>SESH01001052.1_pt1 | contig 14368 bp, 9 predicted proteins | sample 3171561 | NCBI WGS metagenome assembly SESH01 (sample SAMN10866947, study PRJNA518727) | freshwater metagenome | biome: subpolar coniferous forest; feature: holomictic lake; material: water; isolation source: holomictic Lake 442 2011 16.5 m and 2014 13 m | place: Canada: near Kenora, Ontario
GGGGAAGGGGCGGGGCCCGTTCTGGACCGTCGCGATCGCGTTTTTCATTGCCGAGATGGGTGACAAGACCCAGCTCATGACCATTGCCCTTGCGGCTGACGAAGCCGTGAAGGTGCAGGGCGCCGGCTGGCTGGTGAAGGTGAGGGAAATTGTGCCGGTCTGGTTCGGGACCACATCAGGCATGATCATCGCGGATACGTTCGGGATTGTCGTGGGGATAGTGCTCCATAAGCACATTCCGGAGCGTTTGGTGAAGTGGGTAGCGGCCATCAGCTTTGCCGGGTTTGGAATGATAGGGCTTCACGGCGCCTTGGATGAGCTTCTAGCCGTTGGGGCGTCGGTCCATCACGTAGTCCTCATGACCGGCATCCCTCTGGTTCTGGCGGCCATGTGGTTCGTCAGCCGCTGCACCGGTGGCCGTGGATCCAGCTCCGCAAGTCCCGGGCAATGACGCCCCGCCGGGATGGCCGGCCGTCGGCCTGTTGCCACCGATCCGTGAGCTTCAGCGAGGCCGCTACCCGAGGGTATCCTTCATGGCGTTCTTCAGCCGTGCCATCTGGTAGGGCTTTTGAATGAAACCGGATATGCCTTTGTCTTTGAGCCGCTCGGACACGCTCTGCTCGTCATATCCGCTGCTCATGAGAACCGGTATCTTGGGGTTGATTCTCCGGATTTCGTCAAGAGTCTGCTCGCCGTCCATTTCCGGCATTGTCAGGTCCAGTATGGCGCAGCGGATTACCGCATGATGTTGCCCGAAAAGCTCGACAGCGCTGCGGCCGTTCAAGGCGGTCAATACTTCGAATCCGACCTTTTCCAGCATAAGGCGGCACACACTCAATACGGTGTCCTCGTCATCTACGAGCAGAACAACTCCGTAGCCCCGCCAGGACGACTCAGCCACCGCCACGGGTGACGCAGGCACAATGGCTTCGGCCTGCCGGGTGCTGGTCGGGAAGAGGGCAGTGAAGGACGTTCCTTTGCCCGTCTCGCTGCTGATACGCACGGCGCCATTGTGGCCGCGCATGATTCCAAGCACGGTTGCCATGCCGAGGCCGCGGCCGGTGAGCTTGGTGGTGAAGAACGGATCAAAGATCCGCTCAAGCGTACCCGCCTCCATCCCGCACCCTGTATCGACAACTTTCAGGTAGACGTATGGCCCCTCCTTCAGGATGCCGTGCAGGTTCGGATCGAGAACATCGTCGTGGCCGCAGGTGGTCGAGCCGGTGGAGATGGTTATGGTGCCGTTCCGGTCGCCGATGGCCTCTGAGGCGTTGATTACCATGTTCATGACCACCTGGCGTATCTGCACCACATCGGCCTCGACAGCGGGGATGTCACCGGCGAGCTCGGTGGAAATAGTGGTTCTTCGGGAAACAGCAACCTGCAGTATTGGCCGCATATCCTCGACAAGAGACGAGAGGTTTGTGGGTTTGATGACAAACTGCCCCTTGCCGGCGTAGGCCATAAGCTGGCTGCAGAGGTCCGCCGCCCTTCTTGCAACCTGTGTTATCCCCTCGATGCGGAGTCGTGCGGGGTCGCTGGCCGGCAGGTCCTGGGATGCCAGGTCCGCGCTGCCAAGGATCACCATCAGCATGTTGTTGAAATCGTGCGCAATGCCGCCGGCCAGCAGACCGAGACTCTCAAGTTTCTGGTTCTGCATGGCCTGGGCCTCAAATCTCAGCCTCTCCAATTCCGACTGTTTGCTGTCGGTGATATCCTGGATGGTTCCGGCCATTGTCACCGGGTGGCCCTGACGGTCGAAGAACAGCTTTCCCCGGCCCAGCACCCAGCGGACATTGCCGTCGTCCTTGCGGACGATCCTGTATTCGCGGTTGAAGAAGTTGTGTTTCTGCAGCACTTCAACCATGAAGTAGTCGAGCATATCCTTCCGGTCTTCGGGATGCACGATATTCGCCCAGTTCTCCACGGTGCGCTGGTAGCCGGTGTCTATTCCGAAGAGTTCATCCAGAACATCGGAGCTCGTCCAGATGCCAGATTGGACATCGAGGACGTAGTTGCCCACGCGCGAGACGCGCTGAGACTCACGGAGCCAATACTCGCTGTTGCGAAGCGCTTCCTCGCTCTTCCGGCGGGCGGTCGTATCGTGAAACAGCGCGAGAACCGTCTTGCGGCCGCCACGTTCGATCAAAGACGAGGTAAGGTCGCACCAGAACACGCTGCCGTCTTTTCTCTGCACCGGCACGTCGCCCAGAGCCTCGATTGCGCGCTGCGCCATGCTGGCAAACTGTTCAAGGAGAAAAGGCAGGTCCTTTGCGGGGTGCAGATCGTCCACGCTCATCTCCAGAAGCTCGGACTCGCTGTACCCGGTCATCCTGCACATCTCGGTATTTACAAACACAAAGCGCTTTGTCCTGGCGTCAGCGCCCAGGATGCCTTCGCGCGTGGCATTGAAGATGGTCTGGAGTTCGTGGGCGGTGTCGCGAAGAGCCTGCTCGGTCTTCTTCTGCCTGGTGACGTCGCGGAAGCTCCAGACCCGCCCAACGGGTTTTCCATCGATCAACTGCGGGCGGGAATAGCGTTCAAACACCCTGCCATCCTTGAAGTCCAACACATCGAAGCTTGAGTTGCCCGGGTTGTCGTAGAGCTTGCGCACTTTGTCCAGGAAGTTGTCGGGATCCTTCAGTTGGCGGAGCACAAAGTCGATCAGCAAACTATCGTTCCGTTGAGTGGCAAGGTCCGCCGGAATACGCCACAACTGGACGAACATCTGGTTGTAGTCGATTACGTGGCCTGCGCGATCTACAACCAGGATACCGTCGGCGGTGGATTCGAGTGTAGCCTGCAGCAACGACAGCAGCTGCGAACCGGTCTTCCTGGCCGGCTTGGCGCCTTCAGCTTTCCGTCCGGGCTTCATTTTCGGCTCACCCGATCCGGATACTCCTGAGGCGGATCGAGACGCAGCCTGCTTCTTCTTCATGAGCACTCCGAAGATGATCCCCAGTTAGCCGGGACTCAAGAACCCTACGCCGTCTCCCACACTCCCTATTCCAATTGCACAGTAAAAGGAGAGGTTTGTCAACCTAACTCTTGTCATCCGAAATCCATCCGCCATCCAGAATCCACGCGCAAGGCCATGAGGTGCGAGTATTGACATATATGGATATATTGATATATGGTTCAGGCATGAAAGCAGAAAAGGTCGATTCAGGAGGTCTGCCATTTAGCGTGCTTGAGTTGATGGCCGACACATTGAGGGTGCTGGCGCATGCGCAGCGGCTGAAGATTGTCGAGATACTTCAGGACGAAGCGGAGGCGCCGGTCCATCTGATAGTTGAGAGAACCGGTTTGAAGCAGGCCGCTGTCTCGCAGCACCTCAACCAGATGCGTCGAGCTCGTCTGCTCAAGGCCGTGCGGCGAGGCAGGGAAGTGTGGTATGCCATAGCTGAACCGAGCTCGCTGACTATCCTTGATTGCATACGCAAGAAATATGGACAGGCAACTGGCGACTGACAACCGGCGAATGGCAGTCCTGTGGCGCGAAATCCAAACCAGGGGGTCCTGATATGAAGATAGTAGTTGTTGGCGGGGTGGCGGCTGGCGCTTCCACCGCGGCGCGGGCGAGGCGTCTGGATGAGTCGGCGGAGATCGTGGTGCTCGAAAAGGGAAGGCATGTGTCTTTTGCCAATTGCGGGCTGCCTTACCACATAGGTGGAGCGATCAGCGCCCGGGAGAGCCTCCTGCTCCAGACGCCGCAGAGCCTCAAGGCTTCTCTGAGCCTTGATGTTCGGGTTGGACACGAGGTCATGGGCATAGACAGGGTCGCCAGGAGCGTCCGCGTACGTGAGGTGAATGGCGGCCGCGAGTATGACGAGTCATATGATGTGCTCGTGCTGAGTCCCGGAGCCACGCCGATCCGGCCGCCTCTGGCCGGGATTGACCATCCCGCTGTCATGGTTCTGCGGAATATTCCGGACATGGACCGGATCAAGGCGGCAGTGGACGGCGGTGCGCGCCGGGCGGTGGTCATCGGCGGCGGCTACATCGGCGTGGAGATGGCCGAGAGCCTGAGGGAGCGCGGGCTGGAGGTTGACCTTGTGGAACTGGTCAACCAGATAATGCCGCCCCTGGATCGGGAGATGGCCCGTGACCTTGAAGTGCACATGAAGATGCACGGTGTCGGCCTGCACCTTGGCACGGCGGCCGCGGCTTTCAAGGATGATGGGGGACGGATCCGTGTCGAGCTGACAAACGGTACCACCCTGGCTGCCGACCTGGCGATCCTTTCAGTCGGCGTCCGCCCTGATACCATGCTTGCCAGGCAGGCGGGGCTGGTCATTGGTCCCAGCGGCGGCATCAAGGTCGACGCGCACATGAGGACATCCGATCCGTTCATCTACGCTGCCGGCGACGCCGTGGAGGTTGTGGACACCGTGACCGGTGAGCCGATGATGATTCCGCTGGCCGGACCGGCAAACCGCCAGGGACGGATTGTGGCGGAGAACATCTGCGGACGTGACACGACATACGAGTCAACGCAGGGCACGGCGATAGTGAAGGTGTTTGACATGACCGGCGGCGGCACCGGGGCGTCTGAGAAGACGCTGGTCAAGCTGGGAAAACCGTACGCCAAGGTCTATCTTCACCCGTCAGGGCACGCCGGGTACTACCCCGGGACGGCGCCAATGCATATCAAGGTCCTCTTCTCGCCCGACACGGGCAGACTCCTCGGTGCGCAAGTGGTGGGCTATGACGGCGTCGACAAGCGGCTCGACGTGTTTGCCACGGCACTGCGCGCCGGCATGACCGTCCACGACCTCCAGTCGCTTGAGCTGGCATATGCGCCGCCTTACGGTTCGGCGAAAGACCCTGTCAACATGGCCGGGTTCCTGGGTTCAAACTTGATCAAGGGCGACGTGGTGTTCTGGTATCCGGAGGACTTCCCCGCGAAGACAGCCGGTGGGTTGATTGTAGATGTGCGTAGCCCGCAGGAGTACGAAACGTGGCATATACCGGGGGCGGTGAATGTTCCCCTTGCACAGCTGCGGGACTCACTGGCCAGGCTGCCGCGTGAGAAACGCATTCTTGTCTACTGCAAGGTGGGTTTCAGGAGCTATCTCGCCTACCGGATTCTCAGGCAGCGGGGGTACGACAAGCTGGCTACCCTTGCCGGAGGTACGCTCACATTCTGCAGCTACCACGAAGCCAGTGTCACTGGTCAGCCGGAAGTGCCGACCTTGTCCTATGCCGAGGAGAAGACTGACAGCAAGCCTGCCGCGAGCGGCAAAGTGGTAGCCTTGGATTGCACCGGACTTCAGTGTCCCGGCCCCATCCGGCGGCTGAAAGAGGAAATGGACAAGATGGCGGTCGGCGACGAGCTGACGGTTCGGGCGTCGGATCCCGGCTTTGCCGCCGACGCGCCGGCCTGGTGCGCCAGGAACGGCCACATGGTCCTTGGCATCAAGGTTACTGGAGCGACTGTAGAAGCCCATATCCGGAAGGGAGGCGGCGAGGTGGCGGGGGTTGTTTCCGCCGCTGGGCCGCGCAAGGATCACAAGACATTCGTGGTCTTCTCCGGCGACCTGGACAAGGTCCTGGCGGCGTTTGTGATAGCCAACGGGGCGGTGTCCATGGGGAGCGGGGTAACGATGTTCTTTACATTCTGGGGGCTGAACGCGCTGAGAAAGAACGCACCACAGGCCGGGGGCAAGGGGGTGCTTGACTGGATGTTCGGGTGGATGATGCCGAAGGGGCCGGGCAAGCTTGCTCTCTCAAAGATGCATATGATGGGCATGGGCACGGCGATGATGAAGTATGTGATGGCTCAGAAGCGTGTGGACAGCCTGCCGGCACTCATGAGCATGGCTCAAAAGTCCGGCGTGAAAATGGTAGCCTGCACGATGTCGATGGATGTAATGGGCCTGAAGAAAGAGGAGCTTGTCGACGGCATCGAGCTTGGCGGGGTGGCTTCTTTCCTGGGCGACGCCGACAAGTCGAACGTGACACTGTTCATCTAGAATTCAGCCCGGCGTCTTTCCTGGCCTTGGCGGTGTCGAGATCCCTGCGCCAATCGGGCAGGCTGGGCGCTGCGGTCGAGCTTGTCTTGGATTCTGGCAGGTTTGGGACGCCCCATCTGCCTTAGGTGGCTGTGCCCGGTTGGCTGACCTGGGGTGCACCCGCCGGGACTGTGATCCGCCTGGTGAAGAGGAGCATCAGCAACGCTATTGCCGCGGCTGCTATGAAGACGGATGTGTGGCCAAGTTCCATCCACATGATCCCGCCCAGGCTGGGAATGGACATTGAAACCACGTGATTCATCGTTAGTCCCATCGACAGCGATGGCGCGATGTGCTCCGGCTTGACCGCTATCCTGGAGAGGTAGATGTCCCTTGCCATGCCTGTTCCTAAGAGCAGCTGGTCTACCACCAGGCAGACGCATAGGACGGCCAGTGGCAGTCCGGCCACCGGGATCATATGGGCGAAAGCGTAACCCGTGCATATCAGGAAGATCAGGATCGCATCCCAGACAAGAATGGACCTTACGCCCATGCGGTCGGTGAGTTTTCCCAGGACCGGCATCAGGAAAATGCCAAGCACCGATGCGACAATCCACAACTGTGCGATGACCCATACCGGCTGGTTGAATACCTTCACTAGCACCCATGGTCCGAAGGTGATGAATATCTGCTTCCGTGCGCCGAAGAGAAACGACAGAACATAGTAGAGCCGGTACTCCTTTCGCCAGATGAACCGCGGGCGTTCAAGGTGGGCTCCGGGCAGGCGCATCACAGAGAGAACTGCCGCGGCGACCAGCCCGGCGGTGCCACCTATGACGAATATGGTCCTGTAATTCAGGCCCAGGTACTGCGTTGAAATCCAGAGCAGGGCGCAGCCAATGATCCCAGCGGCATTGCCGGCACTCTGCAATTGCCCGAGGCGTCGACCTTTCCGCTCAGAATGTGCCAGGTTCATGCCTATGGATGATCTCACAGGCATCAGCATGTGGATTCCCACACTCCAGAGCGTCATGAAGCAGATCATGGAGTACCAGTCGGTGCCGAAGAATGCTATCCCGAACATGCCCAGCCCTATCGCAAGAGCCGCCGCCGCCGCTATGTATGTTTCGGGGAGAAAGAACAGCAGGCCAGCGAACAGCGCGGTGAGGAATCCGGGCAACTCCCTTGGAAACTCGAGAAAACCACGCTTGTTCGCATCGAGATGGTATTCGTCGGAGAGGAAGTTGTTGAAAGATGTCTCGAAAATGCTTCCTGCCACGCCAAGCAGAAATATGCCGACCAGGAATAATCGCAGTTGCGGATTCATGGACCTGGCGCGTTCAAGTAGTCTGCCGGGGAATTGCATGGCTGGAACGTGTAAACCGTCGCGGCGCGAATTGCAATTCCCATCCTGTGATTGATTGCAGTGGTGCAGGCGATAGGATACAAACCAACCTGTCGGTCCGGCATCGACGACGCAAGAAAGGGGAGGGCACATGGCAACACAAGATTTCAAGAGTGCATACAAGACCATCATGGACGACCACTTTCCGCCAAGGATGGAAGTGGCATTTGTGGACGACAGCGGCAGGCAGACCCTGTTTTACGAGAAGGTGACCTGGCTGATCGACGGCGTGTACAAAGGGTTGCGCTACGGAGAGAACCCCGGCCAGGAGGCGGCGCTCTACAAGCTTATCAACGGCAATCTGACCCTTGGCGACGTTACGGCCATACAGCCCGGGCGATATCTTGCGTCGGATGTGGAACTGCTCCAGTCCGGCAAGCATCCGGGCAAGACCAACATCACCGATGTTGACAGCGCCCTGAACATCCTGCGCTATCTCACCGCCGCCCCCTGCTGTGTGATCGTCAAACACAACAATCCGTGCGGGGTGGCGAAGGGCGGGACCCTTGCCGAGGCATACCAGCGCGCAAACATGGCCGACAGGGTTGCGGCATTTGGCGGTGCCATCGCCCTGAACAGGGAGATGGACAAGGAATCTGCCGCGCTGGTCGTGGAGAATTACGCCGAAGTGGTGGCGGCGCCGGAGTTTGACGAAGGCGTCATGGACATACTCGGCAGGAAGAAGAACCTGAGGGTGGTGCGCGTGCGGAACATGTCACGCCTGCAGCAGTATGCCGGACAGGTCTTTGCCGACTTCAAGTCGCTGATGGATGGCGGCCTGATTGTCCAGTGGTCGTTCGTGCCGAAGACGAGGACCAAGGCCGACCTGCAGCCGGCCCAGGCAATCCACAAGGGGACTGAGTACGCCATCAAGCGCATGCCGACCGACAAGGAATACGAGGACCTCATCTTTGGCTGGCTTGTTGAGGCCGGTGTCACGAGCAACTCGGTGCTCTATGTCAAGGATGGCGCCACCGTCAGCATAGGGGCCGGTGGACAGGACCGGGTTGGAATGGCCCAGTATGCGCGCGACAAGGCATACCGGAACATGGCGGATCGCATTGCCTGGGAGCGGCTGCACACCCCGTACAGCAGCCTTACCGACCCGAAGGTGATTGGTGGAATCGACGACGAGGTCACCGCGAAGAAGGGCGGCCTTGCCGGGAGCTGCATGGTGTCGGATGCATTCTTCCCCTTCAGGGATGGCATCGAAGTCGGGCTTCGTGAGGGTGTCACCGCGGTCATCCAGCCGGGTGGTTCGGATCGTGATTTCGAGGTCATCGAGGCCTGCAACGAGGTCAATGCTGCCATGGTGTTCACCGGCCAGCGGAGCTTCAAGCACTGAGCGGCAGCTATTCAGTAGCTGGTACGGATGGAGCTGCGGCCTGTCAGGTGCCCGTCGCCTGGGAATGCTTGCAGGGGGTTGTGCCGCCGCCGGGGCTATTGACAGAGGTGTTGGTGATATGGGAAGATACCGATCATGAGAAGTGGGCATATTTGGTCGTTAGGGGCATTGGTCTTTGCCTTGGTCAGCCTGACCGCTGGCGAGACTGCTGCGGCAGGTTTTGACCGGTCCCAGTACGACGTGATTGTCGAAGCCCATCCTTTTGGCGAAGTCCAGCCCAAGCTCGGGGTTGGTATCGGGCCGGACGGTCGGCCTTTGGCCCAGGACGTGCAGCCAGCGGTCCCGTTCTCCGCCACGCTCAAACTGACGATGATCAGGGAGGACGACGTCTCAGGGGAAGTGTGTGCCCTCGACGATACGAAAAATCCCGCATGGCATGCATACCTGGTGGTGGGGGAAGAAGCCGCTGATGGTATCGTCGTGAGGAAGATTGACCTCGAGGCAAAAGGAGTTCTTCTCGGCAAGGAAGGCCGTGCAGATGAGTGGATCTTTATGAACGGACCAAGCACCGGTGCGACCTCTGCGGCGGCTGTTGGCATCAGCCGGGGGGCAAGTGTTGCAAAGCGGCAAGGCATATCTGCAGCCACGCACGGGCGTGCAGGCACCCGGTCGTTCCCGTCGACGGCTTCAAGGCCGAAGATTGATCCCGAGAGGCTGTTGCCGCCAGGTGAGATGCAGCAGCATCTTGAGAACTACAATATGGAGCTGATCGTGGCTGGCGGCGAGAAGGGGCCACCGTTGCCGATTCCCCTCACACCCGAACAGGATGATGCGCTGGTCGGTGCAGGAATCCTGCCACCCGGAGAGTGAGCTGGTGGTTTGAAAAAAAGAGTGAAAGATTTTGTGGATACGGCTATTGACTCTGTTCTGAAACGGATGTAATATCTGAATCGAGAGTGGGGGTTTATATTGGTTGTTGCCTTTACTCTTGGAGGGGTGCCATGAAAAAACTAATGCTTGTTGCTTCCGCGATCATCATGTCGGGTTTGGCGGCATCTGCTGCCGATACGGTATACAGTGTGAATGTTGCTGGTTTCTCGAGGATTGAGCTGCCGCCAGGCAAACAGGTCCTTGCCGGACTCCAGTTGGATCCGTTTGATGCAACACTGCTCGGGCTGTTCGGTACCAACCAGTTGACGGCCGGCGATGGGACAAAATCCGCGGGACACAGGAAGGCTGATAAGATATCGCTGTGGGATGCGACGTCCGTTCCTCCGGGATACACCATATACGCCATCCGCAACGATGACATGAAGTTTCACTATGTGACCAACTGGCTGTCTCCAACATCGATCAACCCACCGATAACCAACGGCGATGGGATGTGGATTCAGTCCGGTGACACCAATCTCTCAAATCCTTCCAAGGTAATTACACTGATGGGGAAGGCTGTTGCCACAGCTACCCAGGAGCTCGAGATTGTTCGTGGTTTGCAGATGCTTTCATATCCATTCAGTTCGCCGATGCTGCTTGATACGGCGGACTTCCTGGCGGATGGCGCCAGTCTTGGAGACGGGACGAAATCGGCTGGGCACAGAAAGGCAGACAAGATCTCTGTGTGGAGTCCGTCTCCTGGTAGCTGGACCATCTACGCCCTCAAGGATAACGGGAAATGGTACTATGTGACGAACTGGCTTGGTAATGCGCCATCCAATGTGGTATTCCCACTTTCACAGGGATTCTGGTATGACCACTTTACCGGTGGTTCTACGTTCGTGTGGTCAGAGACCAACATGTACCTTAACAATCTTCAATAGACTTGACTAAAGCACAAGGGGAGGGGTGTTGATGAAGAACGGTGTGCGGATTGGTGTTGCGCTTGCAGCGGTGTGCTTGTCTGCTTTAGTGATGCCGTGCATGGGTAACACGGTAGTCTACACAACTGATGACTATATCGGGTATGACTACACGAGCGGTGGTGGCCAGATTCAGAAGGCTAACGGGTGGTCGATCGCTCTGTACTGGAGCGCCAATGGTTCTATTGACGCGTTTGGCTCGACAGATGATCATTGGCTGCAAACCTTTACCGGTACGGGTGCTTGGTCTCAGAATGGTGTTGCCGCCGTTTCGTTTGACTATGGCGTTGGTACAAACGTATTCCTCCGAGTGTTCAACTCCTCAAGCTATGTCAATGACGGCTCTGTAGGAACAGCCACTGAGTACGTGAATCTCAATATGGGAGCAGTTTACAACGTTGCGGCCGGTGACCCGCAGTACTGGTTTGGTACTGGCACATCATCGGGTGGTGGTGATTGGATAGCGTTGCCGGTTCCGGAGCCCGCGACGCTGTGTCTGTTGGGAATGGGTGGGCTGGCGATGGTGGCTGTGAGACGGCGTCGCCAGAAGGTGTAAGTGTGATCAGGAAGAGGGCTCCACTCAAGGGTGGGGTCCTTTTTTTTTGTACACGGAGGAGACAATGAGGAAGCTAAGTGCTGTCGTCTTGATGGTGACCGCGTCCGTACTTCTTTGCCAAGGGCTGCCTGCACAGGAACCCGCAACAGTGAAGAGAAGCTTGGTCTTCACAATCGTCGGTCAACCGGATAAGAACTTACTCAACACGGTGTCATCCTACGCAGGCCTGAACTGTGAATGCACCGTGAGGACGTGCCAGCAGCCAAAGCAGCAAGGCTCGACGCCTGAGGAAGAAGCTGACCAGCTCCAGAGGACTCTTGGCAGCAACGATGTTCTGCTTGTGGCGTTGCTGAATGTGCCGGAGGATATCACCTTTCGATCATACGTGTCCTCATCCCGCCGGGTGGCCATCCTGAACATCTGGGCGCTGAGGCCGAAGGTCAAACTCGCTGGTCGGACTGCCAACGAGCAGTATGTTGGCCGTGTGGTGAAGGAGGCAATGTGCGCGCTCGGATCACTGCTGGGCCTGGACACGTGTCCTGACCCCAGATGTGCCATGAGCAGCTGGGATTCTGAGACCAGGCTCGATGCAAAAGGCGGGAACTTCTGTCCGCCATGCCTGAAGAAGGCGCAGAAACAGCTTGAACGTGCCGGCGTTACAATGCTGTAGCCGGTCTTCCCGTCCGAATCTGATCTTCGGTTGCCCGTGTCATTTCGCAGGCATTTGCTGCCTGCTCGCCTCGTCAGCCGCCAGGATCCTGGCGGCCGCAAGCAGCACTTCGTTGGTTGGATCAATACTGAGGCCCAACTGTGCATATTCCATGGCTTCCCTGATCCGGCCCGAATTGGCAAGGGCTATGACCACATTTTGATATGGACGAATGTTGTCCGGCACAGCCTCTATTGCCCTCTTCGAATACTCGATAGCCGTGGCATAGTCTCCTTTATCGCCATGGATCGCACCTACAGCCTGAAGCGCAGGTCCGAAAGCCGGATCAAGTGCCAGTGCCTTCTTGAAGTAGGACAGGGCTTGTTCCGTATTGCCAAGTTTCAAGTGGTTTGCGCCGAGTCTCGACAGGGTGCGCGCGTTGCCGGGTTGGATCTCACAAAGGCGGTCGAGGATTTCTATTGCCCGCGAGTGCGATCCGGTGGCCTCAAGACACGCAGCCAGGCTGCGAAGTGTCTCCGCTTGACGAGGCAGGTGTGCCAGGGCGTTTTGAAAGGCTGTGGCGGCCTTCTGATAGTCCTGAAGGATTACATATGTATTGCCAAGGAAGATGTAGGTGTCATGAAGTCGTGCCGCGGACATATTTGTTGACTGGCCGGCGAGATGTTTTGCAAGCAGATCGCTTTGTACTGTGGCGCAGATACGGCGATCATCGGGATCCGATATGATGGTGTAGTCGGGCATGAGGTTGAGGCGTGAATAACGCTCCACGGCGCGCCGGTATCGGCGGAGCTGTTCGTCATTTGCGCGCTTCTTCTCCAGCAGCCCGAAAGGCGGGGCATTCATCGATGCCATGAACTCGGCGAATTCCACCTGTTGTTCGCTGTTGGTAAAAATCTGCACGGTCGCCTGCGTCGACGGAGATATATCTTCCCGCTCAAGTATCATCTGCTCAAAGCCACCATCAGTGTACATGCGTGTCGGAGCAAGGTACTCCAGCATGGGCAGGTCATCGGTATGCAGGGGGCCGGAGCCGAACAGGCCGGCTGTATTCTCTGAACGCAGCAGAGGGAATACGAGGCGGTGGTCGGCAATGCTCATGTTTGAGGATTGCCGCGCATACTGCAGGTTTTGCTCCATTGCGACCTGGTTTAGAGGGCTTTCGCCGTCCCTCGTCGCAATGAGCAGGTAGTCGTCGCCTCCCATGGATGTATTCATCACGATCCCGCCTCGAAAGACCGATGTGAATGTGCGGCCCTGCATGGAGAACATTTCCCAATCACTCTGATATGCGTGTATCCATTGCACAAAGATGCCGCCTGGATTGAGGCGGCCGTGCACCTTCTCGTAGAAGTCCGCGCTGAATAGATTGGCAACGCCGGCCATCCATGGGTTAGAGGGTTCCGACACGATTATGTCATACTTCCTGTCGGTAAGAGTCAGGTGCGTCCTGGCGTCCTGATTGATGACCTGCACCCTCTGGTCACGGAGCACGTTGTTGTTCCATGCGGAGAAGAATCCGCAGGCCTTGACCACCTCAGGGCTGATTTCGAGCACATCCAGCCTCTGGAGCGGGTAGTGGAGCATTTCCCCGGCCGTGATGCCGCTGGCAAGGCCGATGACCATGGCGTTTGAGGCGTTCTTGTGCATCAGCATCGGCATCTGACCGAGCAATACACAGGTGCTCATGTCTCCCATGGACGATGCATCAATCTTGCCGTTGATTGAAAGGAACAGGTTTGTGCCCTCCATGCCGTCGCGGGTCTCGCCGACTGCCACAAAGCCACCGATGCCGTCGCCCAGGTAGAGCAACCTGTCACACGGTGTTGTGGCTGTCGATGTGCCGGTGCCGGCGAACAGTGCGCGCAGCAGGGATGTCCCGGCCAGGGTGTCGCCTATGGTCGAGAAGCGATGGTACCTGGCCTTGGTGAGGTTCGTGTTGTCCCATCTGGGCAGGAGGCATGCGGCGACAACCACAGCGACAACGCCTGCAGGCACCACCAGCATGCGCCGCAGGGGCCTGTCAGCGGCAAGCAGATACGCCACGCCTGATGCCGTTGCCTGGAGAGCCACAAGCAATGATATGCTCTGCGCCTTCCCCAGGACAGGGATCAAAACGAAGCCGGCGAGAAAAGAGCCGAGAAGCGCTCCGACAGTATTGGCCGCATACATCTTGCCGACGGATGAACCAACCGTGTCGGTTGCCGTGACGCCGATTCGCACGGCTATCGGAAACGCCGCGCCGAGGAAGATTGTCGGGATCACCATGAACAGGAAGAGGACTGCAACCTTGGAGAGTTCAAGGAGCCGCATGTCGGAGTGGAACGTCTGCAGGAGCTTGGCGAAGAAGAGTTGGGAGTTGCCCAGTAGCTGGGTCACCAGGAGGAGTGATATTGCGGCGGCGAGTTGAGTGGCGATTAGAAGGCCCAGGGGCCGGTCCGATCGGTCGCACAGCCAGCCAAAGAGCAGGCTGCCCAGAGCAAGCCCGGTAATGAACGTGAACAAGATGATCGTGAAAGAATACATCGTGGGGCCAATTAGCAGGGCGAGAAGCCTGGTCCATATCACCTCGCATGCCATGGCAC
>SESH01036489.1_pt1 | contig 14359 bp, 12 predicted proteins | sample 3171561 | NCBI WGS metagenome assembly SESH01 (sample SAMN10866947, study PRJNA518727) | freshwater metagenome | biome: subpolar coniferous forest; feature: holomictic lake; material: water; isolation source: holomictic Lake 442 2011 16.5 m and 2014 13 m | place: Canada: near Kenora, Ontario
ACAGCCACTCATGCGTCCGACTGGTTAACATGGTCTTCTATGCGCACCACGGTGTGCTCAAGGAGGAGCATACCGTAGGTGCCAAATATGAGGTCGATGCTGAGCTTATCTTTGATTTCACCGATGCCGCAACTAACGACGATATTACGAAAACTGTTGATTACGGCTCAGTATACAAGAAGATAAGGGAAGCACTGACCCTTAAAAAGTATTTCCTGATTGAGGCGGTCGCCTGTGAAATTGCTCACGACCTTCTTCATGATTTTCCGATTATCGAGCAGGTCTCCATCAGGGTTCGCAAACGCAACCCTCCCGTTGACGGTATCTGCGATTATGCGGAGGCCGATTACTCCACCACCCGTCTCTGAAATATGGCGATGCACAAGGTATTCATTGGAATAGGCTCCAATATCGGAAATCGTCTCATCCATCTGCAGGAAGCCATTGATCTGATCATGAAAATGGATGGCACATCGGTGTGCGCGGTCTCATCCATCTATATGACTGAACCAATTGGTGAAACTGAACAGAACCGTTTTTATAATGGTGTTATTCTGCTTGAAACAACACGTTCACCTGAAGAGCTCCGGCTGAAATGCAAAACGATCGAACAGGAGCTTGGACGACCTGAAGGCTATCCGCGCTGGAGTGCAAGGGTAATCGACCTCGACATTTTGCTCTATGATGACCTGCGCATCGACACAGATGCCCTCTCAATACCACACCCCGAACTGCTCCACCGAAAATTTGTTCTCATCCCTCTGCTCGACATTGCTAATCCTCTCCATCCAGCAACAGGAGAAACTGTCAGCGAGCTTCTTGACCACAGTGAAGACCGGTCGGTACTTATAAAAGTAAAAGAGAACATCAGGATAAGCACGCCATAGTAATCGATTCCATAATTCAAATAGCCAAGACGCTCATGATACCTTGTCATTTCGACGAACAAAGAGAGGAGAAATCTTACAGCACAAATAATCAGGATTTCTCGCTAACGCTCGAAATGACAGGATCAAATAGCCAAGGCGCTCGTGCTTCAGAGCAATGCTTGATGCTGAATTACGGAATGACTTTTTGCTAAACACTTATAAAAAAAGCGGAATGCCCGTTGACGCACTCCGCTTTGTACACGCAATTGTCAGCCAGAAAAAGAGGGTGCGACTCTCTCAGTTGGTAAAGGTGATATTAAGGTTGCCTTCATCAAAATCGGCTCCTTCAGTCTTTCGACCAACCAGAACATTGGGAAGAATAATGCTCTTGCGAAAGTTGTTGATATCGACCAGCAACTCATCGCCCTTGATATTCACATTAAGCTTCTTCACTTCAACATTCGGCAGATAAAGACTCAGCACATATTTACCGTTCACCTTCTCAAGTGTTTGGGTTTTATCGCTCGTGTAGAGAATTTCGGAAGGATTTTTATCGCCAAACATCTCCTTGCTCAGTTCATAGAGCCTGTCGGTATTGATAATTTCGGCAGTAGACTGTTTGACCCTGAAAATCGGCACTGGGTAGAAGCAATTGTCAATCACCTTTAGATATTTACTCTGAATATCAATGAGGCTCTGGAGGTAGCTGTCGGAAGAGCTTGGAGGAAGAATTTTGTTGACAATAGCGGCATCCAGCTTGTAGCCAAAAAGGTTGAGATAGGTCTGTACCCGCAAAGCCTCCTTGATGACCATATTTTCAGGATTAAGGACAACCCTGAAGGTGGTGACGGTTTTATCCTGAAGCATGGCATGAAGCTCTTTCATGTGATCGTTCACCTCCGGCATGAGCTTGAAGATGTTTTTCTTCGGCATTAATTTGCTGAGAAGAGGAGCCGCAAAACCAATCGCTTTTGAGTGCCATCCACCAATTTTATCTGCATACCACCCATAAGATTCAGGCATTCCAAGCAAACGCATGGTTTCACCTGTTGGTGCAGCATCTACAACAACCACGTCATAATTACCCGACTTCGCCGCCTTCCAGATATAGCGAAGACTGATCATCTCCTCCATGCCGGGCATTATCGCAAGCTCTTCTGCAACAACTTCATTGGCGCCATCATGCATCAGAATCGATGAAAAATAGGAGTAGAGCTCCGTCCAGTTCTCCCTGATTTCAGAAAGAACATTGACCTCCATGGCAAAAAGATTCTTTTCAACTTCCAGTGGCGTTGAAGAGAGTTCCGCGTTCAAGGCATCGGCCAGACTATGAGCCACATCAGTACTCATAATCAAAACCCGCTCCCCTCTCCGGGCTATTGCTGTTGCAGACGAAGCTGAAACCGTAGTTTTACCTACCCCTCCCTTACCCAAATAAAGAATAATTCTCATGTTGATAATAAAACTATTGAGTAAACATGATCTCGGGCGAACGATTGTTACCGGTAATTTGCTCCCTGACTATCGTCTCCATTATCTGACTGCTTAACATTCTCAGCTTTAGATGCGTCCCCATTCTTTCCCGCTGAAACCACAGCATCTGCACCCTGAACCTGGTCAACTGGACTCGCAGAATCAAGAGAAAAATCATCCATGCTCATCATATTTTTCACCAGAGATGGCATACTCTCATCTACAGATGTGATCGAAATCTTCCTGCGGCCAGGAGCAGCTTCATCTCCAGGTTCGTTGGGTGTCCGCTTTTTGCTGCCAGATGCACCGGATGTCGCGGAGACCCTGTTTTTTTCAGAACAGGAATCATTGCTGCTGAAACAATCGTCATTCAGCGTCGCGTCATCATCACTATTTATCTGAATTTTTTTTCGTACGCTAGCGGTGTCGTTATCATCTCTGAAATCGCGCTCTCTGGACTGTGATGAGTCATGCCTGTATTCGCGGTTATCCGATTTGGAAGAAGCTCTTTCCCCCCTCCTCTTCGAACTGTCTCCAAAATTTGAGGAAAGGCGTATAAGCTTTCCAACCGATCCGATCAGACCATCATTGCGGACTGCGGTTTTGACAATATTGATAACCAGGCGCTCTGTCTGCGGATTATCTGCGATGCTGTTCAACAGCTCACTGAGCGCCGTAAGCATACCGGGAACATGTTGCAGGTCACTCTTCACCTGATCACGAATCTTGAACGGCACATCTCCGATAATCCCTTTTATTGATTCAGCAACTCTTTTCAAAGAAGCTGGATCGGCAGGAAGCAGATTTTCAATTCCTTTAAGAGCATCGGCGGCAGAAAATCCTTCAGGCCTCTGTTCTCTGCCCTGTTGGCTTTGTCGTTCATCAGGCGGATAGCCGAGACTCGCCTTATATTGCTCAAGAAGATCTTGGCCATAACCGATATGGCTCTCCTGCTGGGCAGTGTCTGGAGTTTCAAATCGAAGGGAAAACGACTGTGGCAGACAAACACTTCTCGAACCTTCCAAAATAAGGGCAGAGACTTCGTCAGGAAGATTTTTACGATAGTTAAGACCGAGATTCTCTTCAATAATCGACTCAATGACGGTATGAAGTCTGGTAATCAATTCAGCTTCCCGCAACTCGACCATATCAAAAATCACATAGACAGGCTCTTTATCCTCGCGGCGAACCTTGAGATTCAGTGTCGAAAAATCATGATCTTTGTTCCGGCTGTTGACGGAAAGTGAACCAAGATTGAATCGATCAAGATAATCTTTATCCGCGCCTCTTGCCCAAAGGTACACGGCCTTGTCTGAATAGATCAAATAATCCTGAAAGGCAATATTACCCACACGCTCCTGATGTGATTCATAAAAAACCCCTTCAAAAAATGCGATCGGATTCTCGCCGGCGCTCATGAGGCCTTTCTGAAAAAATTCGGTTACATCATTCCGTTCGGTTTGTCCCGAAACATACAAAGATACATTAGCCATTACCCATACACCCGTTCAGCTTAATACTTGTCAGTAGATAGAACCCGAATCTATGAAAATTTTATTATAAACGAAAATCGCACGATCTGCAGGGAAGGGACGACTGCACGTATGATACCAGCTTTGAGTAAAAAAAAAGGCAGTGAAAACCCTTGAAGCTTTTCACTGCCTGCGCAAAGAGAATAACAAGTACGCTTACTCAGCAAACTTTGACTTGATAGCCTTGGAAGGAAGAGCAAAACCCGTCACCTCAGGTGAAGATCCACGAAGACTTGTGCCTCCGCCCATACTGCCATAAGCATTACGATTGATTCTCATGGTACCTTTACCCAAAGAATCAAACAACATACCTACAGTTTCCCAATGACCCTCAACCATCACTTCAAAAATGCGACCACTTGCCGCCAGGATATCGGTAAATACACCACCACCGTTTACACTCATAATTCCCCCTTGGAATTTAATTATTAGAAAGCTACTCCGAACTCAAAACAGTATTGTCGTTCCCAATTTACAGTAATCAATAAAAAAAACAAAGAAAAGATTTCACACTCATCGACAGAATCGAGCTGCCTGAAAACTAATTGTTTTATTTTTTCACACCCTTCTGAAAAGAGCCGGCAAAATTACGGACGACTTCCGAGGCAGATACCCCTGCATCACCAACCGCCGTTGCAGCATTTCCTGTTGCATTTTCAACGGTTTCAACCGCGCTGATATACAACTCGTTGGCTGTCCGTGAAGCATCCTTGACCGTAATGGCAACCCTGTCAATAGTCTCACCAACGACCCCACCCGTATTACCAAGCAGATTACCGATACCTGAAGCATCAATAACAGCACCTACCGTGCCGATCACTGTGTCAACAAGACTACCAGCAAGATTCAGACCACCGACAACGGCACTCTGCCCCGTCAAGAGAACACTCTCGGCAAGAAAGGTAAGGCGATCTGTAAACTCAAGATCCTTAAAGTCCTTACGCAGTTTCTGGTACGATTCCGACATATTTTTCTCCGGTTCAATTCGAGGCTGCTGAAACGAGGCCCCTGTTATTATAAATTAATGAAACTACTTCCAAGAAAGTTAAAATAAATATCGTTCAAAACAAATACCTTCACCAGAAGGCGAGCTATCCCCTCTCATACTCTTTCTGTTCTTTTGGCGAGCGAGTATGATTCTGACGATTAAGGTCAAAAGGAATGTGAAGCCATTTGTCCTTGAATACAGCATTCCCCGGTTCCAGACCCGTCAAGCTGATCGGAAGGGTAATAATTTTACGCTGATTGCCAATTTGTACAAACAGCTCATCCCCGGTTACCCATACGTCAATATCAACAGGATTGGCAAACATAAGCTTTAACTGTACTTCATAGACATCCGCATTACGAACAAACTTTATCGGCGGCTCGTCATACATCATATCGGATGGATCGGTATCACCATACATGTCTTTGGCGAACATCTCAAGGGAGGCGAGTCCGACAATTTCCTGCTCGTACATCCTTAGTTTTTTAACCGGAAGAGGGGAAAAACCCTCCTCTATCTCTCCAAGGTACTTCTGCTGAATTGCTTTCCAATTTTCCAGATATCCACTATCCTCTTTTGTATCCAGCAGCCTGTTGACAAGCACCATATCCACCTTGAAACCATACAGGTTCAGATAGGTAAGGGCTCGCATGGTCTCCTTGATCGACATTTTTTCGGCATTCATGACCAGGCGCACTGTTGATTTTTTGTTATCTGTCAGAATTTCGCGAATATCCTCCAGCTCATCAAAAACCTGGTCAACAGACTCAATCGCATCTGCCGGAGGAATAAAAAACGCGATTTTATTTGACATTTTTGAAAGTGGTTTGCTCAGCGGCTTGATGAAATATTTATTGACATTCTTCACCGCTTTCATACCCCACGCAAGGGTATCGGGGAGGGAAAGGAGACGAAGTGTCTCGCCTGTCGGAGCTGTATCAAGCACAAGAACATCATAAAGACCGGAGGCTTTATAGCGCTTTATTCTCAACAGCGAAAAAAGTTCCTCCATTCCGGGCAAAATGGTCATTTCATCAGCCATGACGCCAGAAATTCCCTGGGCCATAAAAACCTTTGTGTAGTACTTCTGCACCGACTGCCAGTTCTGTTTGAGGTCAACGTAAGGATTAACTTCAATGGCATGAAGGTTCTCCTTTATCTTTGTGGGTTCAGCACCAAGTGGCAGGTTAAACGAATCCGATAGACTGTGCGCAGGATCTGTCGAAAGAACAAGGGTACGATAGCCAAGTTGCGATAAACGAACAGCCGTAGCCGCTGAGACACTTGTTTTGCCTACCCCGCCTTTACCTGTAAAAGTTAATATACGCATGAACCGAGACATTGGATTTGGGAATGCTGAGAAAAACATCGGCCAGAGAGGTTAAAGATATAACTCCGAACTGACACTACAAAAGATCTCTTAACATACACACTTCATTCAATGTTCAAAATATTTATCGCCTCCATTTTTTAATTCTCTGATGCCAAAAAAAATCCGCTTCATTCGTTGGACGATTGCTTCTCGGGTAGCAATAACCCGAAAACACCTTGCAAATGAACGTTCAGCTCGTTTAATTAGCTCTTCCTTATAATTTATTATCCATCACCAATTCTGGATGAGCTCTGCTATGCTCGAAACTAACTCCCCTGTCGATATCCGGGCAACAATCGTTCAGATGCGCAGCATCAGCCTCGGTGTCAGCATCATCACCCTCGAGTGCTCCGAAATTGCCGCATCGGCAAAACCTGGAAACTTTGTTAACATCAAGATTAATGACGCAACACAACCTTTGCTCAGGAGACCGTTTTCGATACATCATGTACGGGGAAGCCTCATAGACCTCATGGTCAAATCCATCGGATGCGGCACCACCCTTTTCTGCAATGCCCCGGTGGGATCGTCCGTGATGGTGCTCGGCCCATTAGGGAACAGCTTCGACCGGTCAAGCACGCCGTTCCAGACTGCCATACTTGTTTCAGGGGGAGTCGGAACCGCTCCAATGCTCTTTCTGGAAAAAACGCTTGTCGGAGAAGGGAAAAAGGTAATCAACCTGATTGGTGGAAGAACAAAAAATGACCTGCTGGCCCAAAACCTTGCCAACTGCAGGTTTGCGACAGATGACGGTTCTGTGGGTTTCAGGGGCACTATTGTGCAACTGCTCCAGAGTGAGCTTCCCGATCTCAAAAAAAATGGCACTCTCAAGATTTTTGCATGCGGCCCAAACCCCATGCTGAAAGCACTTGCCAGGTTCTGCCATGAACACAGGCTGGCCTGCGACCTTTCACTTGAATCGTTGATGGGCTGCGGCATTGGAATATGCTACGGATGCTGCGTCGAAGTCAGCAATCCGGAGGGAGGCAGCAGAACCATCTTGCTCTGCCAGGAAGGCCCCGTCATCAATGCGGAACTTTTGCAAATATGAAAGTAAATTAGTAGTATAAAATGTGGGCATGTAGGGGAGAGGCATTCCCGAAAGCTTTTTTTCAACGAACCATCCAACTACCATGGCAAAAGGACTGAACAAAGTAATGCTGATTGGCCATCTCGGCAGCGATCCCGAAGTAAAAGTAATGACTTCCGGGCAATCAAAAGCCAATTTTACTCTGGCGACAACCGAAAGCTTCAAGGACAGCGACGGTAACTGGCAGGAAAAACCTGAGTGGCACCGAATTGTCGTTTGGGGTAAACTTGCCGAAATATGTGGCCAATACCTGAAAAAGGGGCGACAGGTCTATGTAGAAGGACGTCTGCAAACGAGGAGCTGGGACGATCCCAAAAGCGGGGAAAAAAAATATACCACTGAGATTGTCTGTTCCGAGATGCAGATGCTTGGCGGGCAGCGGGATCAGAATGGCGCACAGGCAGGCGGGAATGATGGCACTTCAGAGGGCTATGAACGCCCGCAGATGAGCCAGCCCCGGAATGAATATCCGCAGGGCAGTTCAGCACAAGCCAGTCACTCCTCAGTGCCAATGCTTGAAAACGAAAAGGATGATCTTCCTTTCTGACTTTTTAACCTTCAGGGCGTGCCTTGGTACGCCCTGTGATGTTTGACATCTCTCATGGATGAGCTGAAAAAAAATATTAGTGCAGGGACTATTTTGCCGATTTATTTCTTGTACGGCCCTGAAAGCTATCTCAAGGAGGAGGTGGCTGGCTTGATCAGAACCGCAATTTTTTCCTCCGAAAGCGATGCTGCATGTAATACGCATATCCTCTACGGTGCCGATTTGACTCTGGGTGAGCTGCTATCGAAAGCTTCCGAATACCCGATGTTCACCCCCAAACAGCTTATCGTTGTTCGGCAATTTGAAAAAATAAAAAAGCCATCGACAAAGGAGCAACAGAAACAGCTCGATGATAAACTTGGGCGCTACCTTGCGAACCCGGCTGAATTTACCGTCCTGGTTGTCGATGCCGACCAGATCGATAAAAAGGATATTGAAAAATTTCCGTTCAGCACGCTGAAAAAATACCGTCATGATTTTCCTGTTATCAAGGCTCCCGACCTTTTCGCCTATAACAGGGCAAAGGCATTCGGATGGGAATTTGACGCAGATGCACTCAAGGCGTTTACCGCCTATATCCAGCCATCAGCAAGGGAAATATGCCATGAAATCGAAAAGATCATCATGTACGCTTCTGCCCGAAACGGCGAAAAGCATATCACCGCGCCCGATGTCTATGATTGCGTCGGAATCTCGCGCACTTATAACGTTTTTGAGCTTGAAAAAGCTCTTGCCGAACACAACCTGCGACTCTGCAGCGGCATGTCGCTTATGATTATGGATCAGGAGGGACAGAAAGAGGGACTTGGAAACATCGTCCGTTTCCTTACCACTTTTTATATCCGGCTGTGGAAACTCTCACTGCCTGAGGTACGACAACAACCTCCGGCTGAAATAGCCAAAATTCTTGGTATGTATGGCAAGCAGGAGTACTTCGTAAAGAGCTATCTTGCCTACACGAGATTGTTTTCCCTTCAGGAGACAGAGCGAGCTATCACAGCTTTAAGGGAGACCGATGCCGCGCTCAAGGGGCTGGTTCCTTACCCTGACGAAAAATACCTGCTCCTGAGGCTTATGCAAAAACTGCTCGGATAAACTGATTCACAACCACCTGTTGCGCTGGTACCAGGCAATCGTTTTTGCCACCCCGTCATCCAACGTGGTTCCGGCTGTAAAGCCAAGTTCAAGCTCAGCTTGCTCAGGCGAGCAAACCCAATAGTCCTGCACAAGTTCATTGGCCTTGTCACGGTTGATGAGCGCGGGCACCCCCCGCAGTGTGCCCACAGCACCAATCACCATACCAACAAAAAAGACCAGCGGTTGAGGAAGCGAAATCCTGATCAGCAGCCTGAAACCAAGCGCCGGTTTCGCTGCGGCAATCACGTCATCCCATGACCATGAACGGGGTGAGGTTATATAATAAACACGACCAACAGCCCGCTCATTGCGAGCCGCCATCATCACTCCGGCAACAAGGTCGTCAACATAAATCATGCTGAAACGCTGCTTTTGTGCAGCTCCTGCCGAGACAAAAAGGCCTTTCGAAAGCATAAGAAACACCTGAAGTACATCCTTGTCACCTGGCCCATAAACAGCCGGAGGCCGCACAACGGTAACCGGAATCTGCGCTGCATATTCCAGGCAAAGAGTTTCAGCCCGTAGCTTGCTTCGCCCGTAAGCGCTCACCGGATGAGGTTGGTCAGACTCCCTTACTCCGTAAATACCCTCCAAAGATGGGCCAGCGGCTGTAAGCGACGAGACGTAAAGAAAGCGTTTGAGAGCCGGATTATGCTTTCTGACAGCATCAAGCAGGTTTTGCAGGGGCATCACATTACCGGCATCAAAGGCCATTTCATCAAGTGCTTTGGTAACTCCTGCAAGGTGCACAATACGGTCAACACCTCGCACCGCCCGTTTGAGCGACTCGGGATCGCTAAAACTGCCACGAACAACCTCCACCCCTTCGGGCAGGTCAGAAACTGTACTCTCCATACGCAAAAAAATTCTTGCCTTCACCCCCTCTTCAGCAAGAAAGCACAACAACCTCGCACCAATAAACCCGGTGGAACCCGTCACCAATATGGTTTCACACATCCCCTCATCACTCCATTTATCAAGCTACTTAGACGACACATCCACACACAACTACCACCTGCCGCAAAAAGCCGAAACCTGTTTTAACAAAAAAAAATATAAAATTTTTAATACATTTCGTTTCCTAACCGAAATCCGCTTACTCGAAAAAACAAGAAATTCCGGTTTTTTTAAAAAACCGAAGTAAAAATTGCATTCCTGTGGAGAAAACGAAAGACTTATTCAAGAAGTGCGTTGACTATACCATTGCCGACGAGGTAAAGGCTCAAGGCATATATCCCTTTTTTCATCCAATAGACGAAAATGAAGGCCCTGTTGTCTCTTTTGGAGGGCGTAAGCTGGTTATGGCAGGCTCAAACAACTATCTCGGCCTTACCGCAGATCCGAGGGTTAAAGCTGCCTCAATCGACGCAATCAACAAATACGGAACAAGCTGCAGCGGATCCCGATACATGACAGGAACGGTAAACCTGCATGTCGAACTGGAGGAGAAACTTGCTGACTTTTTTGAGAAGGAGCGCTGCCTGCTCTTCAGCACCGGTTACCAGACCGGACAGGGCATTATCCCGACGCTTGTCCAGCGTGGTGAATACATCGTATCCGACCGCGACAACCATGCAAGCCTTGTGGCAGCATCCATAATGGCACAGGGAGCGGGAGCAAACCTGGTACGATACAACCACAACAACATGCAAGATCTGGAGCGTGTGCTTCAAACAATTCCCGAAACGGCAAGCCGCCTGATCGTCTCTGACGGAGTTTTCTCGGTTTCCGGCGAAATTGTCGATCTTCCAAGCCTTGTGAAGCTGGCAAAAAAATATGGTGCCCGCATACTCATTGATGATGCTCATGCCGTAGGCGTGATTGGCAAGATGGGCCGAGGCACACCATCGGAGTTTGGCCTTGTCAATGAGGTTGATCTCATTATGGGCACATTTTCAAAAACCTTCGGTTCACTTGGAGGGTACGTCGTCGCCGACCGCGCCGTTATCAACTACATCAAACACCACGCATCTTCACTTATCTTCAGCGCGTCACCAACGCCAGCCAGTGTGGCTGCTGTTCTGGCCACACTCGACATTATCCGCACCGAACCGGAGCTCATGGAACGTCTTGTCTCCAACACGGACTACGTCCGTCAGGCACTGCTCAAAGCCGGATTCACCCTTATGCCATCGCGGACAGCGATCGTCACGGTGCTGATCAAAGACCAGGAAAAAACCCTTCTCTTCTGGAAAAGACTCTTCGATGCCGGAGTGTACGTCAACGCATTTATCCGGCCAGGGGTAATGCCTGGCCACGAGGCGCTTCGCACCAGTTTTATGGCAACCCACGAACAAGTACACCTCGATAAAGTCATCACTGAATTCTGCACTATTGGCAGAGAACTTGGCATCATATAGGAAAAGTATTTCTTCATTCCCTCTATACTCCCCGGCAACCCCCAGGGAGTTTTTTTCCAAATTATTGCACAAATCACCGGGTCGTAACCACTCTTTTGCTCCCATTGTTGGATATTTCTATTATTTTTTTGATAGATTTCGGTTATGGTTGTGGGGGTTGGCCGTTTTTGATGTCCTGTTGACTGTTTTATGCTCTCAGTACCATTACAATCGCGATAATAAAAACCGGCAGCGTTGTTTTTACTTCTCCGAATCACGGCAACTAAACCACACTCAATCATGAAAACAAAACAAATACAGGCGTTTCGCTTCGTCCGTTTTGTTCTTTCAGCGTTTTGCCTGTTGACACTGCTGGTTCCTCTTTCATCCTATGGATCCGATACCGGCACAGTCAAGGGCAAAATCATCGACAAGGCTGATGGTGAAGGCATTTATGGCGCTTCGGTTATTATTGCTGGCAGCACTATCGGCACAGCAACCGACCTGAACGGCAACTTTACCCTCCAGAATGTCCCCGCAAAACAACAAAAAGTCTCTATCTCAATCGTTGGCTACACACCGGCAACCCAGGTTGTCTCTGTCACTACCGGCCAGACCACGGTGGTGAACCTGCAACTTGCCCAAACCACCATCATGGCTTCCGAGGTTGTGGTTGGTGCATCGCTTTACAAGCAGGACCGCCTTGATGTTCCTGTAACTGCCAATGTGGTGTCGCAGGAGCGAATCAGGCAGCAACCCAACCCGACGCTTGATCAGGTTATTGAAGATGTCCCGGGTGTTCTTGTAAACCGCGCTGGCGGGCAGACCACTTCGACAGTATCGATTCGAGGCTCCAATACCTATCAGGGAGGCGCTATCGGCACCCGCGTACAGGGCTTTTATGACGGATTTCCCCTCAACACCCCTGAAACAGGAGAGGTGGTCTGGTCTTCGGTCAACATGAATGCTGCTGACAAGGTCGAGATCCTGAAAGGTGCAGCGGCGACCCTCTATGGATCAGGCGCAATGGGAGGCGTGATGAACGCCTTTGGTCGCCTTCCTGAAAAATTTGAGGTAAAGGCTGGCGTTAACGGTGGATTTTATGATGCTCCCCCTTCGAGCGATAAAGGTACGTATCGCGTTGGGAATACTCCGTGGTTCAGGAACAGCTATGTCGGCATAGGGAATAGAAGCACTCCGTGGAATTATAACGTGCTTTATACAAAAAGCAATGATGACGGCTATAAAGAGAACTCAAAAACAGAACTGAACGACGTAAAACTAAAGGCTCGCTACGATATCAATGCAAAACAGTACCTGCAGCTAAGCTCCTTTTACAATGAGAGCACAGGCGGATATGCCTATACCTGGCCATACGATTTCAATGTTCTGACTGCAACATTCACTCCTCATCCAGAATATCCTTTCGATGAAGTAACGGTGAATACTACCTCACCCGGAGGAATCACAAATACACCAAAGACCGTTTACATTGATGATGCCATTAAGCGTAAAAACGCTCTTTCGGGACTTAACTATATCAATCTTTTAAATGATAATTTGAGCCTGGATTCTCGAATCTATTACACCTGCAATTTCACCAGAATTGATTATAACAGTTCCGGTAGCGATCAAAAGTATGCAACCGGGGTCACAAGAACTCCCGGCGAATTCAATGAAACGAATTCAAACCGTTATGGCAGCGGAGTAAAGTTTGATTGGCGAGCAGCAAATCAGCACAGACTACTTTTTGGTCTGGACGGAAATATCACTTATATGCAGTCAACTCAATACACTGCTGATGTTCCTGTGAAAAATGCACTCACCAGCATTCAGGAAAAGAATGCGGCTGCATTTGTGCAAGATGAATGGAAACTTGGCAACGAGCTTACTGCTTTCCTCTCTTTGCGGTATGACTGGAGCGGTATTAACAAGGATGCAGTAAGCTATGTTGATTATGTAAACCCTACCGGCTATACCATTCCAACTGCAACATATACATACGGAACGACCAAAACCGGTATTCCCATCAGCAATCCCTCAGTTGATGCACTCAACCCTCGTATTGCTCTTAACTACAAAGCGACTGAAGACCTGTCGTTCCGTGCCTCCTGGGGCAGGAGCTTCCGTGCTCCGACACTCGCTGAAAGATTTGTACGGGATGGGGGAATCCTGAAAGGTATCCCAAACCCGGCGCTGGACAAGGAGACACAAACCGCTTATGAACTCGGTATGTTCAAGGTGCTTTCCGAGAAGGTCTCATTTGATATTGCTGGATACGTGAACAATTACGACAATTTGATAGAATCTATCACCTCTTCCGGAACACCAGTAAATGTCGTAGCCCCGTTCCCGCCATTTGCAACGTACACCTTCACCCCATCCTACTTCAAATATGTAAACCTGACCAAGGCCCGCATCTGGGGTATTGAAACCAGCCTGAATTACAAACCAACCAGCGAGTGGGCACTGAACGCTTCATACAGCTACATGAATGCGAAAAACCTGAACTATGTCAAGGGGGTCAATACCATGCTTGATAATAATCCTGATCCTGAATGGCTGCCCATGCGCCCCGATCATACCGCGTCAGCAAGTGCAACATGGAAAGCCGCCAGCAAGCTTTCACTGAACCTGAATGGACGGTATGTCAGCAAGTATAAGGCTGTAAACTACTACACAAACCCCGCGGGGACAAACTATCCGGGCAACTTCATTGTCTTCAACACTGGTTTAAAGTACCAGGTCGCTGAAACAGCCTCTTTGAGCCTCCTCTGCCGCAATATCGGCAACGTACAGTATGAAGAAGCTGAGTGGTTCCGTGCACCCGGACGCAGCTATGTCGCTGGTGTTGATTTCACATTCTAATATAACCTCTTCATTAATGAGTGGTTATGAGACCTGCCAGCCCCTGTACCATCAAGGGCTGGCTCTTTTTTTAATCGTTAGTTTACATCGTAAGATTTTAATACATTTCGCAGTCTTATTAAAACCACAAACAAACGTACATTT
>SESH01060543.1_pt1 | contig 14349 bp, 8 predicted proteins | sample 3171561 | NCBI WGS metagenome assembly SESH01 (sample SAMN10866947, study PRJNA518727) | freshwater metagenome | biome: subpolar coniferous forest; feature: holomictic lake; material: water; isolation source: holomictic Lake 442 2011 16.5 m and 2014 13 m | place: Canada: near Kenora, Ontario
ACGTCGCCTTCACCGCCATCATCAAGCCGGTGCTCGAGCAAGTCTGGCAGCAGGTTCAGGCCGTACCGGAAGGTGGCGCCGTCGTCCGGTGAATTGAACGCAAGCCGCAGAGTTTTTTGACACAACGGCATTCAGGAGGGCCCGCGTCCCTGCGGGCCGGCTCGCAGGGACGCGAGCCCTCCTGAGCACAGGCCATCCATAATCCATCCGTCTGCATCCGTGCGATCCGTGGTAAAGAAACTGCTGAATCCGGCATAGTCTTCCGTGCATTCCGTGTGTTCCGAGGCCTACTCGGGGAGAACGAGCCTGGGAACACCAGTGAACCGAACCCCATCTCGGAGTTTTTGACCACGGATATCACGGATTCGATCCGGATAAAGCCCCAGTCCGGCGTCCGGATATTTTTACCCACGGAACACGCGGAAGGTGGGAGCAATTTCCCCACAGGCACAAGTAACCACATAGGTTACTCGGCTGCGGTTTCGCCCTTCAATCCCATTCAGCACGCTTAACGCGATAACCAACGGGGGTGTAGCGACGGCGAACATCTCACGTCTAGGTCGCAATGTTGCCCATTATGCCCACGCTTGATCGGTCGGACCAACCCTAGTCCCCTCGGCTCCTTACCATTTTCCCTCATGAAAGACACGCTCCGCACCCTTTTCCTCCTGGCCGCCGGGCCGCTGCTGCTCGCGTCCGGAACATCGGCCGCCACCCCCGCGCCGGATAAGCCCAACATCATCTTTATCCTCGCGGACGATTACGGCGTTGGCGAAGTCAGTGCCTACGGGGCCGATAACTACCAGACGCCGAACATTGATAAGCTCGCCAAGGAAGGCATCCGCTTCACCCACGCCTACACGCCGTCGCTCTGCGGACCCTCCCGGGCGACGATTTTGACGGGCCGTTACCTGTTCCGGACCGGCGCCACTAACCAGGACGCCACCGGACGCTTCACGCCGGCGGCCGAGACCATGATGCCGAAGATATTGAAGTCGGCCGGTTATGTCTCCGCCGCGATCGGCAAGTGGGGCCAGCTGCCGCTCGGGCCGGCGGAATTCGGCTTCGACGATTACCTGAAATTCCAGGGCAGTGGCATTTACTGGAACACCCAGGCCAAGGGGAAAAGCTACCAGCTGAACGGGAAGACCCTGCCGCTGCGGGACAAGGAATACATGCCGGATGTGATGCATGCCCATCTCGTCGACTTCATCACGCAGCACCACGACCAGCCGTTTTACATCTATTACTCAATGTCCCACGTGCACACGGAAATCCTGCCGACCCCGGACAGCAAGCCGGACAGCAAGGACATCTATGCCGACAACATCACCTACATGGACCATCTCGTCGGCAAGCTCATCGCCGAGCTCGAGCGCCAGCACCTGCGCGAGAAGACCCTGATCGTTTTCTTCGGCGACAACGGCACCGCGAACGGCCGCGCGGACCGCGCCCAGATCGGCGGCCGGCGGCTGGATGGCGCGAAGGGCTCGATGCTCGAAGGCGGCAGCCTGGAGCCGCTGATCGTCAACTGGCCGGGTGTTACCCCTGCGGGCCGGGTTTGCGCCGACCTGATCGACTCCACCGACTTCCTGCCGACCTTTGCCGAACTCGCTGCGGCGAAACTGCCGGAAGGCAAAATCCTGGACGGCCGCAGCTTTCTGTCGCAGGTGCGCGGGCAGAAGGGACAGCCCCGCGACTGGGTGTACCTGCAGTTGGCCAAAAAGTGGTACACGCGGAACGACGGCTGGAAGCTGACCCAGGCCGGGAAACTCTACGACATGAGCGACGCGCCCTTCGCCGAGAAATTGGTCGCCCCGGACACCAAGGACCCCGCGGCGCTCACGGCGCGCCGGCAGCTGCAGGCCGCCCTCGATCAATTGAATCCCACCGGTGGGTACATCGACGATGGCGACGGCACAGGACGCCACGCCGGCAAAGCGAACCGCAAGAAAGGCGCAGCAAACAGTGAAGCCGAGGACCCCGATCCGAACTAAAGTACGCCGCTGCTCACCTCACCTTATCTCGCTTGCGCCAAATCCATGAAAACTCCCTTTCCCCTGCTCTCCGCCATCGCACTGGCGATCGCGCTGCCTGCCCTGGGCAACGCTGCCGAGCCTGCGCCGCATCGCCCCAATATTCTTTTCATCGCCGTCGACGACCTGCGCCCTGAATTGGGGGCCTACGGCAAGGATTACATCAAGAGTCCGAACATCGATGCCCTCGCCCGGGCCGGCATCACTTTCAATCGCGCTTTTTGCCAGCAGGCGGTGTGTTCGCCGACACGCTCGAGCCTCATGACCGGCACGCGGCCCGACACCACGAAGGTTTACGACCTCGTCACGCGCTTCCGCACCGCCCTGCCGGATGTCGTCACGCTCGGGCAGCATTTTAAAAACAACGGCTACTTCGTGCAGGGCATGGGCAAGATCTATCACGGCGGCTTGGATGATGCCGCGACTTGGTCGGTGCCGTGGGGCACACCCGCCGCGCCCGTCTATGCGCTGCCGGAGAATATCAAGCTCAACGAACGCCGCTACGAGGTCGATCCCGACGACGAAGGCACCAGGCCCGCCGCCAAGGCGAAGGGCAAAGGCAAGGACAAGAGCAAGTCTGCCGCGGCTCCCGCGACCGCCGAGGGCACCAAGGCGGGCAAGAAAAACATTCGCGGCCCCGCCTTCGAGGGCGCCGACGTTCCGGACAACACCTTTCAGGACGGCAAGGTGGCCGAGCTCGCGGTCGCGACGCTGCAGGAGATCAGCCAGAAAAAGGAACCGTTCTTCCTCGCCGTCGGCTTCATCCGCCCGCACCTGCCGTTCGTCTCGCCGAAGAAATACTGGGACCTCTACGATCCGGCGAAGATCGAACTCGCCCCGAACAAATTTTACCCGAAGGACGCCCCGGATTACGCCATCCGCAAAAATGGCAATGAAATCGACAACTACCACGGCATCCCGGCCGGTTCGATACCCGACGACATCGCCCGTCAATTGAAGCACGGCTACTACGCCTCCGTCAGCTACACCGACGCTCAGGTGGGAAAGCTCCTGGCGGAGTTGGACCGGCTGGAACTGCGCGAGAACACCATCGTGATCCTCTGGGGCGACCATGGTTGGAAACTGGGCGAGCACGATGCCTGGGCCAAGCACAGCAATTGCGAGAACGACACCAATGCCCCGCTTATCCTTTCAGTGCCCGGCATGAAAAACGCCGGAGCCCACACCGATGCCCTGGTGGAGTTCGTTGATATCTACCCAACCCTGTCTGAGCTCGCCGGTCTGCCGCTGCCTAGCCACCTCGAAGGGGTGAGCATGAAGCCCCTGCTCGCCGACCCGACCCGCGCATGGAAGACCGCGGCGTTCAGCCAATATCCCCGCAGTTCCGGCAAGGCCGGCGCCAAATTGGATCTGATGGGATATGCCATGCGCACCGACCGCTACCGCTTCACCGTCTGGGTGGACCGCAGTGACCACAGCAAGATCGACGCGATCGAACTCTACGATCATCAGCTCGACCCACAGGAAAACACCAATATCGCCAAGGTCCCGGCCCATACGGAGCTCGTCCAGCAACTTCTGGCCCAGTGGCGGAAGGGCTGGCAGGGGGCGAAGCCGGTCTGGACTTCGCCAGCATCTTGAGGACTGACTTTCCGATATCCTTCAGTACTTAAAAATCCCAGTAGCCGCGAGCGCCAGCGAGTGGTCGCTCGTCCACTCGCTGGCGCTCGCGGCTACGAAGCATCTGGGACCACACCCTCTGAGGTGGATCAATCCTCCCACAAATGAAGCTCTCTCACCACATCGGCTACCTCCGGCCTCTCGCTAAATATACCGCGGTCGCGATCATCCTCTCCCTCATTATAGGAAGTGGGACGACAGCCCACGCCCAACCCAACCCCTATCGCATGGTGGAAGGCTGGGCCAAGCTGCCGGCCGGAAGACCCATGGGCGCCGTCGGCGACTTGAACATGGACCCCGATGGCGTGCACCTCTGGGCCATCGTCCGCTGCACCGCGAGCGAACCGGAGCGCTTTGGCAACGAGTGCCTCGACTCCACCCTCGATCCGATTTTGCAATTCGACCTGCAGGGCAACGTCGTGAAGAGCTTCGGCGGCGGCATGTTCATCTGGCCGCACGGCCTTGACGTGGACCGCGAGGGCAACGTCTGGGTGACCGACGGGGTCGCCGCCAAGAAAACCCCTCCCGGCAAGCGCGGGCATCAGGTCATCAAGTTCAGCCCGGAGGGGAAAGTGCTCCTGACCCTGGGTACGCCAGGCGAACCGGGCGCGGACTCGACGCACCTCAATTCGCCGAGTGACGTCGTCGTCGCCTCGAACGGTGACATCTTCGTGGCCGACGGACACAGCTTCGACGACGGCAACAACCGCATCGTGAAATTCGCCCGGGACGGGAAATTCCTCAAGGCGTGGGGCAAGACCGGCTACGCCCCCGGTGAATTCCGCATGCCCCACTCCATCGCCATCGACTCGCGCGGCCGGGTCTTCGTCGCCGACCGGGGCAACAACCGGGTCCAACTCTTCGACCAGGAGGGGAAATTCCTGGCCCAATGGACGCAGTTGGGCCGGCCGAGCGGGATTGCCTTCGATGCGAAGGACCAGATCTACGTGACGGACTCGGAATCCGACAACGAGCAGAACCCGGGCTGGGAAATGGGCATCCGGATCGGCGATGCCAGGACCGGCTGGATCTCAGCCTTCATCCTATACCCCTGGGGTGACCCACGCGAGGTCCGGGGCACCGGCGCGGAGTACGTCGCGGTCGACCGCGAAGGCAATCTCTACGGTGGCGAACCCCGCCCGCGCCGGATTCAAAAATACGTCAAGGTCCGACCGTAAGGCTTCTCGAACCATCGTCGATTGAGTGGAGGGCCCGCGTCCCTGCGGGCCGAGGCTCGCCGGGACGCGAGCCCTCCATCTCTCGCTCACCTCCGCCGCATTTTTCGCAGCGTCTTCCCCGGATTCCAGACGCCTTCGATCATCATGGCGTGGGCCTGGGCGGGCAGGCCGCGCTCGTTGCGCTCCAGCATGCCGATAACCGTGTCGATCCCCGTGGCGCCAATGAGGGCTCCATTCTGAAAGATACCGCTGACCGCATCGCCCACCCTCGGGCAGGCGAGCGAAGCCACCCCGAGGTCCCGGGGCAGCTTCCAGCCCTTGGCCCGGAGATGGCGGTGGAGCAGGCCGGCGGATGGGGAGATGATCACATCCGGTTTCGCGCGCCGCAACCAACCGGTCAGGGGCGTGAGGTCATCCCAGGATTTCAAGAGGAGTGGCGGCACTGGGGCCGTGCCCGGCAACAGTCTTTCCGCCACCAGCAGACCACCGTTCCAGCGACCCTGGAAACGCACCGGGTGGTAATCCAGAATCACCAGGCCCGGTCGGCGATAGCCCAACTCCCAGCACTCCCGCATAACCTGCAAGCTGGAAAAAAAATGATCATTGCCGACTGAGGTGACCGTCAGGGAAGGCAGCGGCACCCCGAGACGCACCGCCGAGAAGTTATCCCATTTCAAATCCGGGATTGGCGCCCCGACCTCCAGGGGACCCAGCAGCACCCCATGGATGCCCCGCGCATGCAGCACCTGGCTCAGGCGCGCGGCGGTCATGCCGTCCTGATGCAACCAGAACTCCTCGGCCCGATAGCCCCGCTCCTCCGCCCGCGTCACCGCGCCTTCGTGCATCTGACGAACCGTTTCGGCCGAGGCATTCCGCCAGGCCGTCGGACTCTCCAGGCCGTTCAACAGCGCAATAATGGGTTGGTCCTGTTCCTTGCGGCCCAGGCGGCGGACCCGCATCAGGGCGGAGACGTAAGGATTGGGCTGGTAACCCAGCTTCGAGGCGACCGCCCGGATGCGCTCGCGCGTCGCGAGGGGAATGCGCGGATTGTTCGCGAGGCACATGGAAACAGTGGCCTGCGTGACCCCCGCCTGGGCCGCCACAGTCTTCATGGTGAGTGATCCGCTCATGGCTGTTTAACTATATAAATGCGGGCACCCTTCCTTTTGCAAGGAGATCAGCGATAGTTTTTCAAACCATCACCCTGCCATGCGGCGTACCCCTTCGACCGCCTGCCGCTGGCGTCATCCTGTACTCGTAACCCGCACCAATCCATGACGACCCCCCTGCTACGCTCTTCCCATCGACTGGCCGCCCTTGCGCTGCTGCTCGTGTCCGCCCAGCTGCCTGCCCAAACCACGGCCACCCCGCCCGCCTCGCCCGAGGTGGTGGAACTCTCCCCTTTCACGGTCACCTCCAAACCGGACCGCGGTTACACCGTCTCCGAATCCATGACCGGTAGCCGCGTGAAGACCCAGATCATCGACCTGCCCTATACGGTCAATGTCATGACCAGTGAGTTTCTCTCGGATTTCGGCCTGTTTGAACTCGCGGATAATGTAACCCACATCAGCGGTTTCACCGGTCTGGATGTCGGCGGTACTTTCGTGCTGCGCGGCTTCATCTCCAGCAACCAACTGCGCGACGGCTTCTTCCGTCTCGGACGCTATGGCTCGAGCAACGTCGATCGCATCGAGATCATCAAGGGGTCCAGCGCCGCCATCTATGGCCGCTCCTCCCCGGGCGGCATGATGAACATGATCTCCAAGCAACCCAGCGCGAATGCCAGCCAGTCGCTGTCCTATAATTATGGCGACTACGGCACCAAGCGCCTGACGTTTGAGGCCACCGGACCGCTTTTCCAAGGAGCGCTGGGCAAGACCAACTACATCCTGACCGCCAGCGACTATCAGCGAGATTATGACATCCCCTATGCCCTGATGCGCAACAAGGAATACCTGCTGTCGGTGGATCATCAATTCAATGACGGCTCCAAGCTCACTCTCTCCGTCGAGGACTTCACCCAGATCCGGAACTCCCCGCCCGCACCTGCGCCGGTGGTGGTGGACCAAAAGGGCACCGCGGACCTGACCGATGACCGTGCCATTGGCTACGCCCTCAATCTAAACAACTATAGCAACTACGGTCCACTCAGCCGGCTCAACCGGGGCAATACTTCCTTCACGGGAACCTACGAGAAGACGCTCAACTCCGTGTTCAGCGCCAAGGTCTCGGCCAACCGCTACATGGCTCGGCGCGATGACTACAATTCAAACCAAGGCTGGAGCACGATTAATATCAACCGCTCAACGGGCGCAGCTCCGACTTCCCAGCGGGGCAGCGCTGCTTCTATTCCGCAATGGGGCCGGATTACTGAGGATGGCGGCGCCTTCCAAGCCGATTTGCTGGCCCACTATTGGACGAATAATAAAGCCATGGAGCACCGCACCCTGCTGACCTTCGACTTCAATGACTACTTTCGCTGGGACCCGACGATCCAGTATTCCGCCGCTACCAATCCCGATATTGTCGCCTGGAATCTGGTCCGCACCGTTACCCTGGATGCCAATTTAAATCCCATCGCCCCGCTGGCCTACTTCACGAAGGAGCATGATCCGGTGAATGGTTATGTCTCCACGCGCAAGATGAAGCGCCGCACCACCGTAACCGGCGGTCTCCTGCGCCAGCAAACCGCCCTGCTGAACGGCAAGCTGCTCGTATATGCCGGAGCCCGTTTTGATTCCGCGCATTTCCGCCATCGCGACTATCTCACCGCGGCCTCCCAGTTCACGCCCTTCATTCCCGGCTACGTCGCCGGTGACTTGATCGACAAGACGGTTAACGAGCTCAAGCCCAACCTCGGCGTGAATTACAAGATCAAGGAAAACTTCCGCGTATTCGCCAACTACAGCGAAAGTTATTTCATCGCCCAGGGTGACAACCCCGTCGAGATCGCCAATCCGACCTACAAATCGGAAACCGCGGATGGCTGGGACTACGGTTTCAAGGGCTCCCTCCTGAACAACCGCATCAACTACACGGTGAGCGGCTTTTACATCAACCGCTACAACGTCACGGTGGCCGATATCGATCCAGTCACGGGATTATCGATCAATCGGCGCGATGGCAACCAATTGGTCCGGGGCTTCGAACTCGACGTCAATTGGAGCCTGACGAACGAGCTTTCGGCGCTCGCCAGCTATGGTGACGTCAACTCGATCTATACTAATTTCGGCGACTTCAATCCCCAGGCCATCGGGCGGAAGGTGCAGTATGTGGCGCCGTACAACGGCAGCCTGAGCCTCAAGTACACGCCGCTCCGCGGGGCGCTGAAGGGATTCTCGGCCAACATTGGCGTCACCTTTGTCGGCGAGACCCCGACCGAGGATCCCGTCGCGGGTGATACTCACCTGAGCACCACCTCCACGGTCATCAGCCGTTCCACCGAGCAGTGGAAACTCGCGGCGCCGGCTTACTCCCTCTGGAGTCTCGGCGTGCGCTACAAGCTGCCGTCCTCGAGGAATCTGACCCATATGCTGGCGCTCAACATCAACAACCTGGCCGACAAGGCCTACTTCAAGCCCGGTTCCCAAGGGGCGAATCGCATCCTCACCGGCGATGCGCGCTCCTTCTTCCTGACCTACACCATCAGCCACAAGGGCACGAATTTCTGATGCCCCGGGTGCAGCACGGTCCCTGCCCGTCCTTCCTACGGGTTTAGGGTACTGCCAGAGGGCCCGATCTCAGGGGTGGGATCGGGCCCTTTTATTCTAAGTCACATATGCTAAATACTACCCGCTACTTGCTTCAGCCTGGGGTGCTGAAAAGTCGTACCTGTCCAGAGGCAGGGTTCCACTTTTTGAGGAGGAACTTCGTAGGCTGTCGGGCGGGGTCGCTGACCCCGCCGGCACTTGTCCATCGGCGGGATCAGCGATCCCGCCCTACAATTTCAACTACATCTTTTCGGCTTGGCCTGGGCCTGTTCTGCCTGCCACTCACCGCCCTAGCGGCGGCACCATCCAATTCGTCACTCTTCGCCGATGACTTCTCACACGGTCTCAGTCAATGGTCCGTCGAGCAAATACCCGGCGGGAGCGTCACCGCGCAAAATGGCATCCTGCGCATCGAGGATGCTGGTGGAACCACGGTCTGGTTCCGCTCCCGGCTGACTGCGCCGGTGGAGATCAGTTATGAGGCAACCGTCGTGCTGCAAGGCGGACCGCACGATCGTTTGTCGGATCTCAATTGCTTCTGGCTGGCCCAGGACCCCACCCAACCGGCCGGAGCCCTCCCCGCGGGACGCTCGGGCAAATTTTCCGACTACGACAATCTGCTCACCTACTACGTGGGTTACGGTGGAAACAACAACACCACCACCCGTTTCCGGCGCTACGACGGAACGGGCGATCGTCCCCTGCTCCCGGAGCACGACCGGCGCGATCCGGCCTCGCTGCTCACGGCCAACCACGCCTACCGGATTAAAATCGTGGTCCGGGACGGCACCACGGAGTATTGGCGCGATGGAGAGAAAGTATTCTCCCTGCGGGATGCGGCGCCCCTGACCTCGGGCTATTTCGCCTTCCGCACGGTGCGGAGCCATTTGCTGATCCGAAATTTTAAAATAACCACCCCCGCTCCCGCCCCATGAAATCGCTCCCTCGCTCCATTTTCGGCATCGCCCTGTTCGCTATCGCGACCACGGCGTTGGCCGCCGCCACCCCCGTCCCGAAAAAGCCCAATGTGCTGTTCATCGTCGTCGACGACCTGCGACCGGAGCTGGGCGCGTATGGCGCCGACTACATCAAGAGCCCGAACATCGACCGCCTCGCCCGCTCCGGGCTGACGTTCAATCGCGCCTATTGCCAGCAGGCCGTCTGCTCTCCCACCCGCTCCAGCCTGCTGACTGGAACCCGACCCGACACCACGCAGGTCTGGGACCTCGTCACTCACTTTCGCAAGGCGATCCCCAATGTCGTCACGCTGGGCCAGCACTTCAAAAACAACGGGTATTTCGTGCAGGGCATGGGCAAGATTTATCATGGCGGTTTTGATGACGCTCCCTCGTGGTCCGTGCCGTGGGGCACCCCGAAGGCCGTGGCCTATGCCCTGCCGGAGAACATCGTGCTGAACCAAAGGCAGTTTGAGGTGGAGCCCGACGACGAGGGCCCGAAAAAGAAAACCAAGCTGAAAAACGCCCAGGTGCCGAACGCCTCGGACGGCACCGCCTCCTCGAAGTATAATTCCCGTGGCCCCGCCTTCGAAGGCGCCGATGTGCCGGACAATACCTTCCAGGACGGCAAGGTGGCCGAGCTGGCGGTCGCCACGCTGCAGGATCTCAGCAAGAAGCCGGAGCCCTTCTTCCTCGCCCTGGGCTTCATCAAGCCGCACCTGCCGTTCGTCTCCCCGAAGAAATACTGGGATCTCTACGACCCGGCCAAGATCGAGCTCGCGCCCAACAAATTTCGGCCGAAAAACGCCCCCGACTACGCCATCGTGGCCGGTCAGGAGATGCGGGCCTACTATGGGATCCCCCAGGGTTCGATCCCCGACGACCTCGCCCGTCAGCTCAAGCACGGCTATTACGCCGCGATCAGTTACACGGACGCCCAAATCGGCAAAGTGCTGGCTGAGCTCGACCGCCTGGGTCTCCGCGAGAACACGATCGTCATCCTCTGGGGCGACCACGGCTGGAAGCTCGGCGAACATGACGCCTGGTGCAAACACACCAACTCGGAGAACGACACCAACGGTCCTTTGATCCTCTCTGTTCCCGGCATGAAGCATGCGGGCGCACACAGCAATGCACTCGTCGAGTACGTCGACGTCTACCCCACCCTCTCCGAACTGGCCGGCCTGCCGCTGCCCGGACACCTGGAAGGGGTGAGCATGAAACCGCTACTCGACGATCCCAATCGGGCGTGGAAGTCCGCCGCCTTCAGCCAGTATCCCCGCAAGGCCGGACACACGACCAGCGGCGAGCTGATGGGCTACTCCATGCGCACCGCGCGCTATCGTCTCACGGTCTGGGTGGACCGGAAGGATCACACCCAGATCGACGCCATCGAGCTCTACGACCACCAGAACGATCCCCTGGAGAACACCAGCATCGCCCAGGATCCCGCCAACACCGAGCTCGTCGAGCAACTGATGGTCCAGTGGCGCCAGGGCTGGCAAGGAGCCAAGCCGGTGGCCACAAAATCGAACCCGTAGCTAGATCCGTGCAAGTCTTACACCGCGTCTTGAACTTTGCCCGTAGCCGCGAGCGCCAGCGAGTGGTTGCACGTCCACTCGCTGGCGCTCGCGGCTACATATTTTCCCAATCGATCGCGGCATGCCCTGGTTACCGACTTTGAAATCCTGCCAAATGAATGCCTCCTTTCCACTTCCTTGCCTCACGATCAGCCTGCTGCTGCCGTGCTGCATTCTCGCCGCGGCCGAGCCCACCCCAGCACTCACCGCCGGCGCCCCCGCCGCGCCGCCCCGTGTTTTCCTCTGGGACGCTTCCGCCCTGCTCGCCGCCCGCGCGAGCCTGACCCGGGGCGAAGCGCCCCTGCAACCGGCGCTGGCCAAGCTGCGCGGCGAAGCCGAACGGGCGCTCGAGTTGAATCCGCCCTCGGTCATGGACAAACCCCACACCGCGGCCAGTGGCGACAAGCACGACTACTTCAGCTACGGCCCCTATTGGTGGCCGGACCCGGCCAAGCCCGACGGCCTGCCCTTTATCCGTCGGGATGGTGAAGTGAATCCCGCCAGCCGCAAGGACACCGATGATGTCGGCTTCAGCAGACTCGGCGAAGCCATCGAAACCCTGGGACTCGCCTATTGGTTCACCGGCGAGGAGCGCTATGCCGCGCACGCCGCCCATCTCGCCCGGGTCTGGTTTCTTGATCCCGCCACGCGAATGAATCCCAACCTGCAGCACGCCCAGGCGATCCCGGGCATCAATGTCGGACGCGGCATCGGCATCGTCGAGTCCCGCCGGCTCGCCGCCATCAACGAGGCGCTGGCCTTGCTCGAAGCATCACCCGCGTGGAACGCGAACGACCGCTCGGCCATGAACACCTGGCTGACCGCTTACTACGCTTGGCTCACCACCAGTGCCAACGGCCGGGACGAGCACAACGAACTCAACAATCATGGCACCTGGTATGACTTCCAGTCCGCGCACCTCGCCTTGGTTTTGGGCCGGACGGACGATGCGCGGCAGATCCTGACCGAGGGCCTGACCCGCCGTCTGGCTCATCAGGTCCAGCCCGACGGTGCCCAGCCCCTGGAACTCGCGCGCACCAAATCGCTGGATTACTCGCTCTTCAACCTCGAGGCGCTCTTCGCCTGCGCCACGCTCGGTGGCTACGTGGGCGTGGACTGGTGGGGCTTCGCCACGACCGACGGCCGGAGCCTGCGGGCCGCGCTCGCCTACCTGGCGCCCTACATCGATCCCGCCAAGCCCTGGCCCAAGCAGGACCTCCACGCGGCCGACCGCAGTCGCCTGGTCGATCCCCTCAATTTATTTTTAAGCCACCAGGCGGATCCCGGCCTGGGCGATTTATACGGCAAATTTGCCGCCTCCGCCGGGGCGGCGGCCCGCTGGCGTCTCACCCGCAACCAGCCCCTGAATGCCGCGGTTCCTCTCGCTGACGTTATCCGTGATGCGCTCGCCCAGTCCGCCCGACAATATGACTGGATGCTCGCCCACCAGCCGATCCAGCAGACCATGCCGCGCACCTGGGAGAACGGCAAACTCGTCACCGCCATCAGCAAGGACTGGACCGTGGGCTTCTTCCCTGGCTCGCTCTGGTATTTGTACGAGGGCACCGGCGAGGCCCGATGGCGCACAATCGCGGCGCGCTACACGGCGATGCTGGAAGCGGAGGAATTCAACACCCATACGCACGACGTGGGCTTCATCCTCAATTGCAGTTATGGGAACGGCTACCGCCTGACCGGCGACGCGGCCTATCGTTCCGTGCTGCTCACGGGTGCGGCCTCCCTCAGCACCCGGTTCAGCCCGGTCGTGGGCTGCATCAAGTCCTGGGATCGTGATCCCAAGGTTTATACCTACCCCGTGATCATCGACAACATGATGAACCTCGAGCTACTGCTCTGGGCGGCGAAAAATGGCGGCCCGGCCCAGGCCCGCGCCATCGCCCTTGCCCATGCGGACACGACGCTGAAAAACCACTATCGCCCGGACGGCAGCAGCTTTCACGTCGTGGACTACGATACCGCGACCGGCCGCGTCCTCCGCCGCATCACCCATCAGGGCACCGCCGATGATTCGGCCTGGTCCCGCGGCCAGGCCTGGGGCCTCTACGCCTACACCGTGATGTACCGGGAGACGCGGGATGTTCGCTATCTGGCCCACGCCGAGAAAATCGCCGGCTTCATCATGAACCACCCGCGACTGCCCGCGGACAAGATACCCTACTGGGACTTCGATGCGCCCAATCAACCAAATGCCCCACGCGACGCCTCGGCCGGAGCGATCATGAGTTCAGCGCTCTTCGAGCTGGCCGGTCTCACCGCCGACCCGACCGCGGCCACGCGCTACGCCGCCTTGGCCGAGACCCAGCTGCGCAGCCTCGCTTCGCCCGCCTACCTCGCCGAGCCCGGCACCAACGGCGGCTTCCTGCTGAAGCACAGCACCGGAAACAAGCCCAAGGGCAGCGAGGTGGACGTGCCCATCAATTACGCGGACTATTATTTTCTGGAGGCCCTGAACCGCGCCCGCAAGGGACTGTAGGAGGGGCTTTATGCCCCGATTCGGCCGGGCATTGGTCAATCGGGGCATAAAAGCCCCTCCTACAGTTTAGACGCGATATCCCATGAAACTCCCCCTGCTCTACATCCTCTCGGCCGGCTTGGCGCTCGCCGCCGGCCCCCTCTGCGCCGAGCGTCTGACGCTCAACTTCAATCCGGATTGGAAATTCCTGAAGGCGGACCCGGCAGATGCCGCCGCCGTCGACTTCAACGACGCCGCTTGGAGCACCGTCTCCACCCCGCACACCTTCAATGACACCGACACCTTCGACAACTGGTCCACTCCCGGCCATCGCGGCGAACAGATCCAGTGGAGCGGACGCACCTGGTACCGCAAGAGCTTCGCTGCTCCCGCCGACTGGTCGGGCAAGAAGGTTTTCATCGAGTTCGAAGCTGTCCGGCAAGTCGCCGAAGTTTACCTGAACGGGCAACTCCTCGGCACCGCCAAGGGCGGTTTCACCCCGTTCGGGTTCGATTTGACCCCGCACCTGAAGCTGGGCGCGCCCAACCTCCTCGCCGTGATGGTGGACAATCGCTTCATGAAGGATCCGCTGGACCCGAGCATCTCCGCCCAGGCGGCCACCAACGAGAAGACCCATCCCAATCTGGCGCAGCTTTCGGAAAAGCTGCAGGAATCCATTCCGCCCACGATCGCCGAGTTGCAGGCCGACCAGATTCCCTGGAACAATCCGCACTGGCACCCGGCCCACGGCGGCATCTACCGCAATGTCCGG
>SESH01004062.1_pt1 | contig 14318 bp, 25 predicted proteins | sample 3171561 | NCBI WGS metagenome assembly SESH01 (sample SAMN10866947, study PRJNA518727) | freshwater metagenome | biome: subpolar coniferous forest; feature: holomictic lake; material: water; isolation source: holomictic Lake 442 2011 16.5 m and 2014 13 m | place: Canada: near Kenora, Ontario
CACGCTTCTGCGCGGGAATATTGACGCCAGCAATACGCGCCACGCCTCGCCTCCTGATTCTCGGGCACTGCGTCTATTTGACGCCAGTCCCCTCATGCTCCACACCTAACGCCGATCAAACGGCGCATGCTAAAATCGCTTAACAAACAAGTCACCTAAACCTCCGGGAGCGGCACTCGCTAGTCCCAGCACCTCAGATCCAGCAAACCACAAAAATACAAAGCCCGCTACAGGCATGTCCGATGATTCCCAGGGAACCAAGAAATCGGACACTAACCTAATTCGTGCGCCAGTCAACCTCTTTTCCAACTGATTTCATTATCAACTTAAAATAGCTGCCAACTGCCGCGTCACTTCGCCGATTTCGGCCATACCATCCACACCCTTGAGGATTCCCTTGCCTTGGTAATAGGGTAGAATCGGCGCGGTCTGGGCGTGATACTGCGCGAGTCGCGTCTTGACGGTCTCGGCATTATCGTCGGCGCGCCGCTTAAACTCACTGCCGCCGCAACCATCACAAACTCCATCCACCTTAGGCTTTTGGAAACTATCGTGATACCCAAGGCCGCACCCGACGCAAGAGTATCGTCCAGTGATACGCTCGACCAGTGCTGTATCGTCTACTTTCATCTCGATCACACAATCGAGCATTATACCCTTCCGAGACAGCATTTCATCCAATGCTTCGGCTTGGGGAACCGTGCGCGGAAAGCCATCAAGGATGAAGCCATTCCCACAATCTGCATTATCGATCCGATCTGAAATAAGATCAATAACAAGTTGGTCGGGAACCAATTTGCCTGCCTCCATAATCGCCTTCGCCTGGCGACCAAGTTCGGAACCAGACTTAACTGCAGCCCGCAACATATCACCAGTTGACAACTGTATGATCTTGAAGCTGTCCTCAAGGAACTTGGCCTGAGTACCTTTGCCCGCACCCGGCGGACCCAACAGAATGATATTCATCCCTTCCTTCCCCTAAGCTTCGACTTCTTGATAAGCCCCTCGTATTGATGGGCTAACAGGTGCGAATGTATTTGAGCAACGGTATCCATTGTAACACTGACCACGATCAGTAGGCTCGTTCCACCAAAGTAAAACGGGAGAGACTGCGACGAAATCAATAGCTCAGGCAGCAAACATACCAAAGCCAAATATCCAGAACCAATCACCGTCAGACGAGTCAGCACGTAGTCAAGATAATCAGCGGTATTCTTGCCCGGCCGTATGCCTGGTATAAAACCACCATACTTTTTCAAATTATCTGCCGTCTCAACCGGATTGAAAACTATTGCTGTATAAAAGAAGGCGAAGAAAACTATCAACGTCATATACAGCAGCATATAAATCCACGATCCATGGCTGACTAACCCCGAAAGCACTTGCAACCACTCAGGACCTTGCCCACCGGCAAAACCAACCACGGTCAAAGGTAGCAACAAAAGGGAGCTGGCAAATATTGGCGGGATAACGCCCGATGTATTCAGTTTAAGCGGTAGATGTGATGCCTCTCCACCGAATACCTTATTGCCCATTTGCCTTTTGGGGTACTGAACAATAACCCGGCGCTGAGCCCGCTCCATGAAGACAATGAAGGTTACCACAGCAACCGACATAAAAAGCATGAAAATAATAAATACGGTCGACAAAGCGCCGGTTCGCCCCATCTCAAGAGTGCCGATCAGCGCCTTAGGCAAATTAGCGACAATGCCAGCGAAGATGATCAAAGAAATGCCGTTGCCAACTCCACGCGCGGTAATCTGTTCACCAAGCCACATCATAAACATCGTGCCGCCAACAAGTGAAATCACCGTGCTGACACGAAAGAAAAGCCCTGGATCAATCACGGCCAAACTGTGACCGCTCTGCATCCCCTCGAGACCAACCGAAAGCCCATAAGCCTGAACGGTCGCCAACAACACTGTCAGGTACCGAGTGTACTGATTGAGCTTCTTGCGCCCACTCTCCCCTTCCTTCTTCAAGGCTTCCAAGGTTGGCGAAGTGGCGGACAGAAGCTGAATGATAATCGACGCCGATATATAGGGCATGATGTTTAGCGCAAATATGGTCATACGACCAAGTGCTCCACCCGAGAACATGTCGAACATGCCCAGGATGCCGCCTCCTTGCTTACTGAAAACATCATGAAAAATCTGCGGATCAATGCCAGGAAGGGGAATGTAGGTACCCAGCCGATAAACGACCAGAGCCCCAAGCGTAAACCACAGCCGCTTCCTCAACTCTGTCGCCTTGGCAAAGGCACCGAAGTTGACGTTAGAGGCTAACTGCTCGGCGGCTGATGCCATAGATTCCACATCCTCGACATATCTTTCGGCGCCCGGGGCCAAGAAAATTTAGGGCTAGCGACACTCAGTACTTACGGTTTTGGAACACGCCGTAACGTCCACTTGCCTCATACAGTAGCCACGCTCCCGCCCGCCTTCACAACTGCGGCAATCGCGCCTTTCGATGCTCCGGACACAGCAATGACAACCTTTGCGGTCAAGACTCCTTTACCCAGCAAGCGCACCGGCAGCTGACGCTCATTAACCAAACCGGCAGATTGAAGCTTTGCGTAGGTAATAGGTTCGGATATATCAACCTTGCCAGTATCTATCGCCTGCTGTAGACGGCCGATATTAACTTCGGCGTACTCTTGGCGATTAAGCGGATTAAACCCACGCTTTGGCAACCTACGATGCAAAGGCATTTGACCACCCTCAAAGCCCTTGATGGCAACGCCGGTCCGTGAGGTTTGGCCCTTCACACCGCGGCCACAAGTCTTACCTTTGCCGCATCCTATGCCGCGCCCCACGCGCATACGATTTTTAGTTGCACCGTCGTTGTCGCGTATCTGATTGAGTTTCATGACTTCAGATCCTTACCATCCGCACTCAGTCGGCGCGCTCGACCTTAACCAAGTGTTTCACCTTGTCAACCATACCACGCACGGCCGGTGTATCCGGAAGCTCGCGAGTACGGTGCATCCTGTTAAGCCCCAGCCCGATCAAAGTGGCCCGCTGGTCATGCCGCCGGCCGATTGGGCTAACGACTTGGGTCACAATCAGGGTCTGAACCAGCTTCCCGCTATTCTCAGGCATTGACAACAGCCTCCTTCGGTTCGGCACCGGTCTCACGACGCCCCAAGATGTCTGACACACGCCGTCCACGGCGCGCAGCGACCAACCGCGGGCTGACCACCTGAGCCAAAGCGTCAAACGTCGCCTTGATCATGTTGTGCGGATTTGATGTTCCAATCGACTTGGTAACAACATCCTGCACACCCAGCGCCTCAAAAATCGCGCGCATCGGGCCACCGGCGATGATACCGGTACCGCCTGGGGCCGCCCGTAACACGACTCGACCGGCACCATAATGCCCCTGAACATCATGATGCAACGTCCTGGCCTCGCGCAAAGGGACCCTGATCATCGTCCGCTTGGCCTGATCTGTCGCCTTACGAATCGCCTCTGGCACCTCACGCGCCTTGCCAGAGCCGACACCAACACGACCTTTGCCATCACCCACAACCACCAACGCGGCGAAGCCAAACCTCCGGCCTCCCTTGACCACCTTAGCCACGCGGTTGATACTGACCAACTTTTCGATCAGCTCACTCTCTTCACGCTCACGCGGCTGCCGGTCTCGGTCTCCTCGCTCGCCTTTTTCACGCGCCATAATCAGGCTCCCCTTCCGACACCGTCTTACTAGAACAACAGGCCAGCTTCACGCGCGGCATCAGCCAACGCCTTGACCCGACCATGGAACATATAACTGCCCCGGTCGAACACTACCTTGGTGACGCCAGCTGCAGTTGCCCGCTCGGCGATTAACTTGCCGACCTGCGTGGCAGCCGTGATGTCCGCACCTGTCTTGATCTGTGAGCTCAGCCCCTTATCTAGACTTGAGGCGGCGGCCAACGTACAACCCAGGGCATCATCAATGATCTGAGCATATATATGCTTGCTCGACCGGTGTACCGAAAGACGGGGACGACCGCCGGCGAAACGAGCAATCCTCGTCCGGACTCGGGCCCTGCGGCGCAAGTTCAGTTGCTTGGCTTTATCCATGACCTACGTCCTACCTACTTTTTCTTGCCTTCCTTGCGCAGCAACACCTCGGTATCGTACTTGATGCCCTTGCCCTTGTACGGTTCCGGCCTTCGGTAGCTGCGGATCTCGGCGGCGACCTGGCCGACCTTCTGGCGATCACAACCTGTGATCGCAATCAATGTCGGCTTATCCGTCTTAATTGCTATCCCTTCAGGGATACGATATTTTATATCATGACTATAGCCAAGCTGAAGCACAAGTTCTTGCCCCAGGACCGCAGCGCGATAACCGACACCATTAATCTCGAGATTGACGGTGAAGCCCTTGCTGACACCCAGAATTATGTTGCTAACCTGGGTGCGCGAGGTGCCCCACATGGTCCGGGAACGGCGGGTATCAGACCGCATCGTCACCACAACCTTGCCATCTTCCAGCTTGGCCAGTATATCGTCAATCAGAACATAGCTCAGCTCGCCAAGCTTTCCCTTGGCCGCGACCCGCTGTCCGCTGACTGTAACGTCAACGCCTGCTGGTACCAGTACGGGATGTTTGCCAATGCGCGACATTAGACCGGCTCCTAGAACAGCTGGCAAAGCACTTCACCACCGACATTGGCGGCACGGGCTTCATTATCCGACATAACCCCGCGCGGTGTCGACAGAATTGAAATGCCAAGGCCATTAAACACACGATCAAGGTCGGCAATCTTGGAGTAAACCCGCCGCCCCGGCTTGGAGACGCGGGAAACGTGTTTGATCACCGCTTCACCTTCGTGATACTTCAGTTCGATACGCAAGGCCGCTATGCCAGGCCTTACCTCCCTACGAGTAAAGCCGCGAATATAACCCTCGCGCTTCAGTACCTCCAGTACATTTGCTCGCAATATCGAGGCCGGACTATCAACGGCATCCATGCGCGCACGCTGACCGTTACGGATGCGAGTCAGCATATCTCCAAGGGGATCGCTTAGTGACATGTTTCCAGATCCCTCCTACCAGCTCGACTTGGTCATGCCGGGGATCTGGCCGGTAGAGGCCAAGTCCCTCAACGCAATGCGAGAAAGTTTGAACTTACGATAAAAAGCACGCGGCCGACCAGTCAGCTCGCAGCGGTTGCGAACCCTGGTCCGGCTTGAATTACGGGGCATTTCCGCCAATTTAAGCCGGGCGGCAAACTGCTGCTCCGGCGCCACCGTATCATCGGTAGCCCTGGCTTTCAACCGAGCTCGCTTGGCAGCATATTGCTTGACCAGCAATTCCCGGCGCTTATTCTTCTGGATGGCACTAAGTTTTGCCATAATCTGCCTCTCCGCCGGTTCAGTTGATGAACGGCATATCGAAACCACGCAGAAGCGACTTCGCTTCCTTGTCGGTCTTCGCCGTGGTTACAATGATGATGTCCATGCCACGGACCTGATCAATTTTGTCGTAGTCAATTTCAGGAAAGATAATCTGCTCTTTAACACCCATGGCATAGTTGCCGTGGCCATCGAAGCTCGAACTCGACACGCCGCGAAAATCACGAACGCGAGGGAGCGCGATAGAGACCAAACGGTCAAGGAACTCATACATACGGTCGCTACGGAGCGTAACTTTGCACCCGATTGACATGCCCTCGCGTAACTTAAACTGGGCAATCGATTTGCGGGACTTCGTCACCACCGGCCGCTGGCCAGCGATAGCAGTCAGCTCGCCGACGGCTTGGGTAATACGCTTGCTGTCCGCAGTTGCCTCACCGACGCCCATATTGATGACGATCTTTACAAGCTGCGGAACTTCCATGTCGTTTCCGTACTTGAACTCGGTCTTCAGGGCCGTCCTGATCACGCTGTCGTAGCGTTGCTTTAATCTGGTCATACTAGTCCGGCCCTTCCTAAAGATCAATAACTTCGCCGGAGCGCTTGGCGAAACGGACCTTGCGCCCGTTATCAAGAAACTTGTAACCCACTCGCGTCGGCTTGTTAGTTTTAGGGTCTAGGTGCGCCACATTGGAGACGTGAATAGGTGCCTCGATCTCCTTAATCCCGCCCTGAACGGTCTGGCTCGGCCGCTGATGCTTAGTCACAAGGTTGATCCCGCGCACAACAACCCTATTTTCCTTGACCAACACCTTTATTACTTCACCGGCTTTACCCTTGTCGCGACCCGAAATCACGACCACCTTGTCCTTGGTCTTAACCTTGAGACCTGACATCACAGCACCTCCGGCGCCAGCGAGATAATCTTCATAAACTTCTTCCCACGTAACTCACGCGTCACCGGGCCAAATATTCGAGTACCAATAGGCTCGCCTTGCTTGTTTATCAACACGGCAGCGTTGCGATCAAAACGAATTGAACTACCGTCGTTCCGATGGATTTCCTTGGCAGTACGGACAATTACGGCGCGGTGAACGTCACCCTTCTTGACACGCCCACGGGGAATTGCCTCCTTGACCGACACCACTATAACATCGCCGACTGAAGCCACCTTGCGTTTCGAGCCGCCGATGACTTTGATGCACTGCACCCGGCGCGCACCGCTGTTGTCGGCGACCTCCAGGTTGGTTTGCATCTGGATCATTGTATTCTACCCCTTCACGCAGTGACTGTCGCGGAGCTGGCCACAGCTCCCTTACCTTCGACGACAACGACCCATCGCTTTCGCTTAGAAATGGGACGGCTCTCCTCGATGGTAACGGCGTCACCTGCCTTAAACTGGTTAGCCTCATCATGAGCAGCGTAACGTTTCGACTGCCGGATGAACTTTTTATAGACGGGGTGCATGACACGACGCTCCACCAAGACGATGATCGTCTTGTCGCCCTTGTCGCTGACCACCGTGCCCTGCAATACGCGCCGGGGCATGCCGTTTCTCCTGCCTTAACCTTCAGCCCTGGACGCCAGCGGCAAATGCCGCTGGACCAGGACGGTTTTGATACGCGCAATATCGCGCCGAACTGTCCCAACCCGGGCCGTGTTTTCAAGTTGTCCTGACGCACGCTGAAAGCGCAGATTGAACTGCTCTTTCTTTAGCGCAAGCAGATGATCATTCAGCTCATCTACTGTGCGGCCTCGCAGGTCTTGTGCCTTCATGCCGCCTCCTCACCGATCCGAGTAACGATCTTGGTCTTGATTGGCAGCTTAGCCGCCGCTAGCTCGAAGGCTCGTGTAGCAATATCATGCGGCACACCATCAAGCTCAAACATAATACGCCCAGGATTAACTCTGGCCGCCCAAAATTCAGGCGTTCCCTTACCTGAGCCCATCCGGACCTCAGCAGGTTTGCTCGACACCGGTACATCCGGGAACACTCTAATCCATACCCTACCCTGGCGCTTAATATGCCTAGTCAGTGCTCTCCGTGCCGCTTCAATCTGGCGTGCTGTCACACGCGCCGGCTCCAAAGCCTTCAGCCCCATTGAACCAAAATTAAGCTGACTACCACCCTTGGCAGCTCCGCGTATACGGCCCTTGTGGGCCTTTCGATATTTAGTACGTTTTGGACTCAACATGGTCAAGGCACTCCCTAGCGATCACGGTCGCGGTCATGACCACGGTCACGATGAGCACGGTCACCTCGAGGCTCGCGCTCCCGATCACGACCGTCGGGGCGCGGAGTTCCGGCCTGTGCCTCACCCGCCCGCTTGTCCTGGGCCATCGGATCGTGCTGCAAAATTTCTCCCTTAAAAACCCAAACCTTGACACCGCAAGTTCCGTAGGTCGTCTTGGCAGTTGCGACACCATAGTCGATATCCGCACGCAAAGTATGCAGCGGCACCCTGCCCTCACGATACCACTCCATTCTCGCGATTTCCGCGCCACCGAGTCGCCCGGAACAATTGATCCTGATGCCCGCCGCACCAAGACGCATCGCCGACTGAACAGCTCGTTTCATGGCCCGACGGAATGCAACGCGACGTTCTAACTGACCAGAAATATTCTCAGCTATCAGTCTGGCATCGATCTCAGGCTTGCGTATCTCCACGATATTCAGGCTGACCTCGTTGCCAGCCATCTTGCCAAGTTCAGTACGCAGTTTTTCAATATCCGCACCCTTTTTGCCAATTACGACACCAGGACGTGCGGCGTAAATGGTAATGCGGGCGCGCTTGGCTGGCCGCTCAATAATAACTCTTGAACATCCTGCCTGCTGAAGCGACTTTAGCAAATGGCTTCGCAGTTTCAGGTCCTGATGCAATAGCAACGCATAGTCACGAGAAGCGAACCAGCGACTGTCCCAGGTTCTATTTATACCGACCCGCAGGCCGATCGGATTAATTTTTTGACCCATGTTATTCGTCCTTGCCCTGGTCGGCCGATACCGTTTCCGCACGCTCACGCACGATAACGATCAAATTACTGAAGGCCTTTTCAACCCGGGCTCCGCGGCCTCTACCGCGGGCGTGAAACCTCTTCATCACCAGCGCGCGGCCAACTGTGGCCTCTGCGACATAAAGACGATCCACGTCGAGTTGGTGGTTATTTTCGGCGTTAGCGATGGCCGCCTGAAGTACCTTGCGAACCTCGGCAGCAATTCGCCTCTCCGAAAAAGCGAGATCTGATAGCGCCCTGCTGGCGTTCTTACCCCTGATCAACTGCGCAACAAGATTAACCTTGCGTGCGCTGCACTTGATTAAGGATGCTTTTGCCACAGCCTCATTCTCGGCGATTCGCAGGGGGTTGGTGGACTGGCCCATGGCTACTTCCTCTTCGCCTTCTTATCAGCCGCGTGACCATAATATGTGCGGGTGGGCGAAAACTCGCCAAACTTGTGGCCTATCATGTTCTCGGTGACAAGCACCGGCAGGAACTTATGACCGTTATAGACACCGAAAGTCAAACCGACAAACTGCGGCAGAACTGTTGAACGTCTTGACCAAATCTTAATGATCTCGTTACGCCCACTGCCCCGAGCCTTATCTGCTTTCTTCAGGATGTAGCCGTCAATAAACGGGCCTTTCCAAACTGAACGCGCCAAGGTGCCTACTCCTTACTTCTGGCGGCGGCGAAGAATCAGCCGGTCCGTCTTCTTGTTGTTGCGCGTCTTCTTTCCCTTGGTAGGTTTGCCCCATGGCGTCACAGGGTGACGACCACCCGATGTACGACCTTCACCGCCGCCGTGCGGATGATCTATCGGATTCATGGCGACACCACGTACCGAAGGACAAACACCCAGCCAACGATTGCGACCGGCCTTACCAAGGTTAATATTCGCTTGGTCGGGATTAGACACGGCGCCGATTGTCGCCATGCACTCCCCCCTAACCATGCGCAACTCACCAGAAGCAAGTTTTAACTGGGCATAGCCACTATCACGACCTACCAACTGAACATATGTACCAGCCGACCGGGCCATCTGGCCACCAGCACCCGGCTTTAACTCAACATTATGAACAATCGTGCCGACCGGTATGCTCCGCAGAGACATCGCATTACCGGGCTTAATGTCAACTTTTTCTCCGGAAACAACCACATCACCTGCCTTCAGGCGCTGAGGCGCAAGAATGTAGGATAATGTCCCATCCTGATACTTCAGCAAAGCTATGAAGCCAGTACGGTTTGGATCATACTCCAACCGTTCTACCGTCGCTGTAACACCAAATTTCCGCCGTTTGAAATCGATCAAACGATAGGTCCGCTTATGTCCGCCACCCATGCGGCGTGCGGTAATCCGTCCGGTATTGTTACGACCACCGGAGCCAGTCAGGCCCTCGGTCAGTGCTTTGACTGGTTTACCGCGCCACAACTCCGAGCGGTCCACCTGGACAAGCTGGCGTAGCGACGGCGTGATCGGATTGAACTGCTTAAGTGCCATCCCTCTGCCCTCCGCTCAGACGCCGGTGGTCACGTCGATGCGTTGACCCTCGGCAAGAGTCACCATCGCTTTTTTAATATCTGAACGCCGACCGGCGATGCCGCGGAAGCGCTTAGTCTTGCCCTTCTGCACTATGGTATTGACCGCCGTAACTTTAACGGAGAACAAACCTTCTACAGCAGCCTTTATATCTGGCTTATTCGCCGTCAACGGGACGCAAAAGGTATACTGGTTGTTGCCTGTTAGGTTTGTGGCCTTTTCGGTGATAACCGGGGCCAAGATCAGATCGTACATCTGTGCGAGCGGAAGTACCACTGCGGCTGCGGCCTTGGCAGGCTTGCTCATTTCAGTCGAGCCTCCAGCTGCTCTACGGCATTACGGGTCAGAAACAAAGTATCACGACGCAATATATCATATACATTAGCACCATGTTCAGGCAATACGTCAATCAGCGGTATATTACCGGCAGCCAACGCAAAATTTACATCCAGGTTACCACCATCTATAACAAGCGCTGACGCAAACCCAAAGGACTTTAGACGGCTCGCCAAGTCCTTAGTCTTATGAGTGAGCGCCGAAGCCGAGTCAAGGACAATCAACTTACCCTCAGCAAACTTACTTGCCAGGGCAGACTTAAGGGCCTGTTTACGAAACTTTTTGGTCAGGTCGTGCTCGTGTGAGCGGACGACAGGGCCAAAAATAACAGCGCCGCCCCGAAACTGAGGTGAGCGCAACGAACCTTGCCGTGCGCGGCCAGTACCTTTCTGACGATACGGCTTCTTGGTCGTACCACGAATATCACCGATTACCTTGGTCTTGTGATTACCAGAGCGGCGTTTAGCCAGCTGCCAGTTGACGGTTCGTGCCAGCAGGTCGGCACGAACCGGTACACCAAAAACACCTTCGGCCAGCTCAATCTCGCCAACCTCCTGGTTGTCAAGGCTGCGAACTGAAGCTTTCATCACGCGATCCCCCCCTCAGCGATAGCGGCGACGGCGCGCAATCCAGCCGGATAAGGTAAGCCTTCCGGCACCTTGCGTTTCACCGCATCGCGCACCAGAACATAACCATTCTCACCGCCGGGCACGGAGCCTTTGACTAAAATCAAGCCCTGCTCACCGTCAACAGCCACCACTCTGAGATTGAGCGTAGTTACACGCTCGTCACCCAGATGTCCAGCCATTTTCTTGTTTTTAAACGTCTTACCGGGGTCTTGACGATTACCAGTAGAGCCCAATGAACGATGCGACACAGATACGCCATGCGTGGCGCGTAAACCCGAGAAATTCCATCGCTTCATACCACCAGCAAACCCTTTGCCGATACTAGTACCAGTGACATCTACAAACTGACCCGCAACAAAATGCGCCGCTGTAAGCTCGGCACCGACCTCAATCAGTGCCTCCGTGCTGACTCTAAACTCGGCGAGCTTGCGCTTTGGCTCAACCTTGACCTTCGCATAATGCCCACGCATCGGCTTTGTAACATTCTTCACCTTGGCCTTTCCAACGCCAAGCTGGAGAGCCGTATAGCCATTCTTCTCATCCGTCAGCACGGACACAACCTGGCAGTTATCAACTTTTAGCACAGTCACGGGAACATGCTCGCCCTCAGTGGTGAAGACGCGGGTCATCCCGACTTTCTGCGCGATCATACCGGATCGCATGGCATCCTACCTCTCCAGGTTTTCCCCGGCCATGAACTTATGTCTGATGGTCAAAGTTTAATCTCAACGTCCACGCCAGCCGCCAAATCAAGCTTCATTAGAGCGTCAACGGTCTGTGGCGTCGGGTCAACGATATCTAGAAGACGCTTGTGAGTGCGGATTTCAAACTGCTCACGAGACTTCTTATCGATGTGTGGGCTGCGATTTACCGTAAACTTCTCGAACAGGGTGGGCAAAGGGATAGGCCCCCGTACTCGCGCACCTGTGCGCTTGGCCGTGCTGACGATCTCGCTGGTCGACTGATCGAGCACACGGTGATCAAATGCCTTAAGGCGAATGCGAATATTCTGGCTGTCCATCATTCTTAACCCGTACATCCTTGACCGATATGGACGCCGGTTTCCAAAAGAAAACCGGCGCTTCCTAATAATACTTGTTACTTAACAATTCCTGCAACCACGCCCGCTCCGACGGTCCGGCCACCTTCTCGAATGGCGAAACGCAACCCTTCATCCATGGCAATCGGCGCGATCAACTCGATTTGCATCGAAATTTTGTCGCCTGGCATCACCATCTCGGTACCCTCAGGCAACACAACCTGCCCCGTAACATCAGTGGTGCGAAAGTAGAACTGTGGCCGATAATTACTGAAGAATGGGGTGTGCCTACCGCCTTCTTCCTTAGTTAGGATATAAGCCTCAGCCTTGAAGTGCGTATGCGGAGTGATTGAACCAGGCTTCGCAAGAACTTGGCCACGCTCAACATCCTCACGCTTGGTACCGCGTAGCAATGCGCCAATGTTATCCCCGGCTTGGCCCTGATCAAGCAACTTACGGAACATTTCAACGCCAGTGACCACCGTCTTGACTGTGTTCTTTAGACCGACTATCTCGACTTCCTCACCAACCTTGACAACGCCGCGCTCTACGCGACCGGTAACTACTGTACCGCGTCCTGATATAGAGAAAACGTCTTCAATCGGCATCAAAAAGGGACGATCAATCGGGCGCTCAGGCTGGGGAATAAACTCGTCAACAGCCTTCATTAATTCAAGAATTGAAGTGCGACCGATTTCCGGCTTTTTTTCTTCAAGCGCGCACAGAGCTGAGCCCTTGACGATCGGAATGTCGTCACCAGCAAATTCATAAAAACTCAGCAGCTCACGGACTTCAAGCTCAACGAGTTCCAAAAGCTCAGGGTCATCGACCATATCAACCTTGTTAAGGTACACTACGATCGCTGGCACACCAACCTGTCGAGCCAGCAAGATATGCTCACGTGTCTGAGGCATCGGGCCATCAGCCGCAGACACCACCAAGATCGCGCCATCCATCTGCGCCGCCCCGGTGATCATATTCTTGATGTAGTCGGCATGGCCTGGGCAGTCCACATGCGCATAGTGGCGAGCCTTGGTCTGATACTCAACGTGAGCGGTAGATATAGTAATACCGCGCGCCTTCTCCTCCGGTGCTTTGTCGATCTGATCATAAGCTGTATATATCGCGCCGCCGGTCTCGGCCAGCACCTTGGTGATCGCTGCGGTCAGCGATGTCTTGCCGTGGTCAACGTGGCCGATAGTGCCGACGTTGCAATGGGGCTTATTCCGCTCGAATTTAGCTTTCGCCATGATTCCAAGTCTCCGTCTGTCTCAATTCTGCGGTATTAGATCAAGCCAGCTTGGCGCGGACTTCGTCGGCAATCGCCTGTGGCACCGGTTCATAGTGGTGGAACTGCATTGTATACTGGGCCCGTCCCTGGCTCATCGAACGCAAAGTATTAACGTAGCCGAACATATTAGCCAGCGGTACCATCGCGGCAACAACGCGGGCATTTCCACGCTGGTCCATCCCAGTAATCTGCCCACGCCGGCTATTGAGATCACCGATAACATCTCCCATGTAGTCATCCGGCGTAACAACCTCAACCGACATTATCGGCTCAAGCAATGCCGGACCCGCCTTGGAGATACCTTCCTTGAAGGCGGCACGAGCAGCAATTTCAAAGGCAAGAACCGACGAATCCACATCGTGATATGCACCGTCGATTAGCTGGACCTTAAAATCAATAACCGGAAAACCGGCGATGACACCGGTACCACGAGACGACTCAAGGCCCTTAGATACACCGGGAACATACTCCTTTGGGACCGCACCGCCAATAACTTTATTCTCGAACAGGTAGCCTTCGCCCGGCTTTTGTGGCTCAAACACTAATTTGATACGAGCGAACTGTCCTGAACCTCCGGTCTGCTTCTTATGAGTGTAATCAATTTCAGACCTACGGGTGATGGTCTCCCGATAAGCAACCTGCGGCGCGCCAACGTTTGCCTCAACCTTAAACTCACGCTTCATGCGATCGACAAGAATTTCGAGGTGAAGCTCACCCATGCCCTTGATAACAGTCTGACCACTCTCATGATCAACCGCGACGCGAAATGAGGGGTCCTCTTGAGCAAGCCGCTGCAGCGCCGTCGACATCTTCTCTTGATCGGCCTTTGTTTTAGGCTCGACCGCAACCTCGATAACTGGTTCGGGGAACTCCATCCGCTCCAAAATTATCGGTTTATTAACATCACATAGAGTATCGCCTGTTGTTGTCGCTTTCAAAGCGGTAAAAGCTACAATGTCACCAGCGCTACACTCTTTAATCTCTTCACGAGAATTAGCATGCATGAGCAACATACGCCCCACACGCTCGCGCTCTCCCTTAACCGAGTTCAGAATGTAGGTACCCGTAGTGATAGTTCCTGAATAAACACGAACGAAGGTCAAAGAGCCCACAAACGGATCAGTCATAATCTTAAAA
>SESH01009784.1_pt1 | contig 14277 bp, 14 predicted proteins | sample 3171561 | NCBI WGS metagenome assembly SESH01 (sample SAMN10866947, study PRJNA518727) | freshwater metagenome | biome: subpolar coniferous forest; feature: holomictic lake; material: water; isolation source: holomictic Lake 442 2011 16.5 m and 2014 13 m | place: Canada: near Kenora, Ontario
ACAGACGGCACGCCTCCTTGAGAAGGCGCGGCGGGATCTCCGGAAAGCAGGGGGAAATTCTCTGCGAGCAGTACATCTTTTTTGCTCATAACGACCGCGGTCTGGATCGCATTCTCCAGTTCACGGACATTTCCAGGCCAGGCATAGCTCATGAGATGCTCCATCAATTCCGGAGAGATCTTCTTGATATCTTTTTTGTACACCTCGTTGAATTTCCGGACAAAATATTCCGTTAAAAGAGGGATATCATCCTTCCGGTGGCGCAAGGGCGGCAGGTAGATCGTGACGACCTTCAGCCGGTAGTAAAGGTCCTCCCGGAATTCTTTTTTCTCGATGGATTTCCACAAGTCCTTGTGGGTCGAGGCGATCAACCGCACGTCCACTTTCACGGTCGTTTCACTGCCCACAGATGAAAAGATCTGTTCCTGAAGGACGCGCAGGACTTTGGCCTGCGTCGCGAGGGCCATGTCCCCCACTTCATCCAGAAAAAACGTTCCTCCGTTACATTGTTGGAATTTACCGACTCGGTTGTGAAGCGCTCCGGTAAACGCCCCTTTTTCATGGCCAAAAAGCTCGCTTTCTAAAAGCGTATCCGGGATCGCCGCGCAATTCACGGCTAAAAAAGGTTTGTTTTTTCTGGAAGAATTCTGGTAGATAGCGCGCGCCACAAGCTCTTTGCCGGTACCGCTTTCACCGCGGATAAGAACCGTCGCGTTGCTTTCAGCCACTTTGCCGATCGTTTTATAGATCTCCAGCATCTCCGGACTTTTCCCGACGATACAAACCCCTTCGGGGGAACCCTTCTCAGGAGCCTGATAAGACACGGATTCCTTCATCAGCCGGCCGGCATCGATCGCCCTTTTCACCAGAGCGATCAACTCTTCCAGTTTAAAGGGCTTGAGCACATAATCATAAGCTCCGAGCCTCATAGCTTCGATCGCCGTTTGGGTCGTCCCCTGGCCGGTCATCATAATGATCGAAAGCTTCGGATCCTTTTTTTTGATCTCGGCCAAAAGATCCAAGCCGCTGACGCCATCGAATCGAACGTCCAAAAGAACAAGATCCGGAGATTCCTGCTCGATCAAAGGAATCAATCCGCTAGGAATGGTCGTGGTTTTTACGCTGCAGCCTTCGTGCTTTAGGCAAGTCGCCAGGATGGTAAGAAGATCTTGGGAGTCATCCGCGATCAGTATTTTTGAAGTTTTCATGGCCCGCACCCTTCTTCCCGCGAGTTGTTTCGCCTTTTCAGAAATGAAGAAATTAGCCCAGAGGGCACTGGCACGGCATTCTTCCTTTTACCAAGGACTATGTACGGTAGGCTATGTGCTTTTCTATTTCAAATTAGCCCGGATCATCTCGACCAGAACGTCGATCTCAAAAGGCTTTTTCAGACTTCCGGCCATGCCGCCGAGTTCGATCATGCGCAGGGGAATTTTCTCGTTCACGCTCGCAACGATCACCGGAATGCGCTGCCACTTTTCCTGTGAGCGCAACCAAAGATAGAATTCCTCCCCGTCCATCACCGGCATAATAAGATCCAGAATAATAAGATCCGGCGTCTCTTTTTCAAGCACCGCCATGGCTTCTTTCCCGTTCATGGCAGTTAGAACCTGGAAGGACTCCCCCTGAAGATAAAGCTGATAAATATCCTGGAAATCACTGTCATCTTCTACGATTAATATTTTATTGGACATTTCGTCCCCCCGTTAGAGATGGGAAGCGATCGCACAAAATCGCTTCCGCCTTTTTAAAAATCCCATTTTAAAATTCTCACAACCTCAGATTCTCTCGCCCCCCTCGAAGAGGCATCTCCAGCCAAAGCTCTGACGGGGCAAGCTCTCATTCGGTCAAGGCGTGCAGCACCTGGCTTGCTTTTAACTATACGTTTTTATGGGCGAGCTGATACGACGGAAATACCACTTTAAAAACACTCCCTCTCCCGGCGCCTTCACTTTCGGCCCACATCTCTCCTTCATGCAAGGCCACGATCTCCTTGGAAATGGTCAGGCCGACCCCGATACCTAAGGTCGACGGCGTTTTTTGGAAGAACGCCTCGAAGATCCTTTGAAGATTCTCCGGATCGATCCCGATCCCGGTATCCGCCACTTCCGCAAAAACATCACTTCCCCGGACCGAGGAAGTGACCATAATCATGCCATCGGGAGTGAACTTGATAGCATTCGTGATGAGATTCACGAATACACGGTAAAGCATGTCCGGATCCCCGAGCATCTTCAGCGGTGAAGGAGAAAGCCGGGTCTCAAGTTTCAAATGATGCTGCTCAACGAGAGGACGTATGTCATCTGCCACGAGCTTGAGCACCTCGTTAAGGTCCAGTTCCTGTTTTTTAATGTCGGACATTCCGGACTCCACCTTGGAAAGATCCATGATGCTCGAAATGGTCCGCATCAGGCGATCCGCATTGTCGCTGAGCATCTTGATCAAGGGAAGAAATCTCTCTTTGTCAGGGGTATTCGCTAGCTGCCTGGCTAAAAGTTGCGTGGTCATGATAAATTTCGCGGTGGGGGTTTTGAGCTCGTGCGCCACATCGCGAACCAATGTTTCTTTCATCATCTCCACGTGACGCAGGTCCGTAATGTCGCGCATGACCCCCTGAATAAGGCGAAGCGTTCCGTCATAATCCACGACCGGCGTGAGGTTGGTCTGGTAATAAATCTCGGCGTGATGAAGCCGATGGAACTGCTGGGTATTCAAATGCTCCACGGGTTTTTTGGTCCTGACGATCGTTTCAAGCGCCTCCTGGAATTTCTGCGCTTCTCCCGGCGCGTGCATCAAAAAGAAAAGCGGGAGCCCTTCCGCAAGGATCTCCTCGCGAGTGTATCCCGAAAACCCGCGATTGAGGATCATCATCTCGCCATCGGGCGTGATGGAAAAGATGATATCGCTCACGTCATTGACGATCGACCGGTACTTCTCCTCGGATTCCTCGAGGGCCTGACTCCGCGCCCGCAAATGCTCAAAGCTTTGAACCAGACGGCTGACCACTTTGTTGAACGCCTCGCCCACCTCCTGAATTTCATCCGCGGAATGGATGTTGGCCCGAGCCTCAAGGTCCCCCGCCAAGATATTACGCGCGGTTTTTTGCAGCGAAGTGAGGGGCCGCATGACAAGCCACGTGATCCACGCAATAACAAGGGTCGCAAAGATCACCAAAAGAAACGCGACAAAGAACTTTTCGACGAAGATCTTCCGAAGTTCCTTCTCGAATTCGATCTTGGAAAAAATGATGATAAGACGCCCGAGCGTTTCTTCTCCGTTCATGATAGGCGCCACGGCTGCGTAGGTATCGGGGTTTATCTTTTCAACGCCGAAAAAATCCTGTTTGTAAAAAAGTCCCGGAAAAGATTCGTTTTCAGGCCGGCTACTGCCGAGGATTTTCCCGTCAGAATCCTCCACGCGGACCTCATCCACATCGGATTGTTCGGCCAGAAGCTGGATATAGGCCTTCAGAGAACGCGCGTCCCTCGCCTCGAGCGGGATCTTGAGCGTCTCAGAAAAGATCTCCGCAATGGTCTGAAGCCGCGCCTCTTTGTATTTGACCATCATGTCGCGAAAGACATTGAACGTCGTCAGCAGCACAAAAAACACGATCCCGAGCACGAGAACCAGCACCGGCAACGACAGTTTATAACGAATGGGCACACGCCAACCCTGTCGCGAGGACAGCTCCTCTTGACCGTCCGAAATCTTACGGTTCTTCGGCATTGAGATCTTCAACATTTCTCCAGAATTCCGTCCCTTTTCTCAAAAATAAGGGCCTAGGCTCTACAAAACACACCTTACTCAAAACGCCCCTTGCACCCTTCTCCATTTATTTTTATGAGATCAAGGTACACAGTTCAAGTCTCTTGTTTCATTTCCACAAGGGTCGACTTAGACAGCCCCAATTTCCGTTGTGCGGAAATTGATAAGTACTGGGACTGCACTGCGAACCCTTTTGAACCCTAGAAACACAGGGCATGGAACGAAGCACTTTTTATTATCGACCATTTCCTCAAGTTTTGAAATACTCTTCCCAGTGAAGGACCAGATCTTTCACCACCTCCAGATCCCCAGGAAGTAACGTGTAGTGACGAATAGTCTCCTGGGAGACCCACCGAAAGTCCTTGCAGTCGATCGCTTGAGGCTCCCCGCTCACCCAGCGACAAAAAAAGAAGAAAAGCGAGAGCTTACGCTCCGGAGTTCCGCTGCGCTTCAATTGAAAAGGATTGGGCCCATGCACCCTATTGCAGAGAAGCCTCTCCGGCTGGATCCGGATCCCCAGCTCTTCCAAAGCTTCTCGCTTAAGACACGCCTCGATCGTTTCATCCGGTTCGCGCTTCCCGCCTGGAAACTCCCAAAGCCCGCCGAAGCTATCTTCCAAATGACGCTGAGCGATCAAGAGTTTCCCGTTCCTATGAATGACCGCGCAGCCGACATCAAGAGTTTCGGTCATTTTACGTCCGGACAAGGGGTATGGATCGCGTATGGAATCATCGTTATGTAAGAATGAATGCTCATGTTCATGAAACGTCTCTTTTTTGAGATTCCGAGGCTAAACGAGCGAAACTATTGTACCCAACACCCTTGCTCGATGGTATCTATTTATCAGCACGGATTCCCCATTAAAAAATTACGAGAAATCAGCACGGCCCAAGTCGCCTTTCATGAAAAAAACATAGACTTGGACAGAAAAAGCAGGGACCCAGCGTCCACGCTAACCCCTTATCTTCATTGACTTTGACACCTTCATACCTATAATACCCGCCATGTCCAGCACCTCTTATTTCTATCAATATCTTTTTGTCGGCATCTTCTTTGTTTTCGCGCTTGTTTTTGCCGCAATCCCATTGGTTTTGGCCTGGTTTTTGGCCCCCAAGAAGCCGTCGGCCGACAAGCAGGCGACTTACGAATGCGGATTGGCCTCTAAGGGCGATCCCTGGATGCAGTATCATGTCCAATATTACCTTTTCGCCCTTATTTTCGTGATTTTTGACATTGAGACGGTCTTTATCTATCCATGGGCCGTCGCCTTTAAGAAGCTGGGCCTCTTCGCCTTCGTGGAAATGGCCATTTTCATCGCCATCCTCGCTTTTGGCCTTATTTACGCCTGGAAGAAGAGAATGCTCGAATGGGATTGATCTAGGTTCGCTCCCGTCTTCTATTAACATACCTGAAAGAACTTTATGGCCTATACAAAAAACAAATCTGAAGTAGATGAAACACTTCGCGCGGATCTCGCCAAAAAAGGCGTGATCTGGACAAGCCTTGATTTCCTTTACAATTGGGGCCGGCGCTCCTCCATATGGCCTATGCAATTCGGTCTCGCCTGCTGCGCGTTCGAGATGATCGCGGCGGCCTGCGCCCGTTACGACATCGCCCGCTTCGGTGCTGAGCTTTTCCGCGCCTCGCCGCGTCAGGCCGATCTTATGATCATTTCCGGAACAGTCACAAAAAAAATGGCCCCTCAAGTCGTCCGCCTTTTCAATCAAATGCCGGAACCCAAATACGTGCTCACCATGGGCGCGTGCGCGATCTCGGGCGGGCCTTTTATCGACGGCTACAATGTTTTGCGCGGGATCGACCGTTATATCCCGGTGGATGTCCATCTCCCCGGGTGTCCTCCCCGGCCTGAGGCCCTGCTTCATGGGCTCATGGTACTTCAAAAGAAGATCGCCTCGCAGGAGATCCAAAAAGCAGCGTGGTATCAAAAAGGCCTGAAACGGGAGTTCCCGATTCCGGAACTCGGACCGAACGGTCTCATCCCAAAATTCAATCCGGAAGTGTGGCAACCGGCAAAAAGAAATCCTCGCAAAGAGCATTATGGACAAACGATCCTGGTCGGAAAAAAGCAGAAAGCTCCGGACCTGGAACTGGTGGTGGCTGCCAAGTCCGCGACCCCGGGAGCCGCTGCCTGATATGAATATCCCCATCGAATCGGTTAAAAAAGAACTTGAGACCCGGCTGCCGGACGTGAAGCTTCGCCTGATCCGGGATTCCATCTTAATCGAGAACCCCGAAGATCTTCTGCGAGTCGCCCTGTTCCTCAAGGAAAGTCCCGTATTCCTTCTTGATTATCTTTCGTCCGTGACAGGGGCTGATTATCTGACGTTTTTGGAATCGGTTTATCATCTCTATTCGATGGCCAAAAAACAGGGCCCTGTCGTGCTCCGCGTCCGCGTCACAAAAAATAACGCGAAGATCCCGTCGCTTGCTCCGGTTTACAGGAGCGCGGAGCTTCAGGAACGCGAAGCTTTTGACACTTTCGGCATCGTTTATGAAGGACATCCGGATCCGCGGCGTCTTTTCATGTGGGAAGAGTTTCAAGGCTATCCCCTGCGCAAAGATTACGAACAAGAAGACGCCGACATCCTGGAAACCGCAGACATCGCATGGCTGGAAGCCCGTGGGATCAAGATCCCCGACGAAATGAAGGAAAAAGCAAAAGCCCTCCAAGCGGCCGGCCAGCGCGCCGTCGCCGAGAAGCCGGAGAAACCTAGAAATTAGCACAACGTCCTACGCGCAACGCACAACGCATTTGATTTGAGCTCTGACATTGCCCGTTGAGCATTGCGCCAGAAGGAGCAATTAAGTTTTTAGACAAATTATGGCAAATATCATCGAATCGAAAAATTTAGATACCGCCTCACTCCTCGAGATTAATTTCGGGCCCCAGCACCCGTCTACCCACGGCGTCTTCCGCATGGTCATACAGCTGGAGGGCGAAAAGATCTGCGGACTAAAACCCGTCTTCGGGTATCTGCACCGCAATCACGAGCAGATCGCGGAGAACCTCCCCTACGCGGCAATCATGCCCTACACAGACCGGTTGGATTATGTGAACGCGCTGGCAAATAATTTTGGCTACGCGCTCACGATCGAAAAACTCGCGGGGCTTGAAGTCCCCGAGCGCGCGGAATATATCCGCGTCATCATGGCCGAGCTCGCCCGTATCGTAAACCACATCACGGTCATCGGATTTATGCTTAACGACCTCGGCGCTTTTTTCACACCTCTTCTTTATGCCTTCCGCGAGCGGGAAAGGATCCTCGACCTTTTTGAAGAGATCACCGGCTCGCGCCTGATGAATAATTATTTCCGTTTTGGCGGTGTGAAACGCGACCTCACGAACGAGAACCTTGCCGCCATTCAAAAGATCGTCTCGAAATTCCCGGCATTCCTAAAAGAATTTGAGGCGCTCCTCACAAAAAACGAGATCCTTTGCATGCGCTGCCAGAACATCGGCATTCTGCCCGCCGGTGTCGCGACGAACGCCGGCATCACGGGCCCCGTGCTCCGCGCCTCGGGGGTGAATTATGACATCCGTAAAGTGGATGGTTACAGTATTTACAACCGTTTTGATTTCAAAATCCCGCTCGGGGAAAAGGGCGACGTGTATGACCGTTTTTATATCCGCGTACTTGAAATACGCGAGAGCCTGAAGATCCTCGATCAGGCCCTTTCCAAAATCCCGCAAGGCGAGATCCTGAATAAGAAAGCGCTTCCTTTCATCAAGATGCCGCGCAATTTCAAGCCGCCGGTAGGCGAGGCCTATGGTCGCGTCGAATCTCCCAAAGGCGAACTCGGATTTTATGTGGTGAGCGACGGAACGCCCCAGCCGTGGCGCTATCACGTACGCGCACCGTCCCTGATCAACCTGACCGTATTGGAAGAGATGTGCCTCGGCCAAAAGATCGCGGATGCGATCATTATCCTGGGAAGCATCGACATTGTGCTCGGGGAGACGGACCGATGACCCTTTTTGGCATGGGCGTTTTCAAAGGCATGATGGTCACGCTCAAGAATTTTCTGACTTCCTATTTCCGGAAGCCCGATGAAGGCGGCATCTTCACGGTTCAATATCCGGAAGAACGCGAGCGTGAGATCGAGAATTTCAGGAACTTCCCTTTTCTCGTTTATGATGGCTCCCATGAGAAGATCCGCTGCGTTGCCTGCGGGATCTGTGAGCGGGAATGTCCTCCCAAATGCATCCATATTGAAATGGAGCTCGATGTTGCCGGCAAACCGACCCGGAAACCTGCCGTGTTCGATATCGATTACGGACTTTGCATGAATTGTGGCATGTGCGAAGAGGTCTGTCCCTTTGATTCGATCTTTATGGACCATGCGTTCGAAGTCACAGCTCTTGGATCCAGTGACGGTCTGAACCGTCACAAAGCGGAGCTTGCCAAATCGAACAAATATTTCCAAAAAGTCCGGCCGACACTAGCTTCCGTCATTGACCAAAAGAGAAAAGCCGCGGAAGAAAAGAAAAAGGCCGCCGCGCAACCACCGGTTACACCGCAGGAACCTAAATGATACGGGGCATCGAATTCTACGTGGATATGATCTTTGTGACGGCCAAGGCTTGGATCCTTGCCCTCTTGGGCCGTTTCTTGCCTGATTGGATCGTGGTGCTTGCGTCGATCACGATCAGCGGCGTCGTGATCCTGTGCCTGGGCCCCTTGATCATGATGTACCTGACGCTTCTTGAAAGAAAACTGATCGGCCGCATTCAGAATCGCTACGGCCCGAACCGCGTCGGAAAGTGGGGCCTTTTGCAGCCCATCGCCGACGGCATCAAGATGTTCACGAAAGAAGATATTGTCCCCGCAAACGCCGACAAGATCGTTCACCTTCTTGCTCCTATCGCGATCGTGGTGCCGGCGCTAATGATCTTTTTGGTCGTGCCTTTCGGCGAACGTATGACGGCGGTAAACCTGAACATCGGTCTTCTTTATTTCATTGCTGTTTCGTCCATCACGATCCTTCCGATCTTTATGGGAAGCTGGGCGTCGCGGAACAAATATTCCCTTTTGGGCGGCATGCGCACGGCAGCCCAGATGATCTCTTATGAGATCCCGATGACACTGGCGGTCGTCCCGGCCATCATGATGAGCCAAAGCCTTTCAACCAACGCTATCGTCCTGGCGCAGGTCGGAGACTATGACCTCCATTGGTTCATCTTCACGCCCTGGGGCATCGTGGGATTCATCATTTTTTTCCTTTGCGCGACCGCGGAATGCAACCGCCCTCCGTTCGATCTTCCGGAAGCGGAATCCGAACTCGTGGCAGGTTTCCACACCGAATATAGCGGCATGAAATTCGCCCTCTTTTATATGGCGGAGTATATGAACGCGTTCACGCTTTGCGGTATCGCAGCCACTTTATTCCTGGGCGGCTGGCAAGGTCCCCTTCTTCCGTCCTGGCTCTGGTTCTTCGGAAAAACGTTTGTTCTTATTTGCGTGATGATCTGGTTCCGTGGCACCTTCCCACGCTTCCGCGTCGACCACCTGATGGGATTCGCCTGGAAATTCCTTTTACCTCTCACGCTCATCAATATTCTGCTCACCGCGCTGTGGCAGTTCACGTCAAATCTCACGGCCTGGCTTTGGTCGATCCTGATCCTCGGCATTTCGCTCTGGACCCTGGTCAAACTCAATCGTACTTTTGTCCCTGAAAAACGTCACTACCCCTTAGAAAGCTGATCCATGCCGATCTTAGAGCTCGCTGCAAAATTCGGGACTTATGCTGTGATGGCCGCGATCCTTATCTTCGCCGTGGGCGTCGTCACATTCAGGAATCTTTTTCATTGTGCTCTTTGCCTTGCGGCGGCGTTGATCGGGACAGCCGTCATCTATGTCGTCTTGCAGGCGGAATACCTCGCAGCGATCCAAGTCCTTCTTTATGTGGGAGCCGTGGTGACACTCGTCATTTTTGCTATTATGCTCACAGAGCATCTCGCGGGAAAAACCGTTCGCCAAAATAATTCGCAAAGCCCGCTAGCGATCGCGGGCCTTCTGGGCTTCGTGGCGCTTCTCACAGGATTGATCCTGAAAACTCCATGGCCGGTCACCGAGACCGCGCTTAAAGCCAAGGTCTCCGTCATGGGGCTTGGCCAAACGTTGATGGGAGCTTATGTGTTCCCTTTTGAGGTCATCTCCATCATCTTGATCGCGGCCTTGATCGGCACGGTAGTCATTGCTAAAAAAGATGACCCGGAGGATTTACCCCGTTAGAGATGGGTGATTCATGTTTTGCGCTTATATTCTTCGAAGCGAAAAAGAGGGCGAAATGTATACGGGTTTTACAAAAGATTTACGGAAGCGCTTCAAGGAACACACGCTAACAAAGTCGCTTCCACAAAAGGACGCGGACCTTTCGTGATAATTTATTACGAAGCTTGTATGTATATTAATGATGCCGTAGCCAGAGAGAGGTATTTAAAAACAGGTATGGGGAAACGTTACTTAAAAAACCGTCTGAAGCGCTTCTTATCTCTAACGGGGCGAGCATGATCATCCTTCCGTTGCCGCATATTCTGATCTTTTCGCTCCTCCTCTTCGCGATCGGTGTTTATGGCGCGCTCGTGCGGCGTAATATCATCGGCATCCTGATCTCGATCGAGCTCATGCTGAACGCCGCCAATATCAACCTGATCGCATTCTCGAAATATACGTCTCTGTCTCCGGAAACCGGACAGATCTTTGCCCTTTTCGTGATCGCGATCGCCGCGACGGCCGCGGCCGTGGGACTTGCAATCGTCCTGGCTCTTTACCGTGTCCGAAAAACCGTGCTAGCCGATGAGGTTAATTTACTGAAATGGTAATGTGTGATCAGATCCTTCTAGTACCTCTTTTGCCCTTCTTGGCCTTTGTGATAAATATCCTGGCCGGGCGCTGGCTAAAAGATCGTGCGGCCTGGCTTTCCATCGCCACGAGTTCCGTGGCCTGCGTCATTGCATTGCCCATTTGCTGGGCTGTCTTCCAGGGGGCCCATTTCGCCCACCAAGGAACCTGGCTCATGCTCGGGACAGTCCCGCTCAAATTCGGCTATCTAATGGACCCGCTTTCCGCGACGTTGCTTTTCATGGTCGCGATCGTCGGAACCCTGATCCAGGTCTATGCCTCAGGCTACATGCACGGCGCCCCGCGCTACAGCCGTTTCTTTGCGTATGTTTCGCTTTTTATGTCCGCGATGCTCACGCTCGTGATCTCGGACAACTATCTCCTCTTCTTCATGTCGTGGGAGATCATGGGGCTTTGCTCGTATCTTTTAATCGGCTTTTATTTCGAGAAGGCTTCGGCGGCGAACGCCTCACTGAAAGCCTTCCTCACCACGCGGATCGGGGACGTTGGCTTCCTCCTCGGAATTCTGACGCTCTTCACAGCAATCGGCACAATCAACTTTGCCCAGATGAACACGATCATGACCGGCGCGCTCGGAGGCCATGCGACTTTAAACACAGGCCTTCTGACGATGGCGGCTCTTCTCATTTTCTGCGGCACGATCGGCAAGTCCGCGCAATTCCCGTTGCATGTGTGGCTTCCGGACGCCATGGAAGGCCCGACGCCTGTCAGTGCGCTTATCCACGCGGCGACGATGGTGGCGGCCGGCGTTTTCCTGGTCGCGCGCTCTTTCACCCTTTTCATGGCCGTCCCGAACATTCTGCCGATCATCACCGCGATCGGAACGATCACAGCCTTCATGGCCGCTTTTATCGCGCTCACGCAAAACGATATCAAACGTGTTCTGGCCTATTCCACGATCTCGCAGCTGGGTTACATGGTCACCGCCATGGGGCTTTCGGGCCTTGGTGCCGGGACCTTTCATCTCATCACACACGCTTTCTTCAAAGCCCTGCTTTTCCTCGGTGCCGGCAGCGTGATCCATGGCACGCATGTGCAGGATATCCGTGAGATGGGTGGCCTTTTCAGGAAGATGCCCCACACCGCCGTCACGTTCATTATCGCAAGTCTTGCCCTCGCTGGGGTTCCGCCGCTTTCCGGATTTTGGTCCAAAGACGAGATCCTGCTTGCCGCTTTCGGATCCGGTAATTTCCTGGTCTTCGGCATTCTCCTCCTCACAGCATTCATGACGGCCTTCTATATGTTCCGTCTTATTTTCCTGACCTTTTTTGGGAAAGCGCGCAATCACGACGTCCACGCTCACGAATCCCCCGCCCTCATGACCGTGCCCCTTTGGTGCCTCGCGGTGGGATCCGTCGTGATCGGCATCCCCGGTTCGCCATTCATGCATCACTGGTTCCAGAAATTCATGGTGCACATGGCCCATTACCCGGAATATGAACCTTCCGCTTTCGTCATGGGATGCTCGATCGCGGTCGCGGTCCTCGGGATCACGCTGGCAGGCGTCATCTACCTTAAGCGGAAACATTGGGCCGAAGCCGTGGCGAAAACCTTCCCGTCGTTCTATCGCCTCTCCTTCCATAAGTTTTATTTTGACGAGTTCTATTCCTCTTATATCGTGAAGCCTTTCAATGCGCTCGGCCGCGTCCTTTTCGGCTTTGACGAAACCGTGATCGATGGCGCTGTGAACGGCACGGGAAAGAACACATTATTCCTGAGCGAGATCAAGAACTGGATCGACAAATATATTGTGGACGGCACCGTGAATTTCATGGGAACTTCGGTTTATTTCTTGAATTCGGTTGTGAAGCGCCTCCAAACAGGTGTTGTGCAGAATTATCTTTTGATCGTGTTTCTCGTGTTGATCGCTTTTCTCATTTTGGAATTAAAATTAGCCTAGTGCGACGTACTAAAAAGGAGTCTTTATGACATCTCATATTCTGTCCTGGATCATTTTCACGCCACTCCTCGGCGCGATCGTTGTTCTTTTCGTCCCGAAAAATTTGGCCCATTGGATCAAATGGATCGCGCTTACGACCACGGGCATCGTGACAGCTCTCACGGGTTACGCCCTTACGATCTTCCAGCCCGCTCAAGCCGGCTTCCAGATGGTGGAACGCGCTTCATGGATCCCGCAGTTTGGCGTCCAGTACCTTCTCGGAACGGACGGGATCAGTTTTCCCATGGTATTCCTCACCGCAATCATCTCCTTGATCGCGTGTCTGGCGTCTTTTCCTCATGTGCGCGTCAAAGAGGGGCGCGAAAAAGAGTATTATTTCCTGTATCTCCTCCTCGAAACCGGGATGCTGGGAACGTTCCTCGCACTCGACCTTTTCCTTTTTTATGTGCTCTGGGAGGTCGTGCTTGTCCCCATGTATTTCCTGATCGGGATCTGGGGTGGGCCGCGCCGCGAATACGCTGCGATCAAGTTCTTCCTCTACACACTCGCGGGCAGTCTTTTCATGCTGCTTGGGATCCTGGGCGTTTATTTCGCCGCCGCACCGCACACGTTCGACATGACGCAGCTCGTCGGCATGCCTCGCGGACTTTTTTTCCAACAGGTCGTTTTCATGGCATTCTTTCTTGGCTTCGCGATCAAGGTGCCGATCTTTCCGTTCCACACCTGGCTCCCGGACGCGCACGTTGAAGCCCCGACCCCGATCAGCGTGATCCTTGCGGGCGTCCTTCTTAAAATGGGCACCTATGGGTTCTTCCGCTTCAGCTATCCCCTTTTCCCGGAGGCCACGCATTGGTTTCAACCTGCCATGGCGGTCTTAGCTGTCGTGGGTATTGTGTACGGAGGATTTGTAGCGCTCGCGCAGACCGATTTCAAGAAAATGGTCGCTTACTCGAGCGTCAGTCACATGGGATTTGTCCTGCTCGGACTCGCGGCTTTAAACGCAAACGGTTTCCGCGGAGCCATGCTCCAGATGTTCACCCACGGCACCATCACAGGGGGGCTCTTCTTGCTGGTGGGCGTCCTCTATGACCGGGCCCACTCCCGCGACCTGAACGATTTCGGCGGGCTTGGCGTTAAGATGCCGGCCTACGCGGGATTCCTGACTTTTTTTGCGCTGGCCTCACTGGGGCTTCCGGGCCTCTCCGGGTTTATCAGCGAATTCCTTGCCTTGTTGGGCTCCTATCAATATTCCAAACTGGTCACCGGCCTCTCAACCATCGGCATCATTCTTGCGGCGGCGTATCTCCTTTACATGATCCAGCGCGTTCTGCTTGGAAAACTCAACCCGAAATGGGCCGGGCTTGGCGATATCAAGACCCAGGAGGTTCTCACGCTGCTGCCGCTCATGGTCTTGATCCTCGGGATCGGCATTTATCCGCGGATCATCCTGGATTACATGATCCCAACGCTGGATGCCCTACTTAAAACCTTGAAGGTTTAAACGAATGAACGCTATTGAGAGTTTGAAATATTTTATTCCTGAACTGGTCCTGCTGGGCGGTGCTTTCGCCGCGCTGACGCTGGATTTTTTCACGAAACAGAAGAAGCTCGTGGGGGAGTTCTCTCTTCTTGTGCTCGTCGCCGCGCTATGCCTGGTCAAAGCTCCGGATCAACCGCTCCCCCTCTTTTTTGGGCTTTTCCTTCTGGATGCCTTCGCTAATTTTTTCC
>SESH01033915.1_pt1 | contig 14276 bp, 8 predicted proteins | sample 3171561 | NCBI WGS metagenome assembly SESH01 (sample SAMN10866947, study PRJNA518727) | freshwater metagenome | biome: subpolar coniferous forest; feature: holomictic lake; material: water; isolation source: holomictic Lake 442 2011 16.5 m and 2014 13 m | place: Canada: near Kenora, Ontario
TGTCGCAGCGGGGTCAGCGCGCCCCTGCGCTTGCGTGGACAGAATGCAGGGCTTGACGCTCTGCCCCCAAACCGGGAGCAGAGCGGCCCGGCGTCAGACGGCGGCGGGCGCCGCGGGCGGCGCCGAGCGGCGCGCCATGTCGACCATGTGGCCCAGCGACAGGCGGTGGGCGTAGACGCAAGCGAGATCTCCCGCGTCGAACCAGGCCTTCAGCGTCGCCTCCGGAATGGCCTTGAGCTTCGCCTCCTCGACCACTAGCACACCGCTGATGTTCGAGGTGCGACCGTCCTCCAGACGAATCTCGGCATTGATCTCCGACAGCACCCCCGCCTCTTCCAGGCGCTTGGTGAACTGCTGGGTCAACTGCACCTGGCGCTGGAACTCACCCAGCAGGTTCATCGCGTTCTTCAGGAACGGCGTCGGCTCGCCGTTCTCGAACAGCGCCTCGCCTTCCTCGTCGTTGAAGCCGGCGAAGTCGCGGTCGAAGCAGACGGTCATCTGATCACCGTTCTCCGAGAACACGAACGGGTAGCGACGGATGAACGCCGGCATGTACGGCGCACTCCAGCGCTCGTCGGCGTCGAGGTAGGCGTTACGGCCACCGGGCAGGCCGAGCAGCGCCACCGGGATCAGGCCGCCGTCGCCCAGCTTCAGAAATGCGATCGGCCCCTGCCGGGCAAGCTCATTGAACTCACCTACCACCACCGGCACCGCGGTGACCTCGGCGGCGAAGCCGATGTTGTTGACCGGCCGGAGCTTGAGGGTCTTGTGCTGGTCGCGGTCGAGCGGGATCACATTCTTGTAGAACAGCAGGGTCGTCATCTGGGACTCGGCTCCGGGCGTTGGGTAAGGATCAGGGGCGCAAGTGTATTCGTTCCGGCACCCCCGGCGCGAGCGGCTCGGGGCACAACCTGCGACCCGCCCGGTAACCGTCTGGAGTGCCGCTAGCGCCTGCCGCACGCAGGCCCGAGGCGACGCCCCCCCGCCTTCGGCAGCTCGGCTTTAGAGCCTTTCGGCTGGTGAGCGCAGTACGCCCGAGCATCGCATCAGGACCCCGTACCGAGGGGGCTGCCCGGCCCGCGTCAGGTCTCGATCGCGAACGTGAGCTGCACCTGCCGCGACTGCTCCGGCAGCACCAGACCGACCGGCGAGATATGCAGGCCCTGCGCCTGAGTCAGGTTCGTCCCGTCGAGCCGGATGCTCCACGGGTGTCCGCGGTGCGTCGACTCGAAGCGGACGCCGGCCGCGAGCGTCGAGAGCGCCGGCAAGCGGAAGCGGTCATCGGTCGTCTGGACCCGTGCCGACAGGCGCTTCCACTGCAGCGACACCGCCCACGGCTGCCAGTCCGGCGGCGCATAGTCCAGGTTCGCCTGCAGCACCAGCGGCACCGGGCCGAGCGGCACCGCGCCGGTCGCACCGGGCTCTGCGATCGTGCGTTCGGCGTGCGGTTGCAGGCGCACGCCACCCGCCACCAGCGTCACGCCGCGATCGGCGTCGGTGTAAGTGAGCGACGCCTCGAGGCCGCGGTGGCGCAGCGTACCGAGCACCCGGTAGACATTCTGGGCGTCCGAGTTCACGTATCCCTTGTGGACGTCAAAGGCCCCGACGAGCATCGTCAGATGCCCATCGGGGGCGTAGCGCAGGCCGACATCGCCCTGGCGGGTGCGCATCGCCGGCAACGGCTCGCCGCGGTTCGCATTGGAGGAAGGCGCGAGCGCGGAGTCCTCCAGCCCCTGCACGAAGCTGCCGTAGAAGCGCACGTGCGCGCTGGCCTCGATGACGAAGCGGGCGTTGCCTAGCCACGGCGAGGCGGCCATCGACTGTCCCGTCAGGGCCACCGCCGCGCCCGACACGGAACGCCGATAATTGCTGTGCAACAGGCCGAGACCGATCGAGCCGACACCCTGCCAGCGTTCCTCGAGCCCGAGGCCGCCGTCCAGCTGCCGCACCCGGTCCGTGCTCGGCGTCGACGTCGCGTAGGCGACGGCACCTGCCGCGGCAACGCTGTCTAGCGTCACCGGCGGGTCGTAGTGCACGAGTCCGTCGCCGCCGAAATTGCGTGACACATTGCGGCCGCGGATCGTGAAGACGAGCTTGTGGATATGCGTTGCGCCGCCACCGATGTGCTCGAGGCGCGCCTCGCCCGAGATGGAGTGCGCCAGGAACGGCGGAACCACGTCGAGCCAGTGATCGACGCTGCGGTCGGTCGCCAGAGAGAGATACTCCTCGATGAAGCTCTGCGGATCGTCTTCCTGCGAATCGAACAGGCCCGCGCTCAGCCGCCAGCGGGCGGGGAGATCCGCGTGCAGCGTCGCGCCGGCGGTGGTCTGTTGCCAGCCGGCGCTGGTGAACGACTGCACGGCGAGGTCGCGCTCGACGAATAGCGGCAGCGGTGCGACGCCGTCGGTGTACACCATCGGCCGAATGCCGCGCCCGCTGCCGTTGATCCGCGTCCAGAACGGCACCATCTCGACGCCGTCGAGCGGACGCCAGCGCAGTGTGATTCCCGTCATCATCGAGTTGTCGCGGACGTCCAGGTCTTGCGCGACATTGCCGTAGTAGCCGACGCAGACCGCGGCGCTCAGACGCGCAGTAACTGGCAATTGCGTCAGCACGAGCGCGTCGCTGACGCCGAGCGAGTCCCGGTGGGCGACGAGGGAGGCGGTGGCGGCATCGCCCGGGACGGCCAGCTTGAGGTCCGCGATCCCGCTCGGCGACGGAAAGCTGAAGGCCTGCGCGGACAATCCGACGCGGATCGCCGACTCGTTCGACTGGCAGTTGCTCGTGACCGCGGTCTGCTGGTCGTAGTACAGGCCATCGAGGCGCAAGTTGCCAGACTGCTGCGGGTTGAAGCCGCGCACGTCGAGTGGCGAGTAGAGCCCGATGCTCTGGTTGCCGACCGAGGTGCCGAACGCGTCGTACGCGGCGGTGATCGCATTGTTGCCGGCAGCTCCACCCTCGGCGCCGTACGCGCAGCGCAGCGCGATGACCGCGAGCAGCAGCGGTGCGCGACGGGCGGTACGCCGGCCAGCGGCCCGTCGGGAAGCAGGGATCGATGTCGTCAAGAAGGCCTCACGGTCCAGGCATCCCCATGTTCGGTGGGCGATGCGTGTTTCCAGCCCGTGAAAGCATTTGCGAGCACCGGCGTGCACTTCAGTGTAGCAGCCGCAGCCGAGGTCCTCCACGCCGCGGATCGTGGTCGCCGGGCCGAGTGTCCGGGGCCGTGCTCGCAGCGAGCAGGCCTTGCGGCCAGCAGCCGCGACGGTCAATGGCGCACACGAAGAACACTGACTTCACCGGCATCACTCCGATAGCGTTAAACAAGATAGCTCTGCGGCTCAATACCGGACCAGCAGAAACGCTCGGATGGGAAACCCCGGCGAGCAGATTGTTATGCGCTCTTGCATCGGCCCGTTGAGGTGGCCGATTCTGGTCGTGCGCACGCCGGTGGATAGCCCCCCGTGGAGCCATGAATCTGGCGTTGCTGACGCCGCTGCGCTGCGCGCAAGCCGCCTAATGCCTTCCAGAGCGACGCTATTCGCAAATGCAGCGCAACTGCGGCCGTCTCATTGCTGCAGCGCTGGCCGAGAACATTTTGCTTCCAATGGACGGGGAGCCCTCAGACTGCGTGCAAATCTTCCACGGATTAGGCCAGCGCCGAGCGCTGTTTCCGCGCCAGAGTTTCGGGTCTTATGTGTTTGGGCTCTAATGGCCCCCGGGGCTACGGCCAGCCCCGGCGAACGGCCGTCCCCGAACCGCCCTCTCTCCCCGCGCAGAATTGGATTAGCACCGATGAATACGGCCCTCATCTACCTCGACCCGAGCAGCCCACTGACTCTGCAGAATCAAATCCGCGAGCAACTCGTCAGGCTGATCGTTTCGGGGACCGTTGCGCCTGGCACGCGCTTACCGTCAACCCGCGGTCTTGCGGAACAACTGGATGTATCGCGTACGACCGTCGTGCTCGCCTACCAGCAGCTGCTTGCCGAGGGCTTCCTGATTACGCGCCAGCGCAGCGGCATTTACGCAAATCCTGCCATGGTCGGCGAACGATGCAGTCCAGAAATTGAGGGCGACACCCAGCGCGTGAACTGGCGTCATCGCCTTCGAACAGGCCGCACATCTCCGATCCAGCCAGCGATAAGCCAAGCCGAGGACTCCTTTCTGGACGGCAGCCTCGATGCGTCCCTCTACCCACTCGCCCAGTGGCGCGAGGTATCGCGTCTGGCGCTCGCCTCGCGCGAAATCCGCGAGTGGTCGGCCCGCAGCCGGGAGGTGGACGACCCGATGCTGATCGAACAGATCCGCACGAAGATCCTGCCCCGCCGCGGTATCCGCGCCGCCCCCGAAGAAATCCTGATCACGGTCGGCGCTCAACAGGCGCTCGGTCTGCTCGTGCAACTGTTGGTGGAGCGTGGCACTGCGGTGGCGGTGGAGGAACCGGGCTACCCCGACTTTCGCGCCCTGCTCGCTCTGCGTGAGGCGAAGATCATTCACCAGCCGGTGGACAACGAAGGACTGCTTGTCGATGAGCGCCTCGACGGATGCCAGCTCATCTATACGACGCCGAGCCATCAGGTCCCAACGGCAGTGACGATGTCGACTGAGCGTCGCGAGCAGCTCTTGATGAAAGCGGTCGAACAGGACGCCATCGTCATCGAGGACGACGCCGACACAGAACGCAACCATCTCGGCCAGCCGCACCCCGCACTTCGGGGGATGGATCGCGCGGGACGGGTCATCTACGTTTCGAGCCTGTCGAAGGTGCTCGCACCCTGGCTGAGGCTAGGCTTCATGGTGGGTTCACCAGAACTGATTGCGGCGGCGCGCGAGCTGCGCCGGATCACCGTCCGGCACCCGCCACCCCATGACCAGCGAGCCGCCGCGCTTTTTCTCGCGCTGGGCTACTACGATTCAATGCTCGTTCACCTCGGGCAGATTTTCCGCGATCGCTGGATCGCCATGCGAGACGCTCTCAACCACTATCTGCAACGCTCGGTGGTCACGGCGCCGGCGACCGGCGGCACGACGTGCTGGGTACAGGGCCCGCCGGAGCTTGACGCACAGCAGCTGGTTTCGCAGGCGGCACGCCGCGGCGTCCACATCGAAGAGGTGTCCCGATACTTCGCGGCGCCCGGTCAGCCACGCAACTGCTTCAGGATGAGCGTCCGCGGCATAGCGGTCGGCCGGATCCGACCGGCGGTGGCAAAGCTTGCGGATCTGGTGCGGGACATCGACGAAGGACTCGCCGAGCGGCTCGAGGCTGCGTGCGGCAGGCGCCTAGCGGGGCCGGAGCTGAGCGGCGCGATGTGCGGCTCGCGAATCCGCCTTGAAACCGTCTATGGGGACCCCTGTACGATCGACCTGATGGCCGACGGCAACATGGTGGGCCGGGCCGGTTATGCCGAGGAGGACTGCGATACCGGCCGGTGGTGGACCGAGGGTGATCGATGGTTCCGTCAGTGGAAGCGCTGGGCGTACGGCGAGTCGATCGGCTATTTCGCGGTGCTGGACGGGCCGACGATCAAGTGGTTCAACGACGACGGCCAGCTCGTGAGCCGCGCCATCCTGGAGCCGGCGGCCGCCGGCAGCTGATTCGGGCATAACTGGACCGATCGATTATCGCCAACTGGGGCTAACGCGCAGGCGCCGGCGCTGCCAACATCGGCGCAACCGTCAAGCGAGGTTCTCGCATCGTGCCCACCTTTTCCATCGCCGGGCTGCAGCTCGAGCTGCCCAACGCCGACAATGTTGATCTGTGCGAGCACGAGATCCGACTCGCCAAGGCGCGTTATCCGTGGCTAGACATGATCCTGCTCCCGGAATTAGCGAGTCTCGGCACTGCGCTGGAGCGGGCCCAACCCTTGCCCGGGCCGGCAGAGCGTCGCTACGCAGCGCTCGCCCGGGAGCTCGGAATCTGGCTGCTTCCTGGCAGCGTCTATGAACGCAGCCGCGGAAAGACCTTCAACACGGTACCGGTCATCGATCCGTCCGGGCAGGTCATCGCCCGGTACCGGAAAATGTTCCCCTGGACGCCATATGAACGGGGCGTATCCGCGGGTAGCGAGTTCGTCGTCTTCGACGTTCCTGGCATCGGCCGATTCGGCGTATCGACTTGCTACGACGGCTGGTTTCCGGAGGTATCGCGCTCGTTAGCCTGGCTCGGCGCCGAGGTAATCCTCCACCCGACCCTCACCAGCTCGATCGACCGCGACGTCGAACTGGCGATCGCACGCACCAACGCGATCTCCAACCAGTGCTATTTTCTTGACCTGAATTGCGCAGCTCCCCTCGGCGTCGGACGCTCGATCTTCTGTGGCCCCGGTGGCGAGGTGCTGCATCAGGCGGGAACGGGTCGCGAGGTCATCGCCGTCGAGGTCGATCTCGAGCACGTGCGGCGCTGTCGGCGGTCCGGCTGGCACGGCCTCGGGCAACCCCTCAAGAGCTTCCGGGATAGCCAGGTGCGCTTCCCGTGCTATCGCGTCAGCGCGCGGCGCTCGCCGGCGCTCACACGCCTTGGACCGATCCGCAGCCCCATGCCCGCAGGCCGCAAGCTACGCTGATCGCCGCGCCGAATGTACTGAATCGCATCACATCCTATAATTTCTGGGGAGTCTCAACATGATCACTTCGGCCCGTCCCGCCATCAACTACACGCTTACCGCTGCGATTGTCGGCGTACTCGCGGCCGCACCGACTCTCGCTGAGACTGCCGCACCGAATGAGCTTGCGGAGGTCGTCGTGACGGCAACACGGCGCTCGATGACGGTCCTCGACGTGCCATACAACATCAGCGCCGTGAGTGGCGCGCTGATCGAGGAATCGCACGTGCTCGACACCGCCGAGCTGATGCGGCGCATTCCCGGCATCTCTGTTGTCGACCGGGGCGACCGCAACTCCAGCGTCGTGAGCGGGATCCGCATCCGCGGCCTAAATGTCGACAGCTCCGCGCTCGGCGACTATGCAGTCTCGGCGTCGGCGACCGTGTCGACCTACGTCAACGACACGCCCCTGTTCGCCAACTTCCTGCTCTCCGACATCGATCGTGTCGAGGTGCTGCGGGGCCCGCAAGGTACCTTGTACGGCTCCGGAGCCATCGGCGGCACGGTGCGCTACATGCTGCGCGAGCCCGAGCTTGGAAAGTTCGACGGCTCGGTCAGTGCGTCGGCGTCGAAGGTGACGGGATCGGACAGCGTCGGAGGGTCCGGCACGCTGACGCTCAACCTGCCCGTCGGCGAAACCGTCGCGCTGCGGGTGACGGCAACCCGCAACCAGTTTCCGGGTGTGACCGACTACGTGAATCTGTACCAGCTCAACACCCACGACATCCCCGCGGCGCCAAACGGCGTGCTGGATCCGGCGGCCTCCTATCGAGTCCAGAAGGACGCCGATTTCTCTCACCAGTCCTATGGCCGTGCCGCGTTGAAATGGCAGCCACGCGACGGGATGGACTTCACCCTCAGCGTCACGGGCCAGTCGGACAGCTATGGCGGAAGGCGCGCGACCTCCCTTGGCACGGATGGCAACGGCGTGCCGTACGCGGACAACCAGGTCGGAGCGGTGCAGCTCGAACCGGCCTCCAGAAACGTGTATTTGGCGGCGCTTGAGGCGAACATCGACCTCGGCTTCGCCACGCTGACCTCAAGCACCTCGCAATACAACCACCACGGCGATATCACCAGCGAAAACACTGGCTTCTACGCACAGAACGGCTGGCTCGCCAACTTCTACTACAACTATCCGCGGCCCATGGCGTCGGCCGTGCGCACCTACGCCGACAAGGCCCTCATCGAGGAACTGCGACTGGTTTCCACCGCCGGCAAGGCGGTCGACTGGGTCCTCGGCGCCTACTACCAGAATCAGAGCCTGTCGAGTTCGCAAGACAGCTACCTGCGCGGCTTCAAGCAGTGGTGGGACACTGCATTGCCTGCGTACGCAAGCGCCGTCATCAGTGATCAGGACTACCTGTATCGCCAAAACGAGCACTTCAGGGATGCGGCGCTGTACGGCGAACTGACCTACCACGTCACGCCAGATTTCCAGGTCACGGGCGGCCTACGGAGCTTCAGCGATCGGTCGGTCGTAAACGTGCACCAGGAAACCGGGCTGTACGCTTCGTTCTTCGACGCGTCCAATTCCAGCGGCGTGTACAGCGAATCGAAGACCATCTTCAAGGGCAACGCGTCGTGGCGCTTCGCGCCGAATAACCAGATCTACGCGACGATTGCGCAGGGATACAGGCGTGGCGGGTCCAATGGAACCCCAACGACTGGCAATTTCGCCGAAAGCCACGCGTGGACGACGTTCCGTGCCGATACGGACGTTGATTACGAGTTCGGCGTTAAAGGCGCGTCGCAAAGCGGGTTTACCTACAACGCAGACGTATTCTTCATCGATTGGAAGAACCCGCAGATCAACAGTGCCACAACGAACTGGGGCTTCTTCGCGGTCCAAAACGGCAACAAGGCGCAGAGCAAGGGCATCGAGCTACAATTGAGCGGCGCGATTGGCCGCGCATTCCACTATGGGCTGGGATACACGTACACGGACGCGCATCTCACCGCAGACGCGATTTCGGCGGACGGCACCTACACCATCAACACGAATGGGGCGCAACTGCCAGGCGTCCCGAAAAACACGATCAATGTCTCGGGCAGCTACATCGCGCACCTTGCGGGCGGGACGCTGACGGTTCGCGCCGACGGCTACAATCAGTCCGAGACCCAGGACACGCTCTACTCGTCAGCGATCTTCCTGAACCACGCGCCCCCACCGAACGCCTATACGGGCCAGCCTAAGTACTACTATCCGATGCAGGGATTCTGGATCTGGAACGCCTCGACGACCTACGCGACCGGTGCGTGGGACGTAACCCTCTGGCTCAAGAATATTGCGAACGCACGTGCTGTCACGGGCGTGTACACGCCCGCTTACATGGGTACGGCGCCGAACCAGAACTACTTTGGAAACGGCTCGAAGGCCCTGATTACGCTGCCGAGGACGCTCGGCCTGACATTGACCTATCGGTTCTGATGGACGAACCCGGGGAGCACGCAGCGCAAGCGGACGCCGAGGCAAACTTGGACCGCCGCCTACGGGCCGTCGAAACGCTGCTACGAGCGGGCCGCGGGCCGGAGGCGGCGGATGCGGCGCAGGCGCTTGTGGCTCGACGACCCGACCGTGCCGAACCCCACGTCCTGCTAGGTCGGGCCTATCAGGCCGTCGGCCTGATTGACGCGGCAAGCGCTGCTGCGCATGCGGCGCTCGCGCGAGCACCGAGCCATCCCGCCGCACGGTTGCTGCATATCGAACTCGACCTGCTCGCGGGGCGTACCGCGTCAGGGGTCGCGAACCTTCGCCTCCTCGCGGCAGACCCCGCGACGCAAGATCGGCTTCTGCAGGATGTCGGGCGGTTGCTCACGCAGTTGAATCTGCACCTCGAGGCAGAACGTTGCTTTGCGCGGGGCGCGGCCTCGGCGCCGTCGGACCCTGAGGTGCTTTACAATTGGTCTACCGCATTGACGGCTATCGGACGCCTGGACGAGGCCGAGCGACTGCTCGACCGTGCGATCGAACTCAGGCCGGACGACGGGGACGCCTACTACAACCGGGCAACGCTCCGGCAGCAGACGCCACAGAGAAACCACATCGCGGCGCTCGAGGCGCGGATAGTGCGGCCACCCGCTGATCCGGCAGCTTGCGTCGCAATAGACTTCGCACTCGCCAAAGAACTCGAGGATGTCGGGGAGCACGCACGTGCGTTCCGCTCGCTGCGGCGTGGCGCCGACCTGCGCCGTCGCCTGCTCAGCTATCGAGTCGCGGACGACGTAGCAGCAATGAACGCCATCGCGGCGACGTTCGATGCTCGCTACCTCGCCCAAGCTGGAGCCGGTTGCCTGGATGATCGCACCATCTTTATCGTCGGACTGCCTCGCAGTGGCACGACGCTGGTGGACAGAATCCTCAGTTCGCACAGCGCGGTGTACAGTCGCGGTGAATCGAGCGACCTCGCGGCCGTCGTTATGCGCCACGGCAACCCCGCGCGCAGCAAGGGTGAATTGATCGCGCGCACCGCTGCGGCAGCGCCCTTAGCCATCGGCAAGGATTACTGCGCCCGGCTTCCTCCGGTTGAAGGCGCCCGGATCATCGACAAGACGCCGCTCAATTTCCTGTATGTGGGTCTGCTACGCGCAGCGCTGCCGAACGCCCGCATCATTCATGTTCGCCGCAAACCGCTCGAGGTCTGCTATGCGATCTACAAGACGCTGTTTCGCATGGCCTACCCGTTCTCCTACTCGCTGGAGGACCTCGGCACTTACTACCTGGCGTACCGGCGGCTCATGAGCCATTGGCGAACGATCGACCCGCAGGGACTGTTCGAGGTCGACTACGAGGACCTCGTCGTAAACCAGGAAGTGGTCACCCGCCGACTCGTGGATTACTGCGGCCTGTCGTGGCAGTCCGCGTGCCTCGCCTTCGAACGGAACGCTCAACCCACGCTGACCGCGAGCGCGGCGCAGGTGCGTCGTCCCCTCTATCGCTCGTCGCTCGATCGCGCGGCGGCGTACGTGTCGGAGCTTGAGCCACTGGCTCGCATGCTGCGGGATGGCGGCGTCGACCTCGGATCTGCGCAATGATGCGCCGCGCGCTCCTGGCGCTGTGCGGATCGCTCCTGCTGATCGCCTCGGCCGACGCGGACACCTTGCTGCGCACCGATTTTGAGGACGGCAGCGCCGGGCCCTGGCAGGCCGTCGGCGCCGCCGGTGTGTCGGTGACCCGCTACGCGGGCAATGCCTCGCTGCGCCTGGAATCAGGCGCGATGGCGCGCACGACGGTGTCGACCCTCGGATTCACCGACGTCTCGGTTGTGCTCGGACTCGCAGGCAGCGCGCTCGGTCACGGCGGTCGCTGCAGCGCGGAGGTGTCGATCGACGCAGGGCACAGCTGGCTCGCGCTACACGACATCCGCGCCGGCGCCGACGACGGCGTTACGTTGCACCGCGGCGGCCGGATCGTCCCGCAGCTTGCCAATCGCGACGCGGTCTTGCTGCGATTGCGGACGCTCGCGCACGGCGATGCAGCCGCATGCTGGGCCGATGACATCGAGGTCAGCGGCAGGCGGGTCGCAACCGCGCGACAGGCCGGCGACACGAGCGCGCCAGCGGAACTTCCGGCCGCCGCGCTCCTGGCGGGAACGGCCCGTGGTCCCTGGTCGATGCAGGCTTTCCAGGTCCCGCCGGCAGCCCAACCGCCACAGCGACTGCTCGAGGGCCACCTCACCCTCGGTGCGATTCGCAGCGGGTCCGTGCATGTCCTCCTCGACCGTTTCGGCCGCGCCGCCGCTGATCATGGCGCCGCGGCGACGCTGCCTGCTGTGACCCTGGGCCTGGTGAGCGACGGCAGCGCGCTGCTGCCCACCCGCCGGGGGACGATCCCCGGCAGCCATCCCGCCTGGGACTGGGCTTTCGAGCCCGGGCACGCGTGGAGCGACCCGCTGGACCCCGCTGTAACGCGCGCTGTGCTGCCCTTCTCGCTGCAGGAGCGCAACGCCAACTGCCTGCACAACGGCCAGTTGGCGTTCGTCGTGGATGCGGCCGGGCGAATGTCGGAGGCCGCTTTCGAGATCGCCAGCGAGACCTGCGCCTACTTCCAGTTCGACCAGTGGGCCGTTCTGCAGGCGTCGTTCGAGCCGGCTGTCCTATCAGAGGCGGCCCTCGTCACGGCGGAACGCCACGGCGAGCTCGCGGCACGCCTGCCGGTGCGGCCGATCGCGCAGCTGGCGGTCGACCACCCCGGGGCGGATCCGACGCAGTTTGGATCCGCGGCGGAGGTGCCTCCATCGGCCATGACGGCTTACGGCGTGGTCTGGGACGGTGTGCACTACGTCGGCGACTGTCCGACGCGCGCCGACACCCACCCCGACTGCGACGAACTCGCGCTGCCCTCGTACTCGCTCGCAAAATCGCTGGTGGGGGGCCTCGCGCTGATGCGTCTTGAGAAGCTCTACCCAGGAACTGCCGCGCTCGGCGTGGCGGAACTCGTCCCTGAATGCGATGCCGTCGCGTGGCGCGGCGTGACCTTGCGCAACCTGCTCGACATGAGTTCCGGTCATTACCTGTCTCCGGCCGATCAGGCGGATGAAGACGGCGCGGATCTGCTGCCATTCTTCGAGGCGGAGCAGCACTCGATGCGACTATCGTTCGCGTGCAACCACTACCCGCGCCGGGAGGCTCCTGGCCATCGCTGGGTCTACCACACGAGCGACACGTATCTGCTCGGTACCGCCCTCGCCAGGGCATACCGGCGGCATGCAGGCGAGACCGCGGACTTCTACCGTGACCTGCTGGTGCGCGATCTGTTCGTACCGCTGCAGCTGAATCCCGCGCTGGCTGAGACACGCCGCACCATCGACCCGGCCGCACAGCCCTTTACCGGCTACGGGCTGACGTTGCATCGCGACGACGTCGCGCGCCTCGCGGTGTATCTGGGACGTGCCGCCGCCGCGCCTGAAGCCGGAGGCCTGCTGGACGCCCGACTGCTGCACGAGGCCTTACAGCGCGATCCGTCCCAACCTGGGCTCGAGGCGGCGGCCGCAGGGTTGCGCTACCAGCACGGATTTTGGGCTTGGAACGCCGCGCGGACGCTCGGCTGTAGCCACGAGGTGTGGGTGCCGTTCATGTCCGGGTTCGGCGGGATCGTCGTCGCGCTGTTCCCCAACGGTCTTGTCTACTACTACTTCAGCGACGGCGGCGACTTCCGCTGGGCGCAGGCGGCGCGGGAGGCGAACCGGTTGCGGCCGTTTTGTGAGGGCAGGCCCCGATGAATCGCCTTGCGGCTCGACCCGACGGGATCCCGGCCGCAATCCTGCTCGGGCTACTCGGCACGGCCGGCATGTTCTACGTGAATCTGATGCCGGCGATCGTGTCGGGCCTGCGCGATGCGCTCGGCTACACCAACGCCGAGGCCGGCTATGTCGCAGCCGCGAATGTCTATGGCGCCTCGGCGGGCGCCCTGCTCGCCGTCTTCCTAGTGGGACGCCTGCGCTGGAAACCAATCCAGGCGGTGGCACTACTGATGTTAACCGTGATGGACGGCGCATCGATTGGGGTGTCCGGGCTCGGAACGCTCATCGCTCTGCGCGCGATACACGGACTGTTCGGGGGCGTTTCGATCGGCATAGCGCTCGCCGTGATGGCGCGAACCCGCGTTCCGCAGCGCGCCTACGGCGCACAGTTTACGATGCAGGTGCTGCTCGGCGGCGTAGGCCTGATGTTCCTGCCGGAAGCCGCCGCAAGGCATGGCACAAGCGTGCTGTTCGTGACGCTAGGCGCGCTCGCGATCGCCGCACTCGCAGCGCTGCCGTTTCTCCCCGACTACCCCGATGTGGTGCTGCCACCCGCTGTCGCGCAGCGCGGGCGGCGCTGGATGCCTCTGGTCGCCACAGTCGGCGCCCTCTTCCTCTTCCAGTCCGCCAACATGGCACTGTTCGCGTTCATCATTCCGTTGGGTCGCGCTTACGGGCTCGCGCTGCCGTTCATAGACGACACGCTCGGCGCCGCGAACTGGATCGCGGCGGCCGGCTCGCTGTCGGCGATGTGGGCCGGAGAGCGGTTCGGCCGTCAGGTTCCGTTGCTCGTGGCCACCGTCACCGCCGTGGTGGGGACGATTGCGTTTGTATGGAGTCGGGCCCCTGTCGCGTTCGTACTCGCGAACGTCGTCACCGGCATTGCCTGGTCGTTCGTCGTCCCTTACCTCTTCGGCATGTGCGCGAAATTCGACGGCGCGGGCCGTGCGGCCACCCTCGGAGGATTCTGCTCGAAGATGGGTCTGGCGACCGGCCCGCTCGTTGCGCCGTGGATCATAGGCGCCGATCACTTTGGGATCCTGATCGCCTGGGCCGCCGGGGCGCTGGCCCTGTGTGCGCTGCTGGCGTACCGGCCTGCACGGCTGCTGGACTCGGCGTCGGGGGTATCGACGGCGTAGCGCAGCTTGCGCGCCCATAGCGCCGGTCGAGCGCTTGTCCGATAACTGATCCGTATCGGTCCGGTGGATCTGTAAGCTCCTGTAATCATTTAAATTCGTGGATCATCTGGCGCGAGACTTGCGTAGTCACGGTCATGCGCATAGCATGCGCATTAAGGAGTACCGCCATGACAGCTCTCTACAATCTGGCAGCTCGTAAACGCCCAGTGAATCTCACCCTGAACGAAGATCTCGTGAATCGCGCCAAGGGAATCGCCGACAACCTCTCTGGCGTAGTCGAATCGTTGCTTGCC
>SESH01010839.1_pt1 | contig 14273 bp, 7 predicted proteins | sample 3171561 | NCBI WGS metagenome assembly SESH01 (sample SAMN10866947, study PRJNA518727) | freshwater metagenome | biome: subpolar coniferous forest; feature: holomictic lake; material: water; isolation source: holomictic Lake 442 2011 16.5 m and 2014 13 m | place: Canada: near Kenora, Ontario
AGGATCGAGCATCTACTCTGCATTTGAAATGTTCGCCCCGAATGGTGGAATCCTCGCGGCTTTTGACTGGTCTCAGGCAATGGACGGACCATATAGGGGCCCTGCCATGCGACCTTTGCATTCTGTCCCGGGTGTCTCCCGTTGGTTGACCGCCATTGTTGTCTTGGGCTGGCTGGTCGGCGCCCCGTGCAGCCCCGCCGCCGAAACGCTGGGCGCGGTTCCCTCCGCTTTTCTGCGCGCCAATGCCGGAAGTCCGGTGCATTGGCAGCGGTGGGATCCCGCGGTGCTGGGACGAGCCCAGGCCGAGGGGCGGCCGGTGTATGTTTTTGTCGGCTCGTTCCTCAGCGAGCTCAGCCGCGCCACGGCCCGGCAGACGTTTGCCCAGGCTGAGACCGCGGCCTTTCTGAACAAGAATTTCCTCTGCGTGCTGGTGGATCGCGAGGAGCAGCCGGCCGTCGCGGCCCTGGTCCGGCATTATCTGCGAAATATCAAGCAGGTGACGACCTGGCCGGCGCACCTGTGGCTCACGCCGGAGCTGCAGCCCTATGAAGGCTCCGGCTACCTGCCGCCCACCGAGGAGTGGGGCAAGACGAGCTTCATGAAATTTGCCCAGCAGGCCCAGAACGCCTGGGCCACGGACCCGGCGGGTTGCCGCACCCGGGCCGCGGAGGCCGTCGCAGCCCTGGCTCCGGCCGGCACTGGACCGGGGGCACCCGCGAATCTCGAGGGAAAAATCAGGGAGCAGCTGGCGGTGGCGGCGGAAGCCTGGCGCGGCCAGTTCGACGCGGCGCATGGGGGCTTTGGCGAAGCGCCCAAACATCCCGAGCCCGAGCTGCTGCGTTTTCTGCTGCGGCAATCCCCGGCCGACCGCGCGGCGGCCCGCGCGACGCTGCAGGCGCTGGCCACCAGCACGCTGCGGGATCCACTGGACGGGGGGTTTTTTCGCTACGCGACCGATGCCGCGTGGCGGCTGCCGTATCAGCAGAAGACCTTGTCCGACCAGGCGCGACTCGCCCTGGCCTATCTCGACGCCGCGACGGGCGACGAGACCCTGGCCTTTGCCGCCGCGGCCCGCGGGGCGCTTGACTATGCCCTGGCCCAGTTGGCCCGGCCCGATGGCACATATGCCGCAGCCGAGGATGCCACGCCGGAGGAATTTGCCGACCACTACGCCTGGACCGAGGCGGAGATAGACGCGGTGCTGGGGCAAAATGCGGCGGCGTTCAAGGCCGCCCATGGGGTGCAGCCCGGTGGGAACGTTTCAACCGAGGATGATGCCTCGGGCCGCCTGAAAGGGAAGAACCTGCTGAAGTCGTCCGCGACGGCAGAGAGCGGACTCGCCTCGGCCCAATTACTGGCGGTGCGGTCCAAGCGCCCCGCGCCGCTCCGGGATGAGCAGGCCACGGCGGGAGCCCACGGACTGCTTCTCGCGGCCCTCGCGGTTTCGGGCGCCCAGCCGGAAGGCTCGCGCCACCTGGCCGCCGCCGGGCAGTTATACACGGCGGTGAAAAAACATTTTCTCCTCCCGGCCGCCGGCGGTCTGCGCCACCTGGCCGGGTCGGATATTGCGGCGGGGCCGGCGGATTATGCGGCCGTGGCGCTGGGTTGCCGGGAATACGCCCGCGCGGCTCACCGTCCGGAGGCCGAGGAGCTCGCGACCCAATTGCTCACGCACGCCGCCCAGAATTTCTTCGAGCCCCCAAGCGGGGTCTATTTCGCGGTGCCGGCGGGGTCACTCCCGGCGGGATGCTTTGCCCGCCCGCCGGCGGAGGGTGAGGCACCCAGCGCCGAGGTGCTGGCATTGCTGGCGGGAGTTGCCCCGGAACAGGGCCGTGCCATGGCAGCTGCGCTTTCCGGGGCGATGGAAGAATCCGGCGCACCCGCCTCCGGCGATGTCCTGCTGGCCCTCACACTTTTCCCTTTCCATTAATCCATCAGCCTCAACCCTGCTTGCATGAGCGCCTACACTCCTGATCCCCAACGTTACGAAGCCATCCCCTATGTGCGCTGCGGCCGCAGCGGCCTGAAGCTGCCCCGCATCTCCCTCGGCCTCTGGCACAATTTTGGCGGCGTGGATAACCTGGAAAACCAGCGCGCCATGCTGCGGCGCGCGTTCGACCTCGGCGTCACCCATTTCGACCTGGCCAATAACTATGGCCCTCCGCCGGGCTCGGCCGAGTCAAACTTCGGGCAGCTGTTGCGCCAGGATTTCGCCGCACACCGCGACGAGCTGATCATCTCGACCAAGGCCGGCTACGGCATGTGGCCGGGTCCCTACGGGGAGTGGGGTTCGCGCAAGTACCTGCTCGCCTCGCTCGACCAGAGCCTGCAGCGGATGGGGCTGAAGTACGTGGATATTTTCTACCACCATCGGCCGGATCCCGACACGCCGCTCGAGGAATCGATGACCGCCCTGGCCGATGCCGTGCGTTCGGGTCGGGCGCTGTATGCTGGCGTCTCCAATTACCCGGCGCAGCAAACCAAACAGGCGGCTGCCATCTTGAAGAGCCTCGGCGTGCCGTTGCTCATTCATCAACCGGTCTACAACATGTTCAACCGCTGGGTAGAGCCCGAGCTGCTGCCCACCCTGACCGAAGTGGGCGCGGGCTGCATCCCTTTTTCGCCTTTGGCGCAGGGCCTGCTGACCAACCGCTATCTGGCCGGCATCCCGGAGGATTCCCGGGCCCACAAGCCCAGCGGGTTTCTCCAGGAGGCGGCGATCACCCCCGCCGTTCTGGCAAAGGTCCGTGCGCTTAATGAGATCGCCGTGGCGCGGGGTGCGACTCTCGCCCAACTGGCCACGCTCTGGCTCCTGCGCCGCCCGGAAATCACCACGGTGCTCATCGGCGCGAGCCGGGTCGCGCAGATCGAGGACATCCACGGGGCACTGCGCCAGGCGCCACTGGCGACCGCGGAACTGACCCAGATCGAGCAGATCCTCTCTCGCTGAGGCGACCCCTCATCCACCATGAGATTTGCCCTGGCCCTGCTGTTGCTTGCCGGCGCAGCCGTGGCGGCAGATCCGGTCCCGGCGATCATCCCGGCGGCAGCGCCGTCGCGCGCCGACATGCACGCCCTGGCCGCCAGCGCCGAAAAGGAACTGCGGGGAAATATTTTGCCGTTCTGGCTCCAGCAGGCCCGTGATCGCGAGCGCGGCGGGTTTCATGCCTTCATCGGCGAGGACATGAGTGTGCGGGACGACCTGCCGCGCGGCGCACTGCTCACGGCGCGGATCCTCTGGACGTTTTCCGCCGCCTACCGGCGCTACCACGACCCGGAGTATTTGGAAATGGCGCGGTGGGCGTATCGCGATCTGGTGGACAAGTTCATCGACCGGCAACACGGCGGCCTTTTCTGGACAATCTCGCCGGCCGGCCAGCCCCTCGATGCGCACAAGCAGGTTTACGTGCAGGTTTTCGGGATTTACGGACTCAGCGAATATTTCCGCGCGACGGGCGAGCAGGCGGCACTCGATCAGGCGGTGGCGATCTATCGGCTGGTCGAGGAACACGCGAGCGACCGCCAGCATGGCGGCTATTATGATACCCTGAACCGCGCTTGGCAGCGCGAGAGTGGCACCGAAGGCAACTTGCTCGGCGACGCGCCGAAATCGCAGAATTCCCACATCCACATTTTGGAAGGTTACACCAGCCTGCTGCGCTCGTGGCCGGACGCCGGATTGCGGGCCCGCCAGCACGAATTGATCAAGCTCACCCTGACCAAAATCATTGATCCCCGCACGCACCATCTGGTGCTATTCATGCAGGACGACTGGACGCCGATCGGGGCGGAAATTTCCTACGGCCACGACATCGAGCTAAGCTGGCTGCTGGTGGAAGCGGCCGAGGTGCTGGGCGATCCTGCGCTGGTGGCGCGCGCCAAGACGGAGGCGGTGGCCATCGCGAAGACCACTGCGGCTGAGGGCATCGACCGCGACGGGGGCGTTTACAATGAGGGCAACGCGAGCGGGCCGACGAACACCAACAAGGAATGGTGGGAGCAAGCCGAGTCCGCGGTCGGATTTTTGAATGCCTACCAGATCTCTGGAGATCCGCGACATTTTGCGCAGGCGGTACGCAGCTGGCAGTTCATCCAGGACAAATTCGTGGACCGCGTGAACGGCGACTGGCACAACACCTTGCGGCGCGACGGCACTCCCATCCTCAGCTTCACGACGCGCACCGGCCTGACGATTCCCTCCGCCAAGCTGAGTCTCTGGAAATGTCCCTACCACAACAGCCGCTCCTGTCTGGAACTGATCGAGCGGCTCGAGGTGCTGACGAAGGGCTGAGGCAATATGGGATCAGACCGTTGAATCGTCGACGGCCTCTCATTCTCTGGGGCGTGTCTTCAACCCCGTTCTCCGATTGAACACGACTAACCTGTTTGGTGCGCTAGCGCGGGTAGGGCGCGCTCTCCGAGCGCGTCGCGGCGGCGAAGGGACTCGCCGCCCTACCTCTTCAGCCGGGTTTTCCCTTCGCATAGCCAATCTCAATTCGCCAACAACAGCTCAAGCATGCGGCGGTCGAGCTTGTGGCCCTTGAAATCTTCGTAGGCGACGTCGGCCCGGCCGCTGTCGAGGATGCCGAAGCCGCCGCGGAGATTCCACATGGACCAGCCCCAGCCGGCTTCCTTCCACAACGCCAGCAGGTCGGTCATCCATGCCAGGCAGGCGTCGTGGGGCGTCCACGGCACGCAGCCCCATTCGCCGACGTGGACCGGCGCGCCGATCGCGGTGAGGGGCTGCCACTTGGCGATGAGTTCGGCGCGGAGCTTGGCGCGGTCCCAGCGGACGCCGTGCTGGTCGGTCATCGGCCAGGTGGGTTTCTCCCGGGATTCAAATTCGTTGGCCGGCACCCAGGTGGCCGTGTAGTGGCTCACCATCTTGGGCAGGTAGCCGCGCGTGCTCTGCACGATGCCCTGATCAAGGAGCCCCAGCACGGGGGTTTGACCGATGTCGGCGCCGTCGGCGACGATCAGGCGCTGCGGGCTCACGTCGCGGATGGTGGTGATCAAGGCCCGGGCAATCTCCACATAGCGGGACTGATCCGTCATGAAGGGCGGTTCGTTGAACAAATCAAAGCTGAGCCGGGACTCGGGGACATTTTTGTAGCGCTCGGCCAGAAAGCGCCAGTGATGCACGGCGGCCTCGAGGGCGCGCTGCATGGACTCGCGCGGGCTGTCGAACAGGAGATGCGGCTCCAGCTCCCGGCCGTTCACGCAATAGCCCGGGATGCGGTGCAGATTCAGGTTGAGATGGATCCCGTAGCGCCGGCCCCACTCGATGGCCTCGTCGAGGGGCCGGAGGGCCTCCTCGTCAATCGTCAGCCAGTTTTCCTTGCGGGACCAGCTCCAGTACGAGCAGGGGAGGCGGGCGAAATCAAAGCCCCATTCGGCCATCATTTGAAAATCCGCCTCTTGGTACTTCTGCCCGCGCTGGCCGCCGGCCAGTTCGGTGAGGTTGAAGCCGCGCCAGCGCGGGATGCGCGGCTGGGGCCGGGCGGCGGCGGGGCCCTGGCTGACGGCGGGAACCAGCAGACTGGCGGACGTGACGGCGGCGGCGGCGATGAAATCTCGGCGGTTCATGGGGACCTGGGGGTTGAGAGTCGGGCGGTGCGGGTACGGGGCTAAAGTTGCGGGCGGGCTTCGGCGGGCAGCAGGGCCAGGGCCAGGGCTTGCAGGCGTGAGTCGGGCATCTCCAGGCCCAGCGCCTTCTTGAGCACGAGCACATGGTAGAGGCTGTTGGTCGGGAGCGTGCGCAGACGCGCCTCGGTCATCTCCGCCAGGCAGCGCTGGACTTGGGGGCGGGCCAGGTCCAGGCGTTTGCCGCGGGCGAGGACGATCGCCAGGCTGACGCGCCGGTCCCAGGGCAGGCTGCGATCCGCGCCGGCGGCCAGCCGCTGCAGCAACGGCTCGAAGACGCTCGTGAAACCCGCGGCGTCGGCCGCCGCCACCTTCACCTGGGCCCGGGCCACCAGGACGCCGAAATCGGCGGGGTAGCGCCGCAGCATTTGCTCGGCGATCTTGGCGTTCTCCACCTGGCCCATCTCGATGAAGTACTCGGTGAGGCGGCTGTCCGCCACGGGCGCATCCTGCTCCTCGACCACCTCCAGAATTTTCACGGACTGCGCCTCGAAGCCGGCGATGGCCGGGAGCTGGTAGGCCACGGGCCGCAGCCACGGGGGCAGCGCCCAGCGGTCGAGGCTGACAAAAAACAGCTCGTTGGTCTGGATGGAGGCGGGGCGCTTGTAGTTTTCAAAAAAATCATCCCACGAGGGAATCACGAGGTGGGTGACCCCGCGCTGGCGCAGCAGGGTGAGCGCCTCCTCACGCGAGGTGGAGATCACGACCCGCAGCGCGGCGTACAAGCCGTCCTTGTTTTCCCAGGCGAGCGAACTCAGGACGCGCAGCCCGCCGTAATAATGGAGGGCGGTGCTCAGGCTGGGGGGGGCGAGCACCACGGGCCCGCCCTCGACCAGGGTGTGCTGGGTCAGCCATTGGGCGAGGTCCCGCTCCACCAGGCCTTCGACTTCGGGCACGGTCAGCACATTGTTATCCCCGGCAGAAAAGGATGGCAGCATTTGCCCCAGTCCCGGTCCGATGGCCAGGGCGACGAGTCCGGCCCAGACCCAGCGTCCGACCCGCGTCGCGTCGGTCGAGCCGATGGCCGCGGTGGCCGCCACGAGCAGCGGGAGCAGACTGCCGTCTAGCAACTGCCACCAGCGCAGATGGAAATAAGCCTGGCCCAAGGCGACGACCACCGGGCCCAGCGCCAGCGCCAGCGCGATCCGCGGACCGGGGCCGCTCTTCGGGCGCAGGACCAGCCCGCATGAGACGAGTACCAGGAGCAGGGGCAGCAGGGTGGCTCCAAGTGTCGCGGTGAAGCCGTTGCCTGTCAGCCAGCCCACCAAATTGGGCGCCATGATGCCATCCGCTTGCTTGGTCAGGCGAAACGAGAGAATGTCGGCCGAAAGAAATCCCAGGTTCTCCGTCCGCCACATCACGACGGGCACGGCGGCCAGGGCGGCGAGGGCGAGCAGGCTCGTGACTCCGGCGGAAATTTTCCAGGCGGAACGGCCCTGCCTGATGCCGGCCGTGAGCTGGACGAGCAACTCACCGGCCCCGAGCCAGCCCAGGCCGTAGAGCGGGTGGATGACCCGCAGCTCCCAACTGGCGAGGTGGGCGGGAAAGTATTCGATCAAATAGGCCACGAGCACGGTGGTGGCTCCGCCGACGGACCAGGCTCGCCACAGGCTTGGGGGAACATTCACGGCCGATTTTCCGCCCGCCGTCGCCCGCTGCACCCCGGCGGCGAGCAACCCGCCCAGAAACACGCCCGTCAGCAGGGGGAACGCGCCGGCCACGCTGATCCAAAGACCCAGGCCGCCCGCCAGGCCGGCGACGAAAAACCAGCCAGCGGCCGGCCGGGTGGCATCGCCCGCCGGACCGGGACCGTCACCGGGCTGCGCCAACCGCTTTATGCCCATGAGCAGCGGCAACACGCACCAGGGCGTGAGCAGCAACAGGAGGGAGAAATCATCCGGCACCCCAGGAAGGAACCCGGCGGCAAACGGAAACAGTGCGACCAGGCTGGCGGCCAGCAGCGCGGCCGGCCAGCAGCCGAAGCATCGCGCCACAAACAGGGTGGTGCCGAGCAGCAGCAGGCAATGCAGCAACGGATCCGCGTAGAGGGCGGCCCGTTCCACCGCCGGTCCGAGCGGTTGGCCGGTGCCGACATGCATCACCCACGCGACCAAGCCCAGCCACCACCGGTAGGGTGAGGCCGAGTGCACGGCCCGGCCATAGGGCGCATTGTCGTACTCGAGATGGCGCACGCGCCATTCCGATCCGGCCAGCATCTGCTGGGTCTGGACAATCCAGGCGTAGCTGCTGCTGATATGCTCGGGCACGATCAACTCGCGGGAGGCCGCGGCATTGCCGGTGGCTGCGGCCGGGCGGGAGGAGGCCGGCGTCCGGCCGACATTTGACACATGGTCGATGCGCTGGATCCGGGTGAGGGTGCCCACCAGGATAAATGCTACGGCGAGCAGCGGGACCAGGAGCCAGGTGCGACGGGTGAGGGAGGAGGGCAGGGGCATGCGGCGCGGGGACGTCTCGGCGGTGGGCGGGAGAATCGCGAGCTTCCAAAGAATAAAATCCGGAGCAAGCCTACTTCTGTCGCGCGGGTCGGATCGGACCCGGACGCAAACTTGCCCGGATACAGGAAATTGCGGTAGTGGTGCCGTTTGCCTTGCTCTCGCGAACCCGGGCAGCCGGGTGGGGCGAACCAACCTATCGACCGGATCCGGGCTCTGAGCCTGTCGCAACGACTAGATGGATTGCTTCCTCGCAATGACATACTGTAACCCCACCATAATTGCGCCGAGCTTGCCTCTGCGCCCGGATGGCCGGTAACTTAGGGACATGAGGCCCCAGGTCTTGCTCATATTCCTGACGCGCATTGAGGACAGCATGCCGATGCTGAAAGGCATCAGTCATTATGAGCGCACCCATGAGATCTGGACGGCTTTTCATGACGACCAAGCCCATGCCGAGAAGGATTCGCATTGGTTGAGCAGCCGGAAATGGGATGGAGTCATCAGCCGGCATACTTCACCCCAGCTGGTAAAAACCTGCGCCCGGCGTAAAATTCCCCTCGTGGATTTGCATGATGCACCGGCCTTCCCGGGCGTGCCGAAGATCCGGCCTGACAACGTCAGCATCGGACACCAGGGCGCCGAGCACTTCATGGAGCGGGGTCATCAGCATTTCGGTTTCAGCGGCTATACCAGCGAAAGCTGGTCGTGCGAGCGGCGGGATGGGTTCATGGAGGCCCTGCAACTGGCTGGACGCAAATGCGCCCTGTCTGATGTGAGTTATCCCGGCGACCTTACCCCCATCTGGGATTCCGAGCAGATCACCACGCTGGGCGACTGGCTGCGGAACCTGCCCAAGCCGGTGGCAATCATGGCGTGCAACGATATGCGGGCACAGCAGATCATCACGGCGGCGCATTTAAACAACATGCTGGTGCCGGATGAGGTGGCGGTACTGGGCGTGAACAATGATCCCCTCCGGTGCGAACTGGCCTACCCACAGATATCGAGCGTGGTACCGAATGCCTTCATGTCGGGCTATCAGGCGGCGGAAACGCTGGCCGGCATGCTGCAGGGCCGCCGGCCGGCCAACTACGATGCCCGGATCGAGCCGTCCGGGGTCGTGACCCGGCTTTCCACCGACACCCTCGCGATTGCGGACCGGAGTGTCGGTGCCGCCATCAGCTTCATCCGCGAACGCGCCTGCCGGGGCATCACGGTGGATGAGGTGGTGAAGCACGCCCATGCCTCCCGGAGCCAGCTGGAAAAGAAATTCCGCGCCCACCTGGGCCGGTCCCCCCAGGCGGAAATCCGCCGCGTGCAAATCGGCAAAATTCGTCAATTGCTGGCGGAGACGGATTTTCCCCTCAAGCGGGTGGCCGAGCTCACGGGCTTCGAGCACGTTGAATACATGTGTGTGCTTTTCAAGCGCGTCACGGGCGATTCCCCCGGAGCATTTCGAAAAAAATCGTCGCACAAGGTTGTCGCCTGACGTCGGGCGGTGGCGCCGGCGGGAACGTCGAAGACCGCCGGCGGACCGGTAAAATGACCGGCAAAGAGTCTCAATTGCCGGGCAATTGAACTCATTCACGCCGACGGGGAAAATCAGTATAAACATGTTGTCGGTTACTAGGATTCCCCTTCTAGGTGCCCGGCGCTACCTCGACCCCGTCGGATAGCTGCGTCTACCACCCCCGCTAAACCAAACTAATATGAATCGACTGCTCTCGCGAGTAGGGACGTATGTCATTGTGACTGCGTTCTGTCTTAATGCCGTGGGGCGCCTTTCGGCGCAAACCACTGTTGCCCCTGCCGTCACCAAACCGGCGGATGAAGAAACCATCGAGTTGTCACCCTTCGTGGTGACTGCGGCCGAGGGCCAAGGCTACCAGGCCAAGGACACCCTCGCCGGCACCCGCGTGCGTACCGAACTGAAGGACATTGCGTCCTCCATTTCGGTTGTGACGAAACAATTCATGCAGGATACCGGTTCGACGGACTCGGCCAGCTTGCTGGTCTATACGACCAACACGGAAGTGGGCGGCATCGGCGGCAATTTCTCCGGCAACGCCGGTGGTTTGCAGTTCAATCAAGATGGCAGCCTGCTGCGTCCAAACCAAAACACCCGCGTGCGCGGCCTGGACAGTGCCGACAACACCCGCGACTACTTCCTGACCGAAATTCCGTGGGATAGTTACATCGTGGATCGTGTCGACATGCAGCGCGGTCCGAACTCCATCCTGTTCGGCGTCGGTAGCCCGGCTGGTATCATCAATACCTCGGTCAACACCGCCAGCTTCAAGAACAAGAACGTGGTGGAAAACCGCATCGATAATTTCGGTTCGTTGCGCTTCTCCGGCGATTTCAACAAGGTGCTGATCCCGGGCGAACTCGCCGTGCGTGTCGCCCTGCTCGATGACCGGACCCTGTATCGTCAGGTCCCGGCCTATAACAACGACCGGCGCTATTTCGGCTCGGTGCGCTGGACGCCGAAACTGTTCGGTGAAGGCAACAACACCTCTTTCCGCGCCAACTACGAGAATGGCAAAATCAACGCCAACCGGCCCCGCACGCTGCCCCCGGTGGACGCGATCAGCCCGTGGTTCTACACCGGCAAGGACTCCGCCGGCAATTTGAACCTGAACAAGTTCACCTACAATCAGGGTCTGGTGAGTCCCGGTGGCGCCCCATTCAACACGGCCGATGCCACCAACCGGGGTGCCTATCCTGCCGCCGCGCTGACCAATGGCGTCGTTGGTCGCCAATTCTGGATCGATACCGTGGGTTACTACGGCAATCTGAATGATTCCACCCCGACCTCTTATGGCCAGCCGGCCCCCGGCGGGCAAAACGGCATCGGGCCCGATGGGAAACCCGATGGCGGCATCGGCGGGTTGAATTCGAGCTCCCCGAAGGCCATCGCCGCCTTCTCCAGTTACATGATCGGTTCCGGCATCCCCGGTGGCGCCAATTACGCCGACCGCAGCCTCAGCGATCCGACGATCTTCGACTTCTTCAACAAGCTGATCGACGGAAACAATAAGCACGAATGGTCCAAGTGGGAGTCGGCGAACATTAATTTCTCGCAGACCTTCTTCCACGACCGGGTGGGCTTCGAAGGCGCTTACGACTACCAGCGCTACCAAGACGGGCAGCGGGTGTTCATCGGCGCCTCTGACACCTACAAGATCAGCATCGATCTGATCAACACGTTCGCCGACGGCACCCCGAATCCCAATGTCGGCCGCCCCTACGTGGCCAGCTCCGATGAACAGGCCAACTCGTTGGCCAAGATTTCCCGGGATGGTCTGCGTTTCACCGCGTATGGTGAGATTCGCGCCGACGACTTCCTCGATAAGGATTCGCGCCTGGCGCGCATTCTTGGCCGCCACGTCATCACCGGCCTGCTGAGCGAAGACACGAAGCGCACGTTCAATAAGAACTGGGCGACCTCGGCCGCCATGCCGGAATTTTCCCAGTACATGGGCACGTTCCAGAGCCTGACCGGCCACTTCCGTTCGTACAATTACATGGCCTACCTCGGTGGTGGCTTGGGTGCATGGTCCAGCCCAGCTGGTGCCAATTTGTCGGCCGTTAACTATATCGTCAAAGCGCCGAAAACGGCGAGCGTGAAGGTCTTCGATAGCCACTGGAACAAGCCGACCAACCCAAGCTCCCCGGGTTATGTCGACCCGGCTGCTCCGTACACCTACACGCCAGTCAATGGCGGCCTGACGGTCAATCCGGTCAACCCGAATCCAGTCACGTCGACGCAGTCGGAAAATCCGGCCAATTATGTCGGCTGGCGCAATCTGACCGTCAATTTCCTCAATGCGGATGCAGGTGATATCGATGCCCTCACGTACAATGCCGGCCGTCTGAAGAATGTCACGGATTCCAAGGCTTTCACCTGGCAGGGCTACATGTTCGACGGTGCCGTGGTGCCGGTCTTCGGCTGGCGCCGGGATACGATCAAGAACTCCTCCGGCAACAGCGCGCCGGACGCTCTGGGTATCGTGAAAACCGATTTCAACATCGATCCGTCGTCCCTCAAAACGGCCACCGGCGAGAGCAAGAGCTGGGGCGGAGTCGTCCATGTTCCGGAAAAGTGGACCAAGTTCCTCCCGGCCCACACCAAGCTGAGCTTCTTCTACAACCGTTCCGAGAACTTCAAAGCCGACGCTCCGCGCGGCGACGTCTTCGGTAACGTGATCCCCAATCCCCTTGGCAAGACGAAGGAATACGGCGTCGTGGTCAGCACCATGGACGACAAGGTGCAGCTCAAGGCCACTTGGTACCAGACGAAGGTCGCCAACGCCACACTGGCTGGCGGCAATCCGCTTGGTCAGAACAGCTACTTCCTGTGGGCGATGCCGGTCTGGGGCACGGCGTTCACCGCCGGCAATGCTCAAGCCATCAAGGGTGTTGAATTCGGTAACAACTGGTCGACCAACTATGCGGCCAATGACGACCCCAACGCTCCTCAGTACAAGCTGGTCCCCGGCGGGCCGGTCAATCCCGCCTGGTTGGCCCATCCGAGCACGGTCAAGGAAATCGCGGCCGTCAAAGCTTGGCAGGATATTCCTCTTCCCCAGAGCTTCTTCGCCGCCTACGGCAACGAAGTCGCGATCATGGATGTCGCCGCCATCAAGGCCGGTGACTGGGTGAAGGGCGATCCACTGTGGAACGTCAAGTATGACAACCAGCCCATCAGCGGCGGTCAGCTCGCCGGCTTCGGCTCCGGCCCGGTGTTCACGGTCGATACGCTCTCCAAGGGTGTGGAACTTGAACTCGTGGCTCAGCCGACGAAGAACTGGAACATCGCGGTCAATGCGTCCAAGACCTTTGCCACCCGGGCGGCCCTCGCTCCGACGATTGTCAAACTGATCAACGACATGACGACCTGGCTGGCTGGTCCCGCTGGCGACATCCGCCTCTGGGGTGGTGGCCCGGATAACGCGATCCGCAATCAGTGGAAGAATAACATTCTCAACCCCTATGCGGTCTTCAAGTCACAGGAAGGCAGCAATGCCCCTGAAATCGCCCCATGGCGCTTCAATACGGTTACCACCTACAACTTCGATCACGGCAAGCTGAAGGGCTCGTGGATCGGTGGCGGCTACCGCTGGGAGCAGGCTCGCGTGTTGGGTTACGAATACAGCGCCAAGCTGGACAATCTGGACATCACCAAGCCCTGGAAGGGCGAGAGCGATGCGCATTTTGACATGTGGGTCGGCCATTCCATGAAGATCAGCCACAACCTCAACTGGCGCATTCAGGCCAATGCGCGCAACATCGGTGAGAAAGTGAGATTGGTGCCGGTCAGCATCAATCCGGACGGCAAGGTGGCCTACTCCCGCATTGCGGAAGGCCTGACCTGGCAGCTGACCAATACCATCGAGTTCTAAGCTGGTCTGACCAGTCTGACTCAGGACGAATTGCAAGTCCGGCGCCCGCAAGGCGCCGGACTTTTATTTTCATTGGATTGAATGCCCCGGAGCCAGCTCCGGTTATTGGGAGTATTGCCGCGGGCGCTCAAAATCGTACTATCGAGGATTACCCAAAGAAGTGACTAAGCCTTGGGTAGGGCGCGGACTCCGTTCCGCGCCGGGGCTCCTCGCGGCGGCGAAGGGACTCGCCGCCCTACCTACAATCCCCTTCGCGTAACTTCTTTGGGTAAGCCTCAGTAGGGTGTGTATTCAAACGGCAGGGCGGAGCAGCTCGCCGTTTCGACAACCTCAAGGCCCTGAGCCAGTCGAAGGGCGCCGCCGCGACGCACCGGGCCGGTGACGAGTGCGAAGCATCGGCGGTGCGCCCAACCCGTCAGCCTGATAGGCGAGACTTAATCGTTCGCCCTTGTCACGAGAGGAATCGACGCGCAACTGCATGATTTTGGCTCAGCGCCTCATTGCTTCGCTCTGCGCTCTGCGCGATCTCCGCGTTTCAACTGCATTTTCAGGGCGATCCCGAGTCGTTTCACATTAATTGCTCGAACAATTTTCCCGGGGCTTTTTGCTTAGCGGCAGATGAAATTTCCTCAGACCATGCTTGTCGTGGCGGCGGTCTCCGGTTTTCCGGGCCTCCTGTTTCTTTTTTCCGCTTGCGGACGGCCGGAGGCCAAAGTCGCCTCTGCGCCGCCGAGGCGCCCGCTGCTGGCGATAGCCTGCTGGCCTGGGC
>SESH01041582.1_pt1 | contig 14269 bp, 13 predicted proteins | sample 3171561 | NCBI WGS metagenome assembly SESH01 (sample SAMN10866947, study PRJNA518727) | freshwater metagenome | biome: subpolar coniferous forest; feature: holomictic lake; material: water; isolation source: holomictic Lake 442 2011 16.5 m and 2014 13 m | place: Canada: near Kenora, Ontario
GCTTTCTGCAGAAGACCCTTTCCGAGGCGGTCAACGGGACCTTCAATTGCATCACGGTGGACGGCGACATGAGCACCAACGACACGGTGCTGATGCTGGCCAACGGGCATTCCGGCGTCAGCGTCGGGGACAAGAGCCCGCGCGAATTGCGCGTGCTGTTCGCCGAGGCGGTGTGGAAGGCCTGCGAGGCGCTGGCGGATAAGATTGTCTCGGACGGCGAAAAAATCACCAAGGTCGTCGAGGTCAAGGTGGAGGGCGCCGCGTCCGCCGAGGACGCCGAGAAAGTGGCCCGCGCCATCGGCAACTCGCTTTTGGTCAAATCCTCTTGGTACGGGGAGGACCCCAATTGGGGCCGCCTGGCCGATGCCGCCGGCTATGCCGGAGCCAAGCTCGTCGAGGCCAAGTTGGATATCCGCTACAACGACACCCCGGCCATGACCGCCGGCCGGCCCCACGCCGAGTTGAAGCCCAAGTGGAAGGAGATCGTGAAGGCCCGGCGATTCACCATCACCCTCAATTTGCATCTCGGCAAGGCGGCGTTCCGCCTGCTGGCGAGCGATCTGACCGAGGGCTACGTGAACTACAACAAGAGCGAGTGAGCCGGTCCGGGGGAGTTGCCCGTTCGTCACTCAATAATCGCTTGCACTGCCGGCCCGTTAGCCACCAGATTTTGTGCCAATTTTCCAATGACTAGCCGCGGAGGTCCGCGGCCGGCTCAGCCGAAATATCAACGCTTCGAATTCATGCTCCCATTCAAAAACAAGATCCTGTTCGTCGGCTACGGCGCCGTAGCTGAGTGCACCCTGCCCATTCTCTTCAAGCACATCAAGGTGCCCGCGAAGAACGTCACCGTGATGGATTTCGCGGACCGCAAGGCCAAGCTCGCCCCCTGGATCAAGAAGGGCGTCCGCTTCGTGCGCGACCGCGTGACCGAGAGCAACATGACCACGCTGCTGGCGAAGTACGTCGGCCCGGGCGACATCATCATCGACCTCGCCTGGAACATCGATGCCTGCGAGATCCTCCAGTGGTGCCATGACAACGGTGTGCGCTACATCAACACCTCGACCGAGCTGTGGGATCCCTATGCGACCGGGGCCAATTCGCACCCGACCACGAAGACCCTCTATTACCGCCACATGAACTTGCGCCGCATGCTGGCCAAGTGGAAGTCCAAGGGTCCGACCGCCGTCATCGAGCACGGCGCCAATCCCGGCCTCATCTCCCATTTCGTCAAGCAGGGCCTCATCGACATCGGCACCAAGCTGATCAAGGACCAGAAGGCCACCGGCGCCCGGGCGGAGAAAATTGCCGGTCTGATCCAGACGCGCCAGTTCAACCACCTCGCGCAGGAGCTCGGGGTCAAGGTCATCCACTGCTCCGAGCGCGACACGCAGATCACCGACCAGCCCAAGCAGGTCGACGAGTTTGTGAACACCTGGAGCATTGAGGGCTTCCGCGAGGAGGGTACCACCACCTCCGAGATGGGCTGGGGCACGCACGAGAAGACGCTCCCGAAGCACGCCTTCCAGCACAAGGAAGGGCCGAAGAACCAAATCTGCCTGGCGCAGATGGGCATCAACGTCTGGGTCCGCTCCTTCGTGCCGAACTGGAACATCCTCGGCATGGTCGTCCGCCACGGCGAGGCCTTCACCATCTCCGACAAGCTGACGGTCTGGAAGAATGGCAAGGCCGTCTACCGCCCGACGATGCACTACGCCTACTGCCCGTGCGATGAGGCCATTTCCTCGCTCAACGAGATGCGCGGCTACAATTACAAGCTGAACGAGAACCAGCGCATCATGAACGACGAGATCACGGCCGGCGCCGATGTCCTCGGCGCTCTGATCATGGGCCATGACTTCAACTCGTGGTGGGTCGGCTCCGACCTCAGCATCGAGGAATCCCGTCGCCTGGTCCCGCACCAGAACGCCACCACCATGCAGGTCGCCATCTCGGTCGTCGGAGCGACGATGTGGATGATCGAGAATCCCGCGTCCGGCGTCGTTGTGCCCGACGAGCTGCCGCACGACTACATCCTGAAGATCGCCAAGCCGTATCTCGGCCGGTGGATTTCCCAGCCCTACGACTGGACCCCGCTCAAGAATCGGGACACGACCTTTGACGCGCACAACAAGCCGGATCTCGACCGGAAGGATCCGTGGCAGTTCAAGAACTTCCTCGTGACGGACGCCGGGTAAGCGCCCCGCAATGATCTCGAAATCCCGGCTGCAGCAACTCGCGGAGAAAAACGGCACGCCGCTGTTCGTCATTGACCATGACGCCCTGCGGAAGGCCTACCGGGAGTTCCGCCGGCACCTGCCGCGTATCCAGGCGTATTACGCGGTCAAGGCCAACCCCGACCCGCAGATCGTCCGCACCCTCTTCCAGGAGGGGGCGAGCTTCGACGTCGCCTCGATGCCGGAGTTCATGATCGTCTACGAGAACATCAGGAAGATGCCGGCCAAGCAGCGGCAGGACTGGATCTGGGACAAGATCATCTACGCCAATCCCACCAAGCCGACGGACACGCTGGAGCAGCTCAACAAGTACAAGCCACTGGTCACCTTCGACAATCTCGAGGAGATCCATAAGATCAAGAAACACGCGCCCAACGCCGGGCTCGCGCTGCGCCTCAAGGTGCCCAACACCGGAGCCATGGTGGAGCTGTCGTCCAAGTTCGGGGCTCTCCCCGGCGAGGCCGTCGACCTCATCTTGGAGGCCGATCGGCTGGGCCTGACGGTCGAGGGCATCAGCTTCCACGTGGGCAGCCAGACGACCAACTTCGATAACTACGTGCAGGCGCTCAACCTCACGGCGAACGTGTTCCAGGAAGCCCGCGACCGCGGCTACACCAAGATGAACCTGCTCGATATCGGCGGCGGGTTTCCGGCGCCTTATGATTCGTCGGTGCGGCCGTTCCCGGAGCTGGCCAAGGTCATCAACTCGGAGCTCGACCGCCTGTTTCCCAAGGACATTCAAGTGCTCGCCGAGCCCGGCCGGTTCTTGGCCGCGGTGTGCGGCACCAGCATCTCCTCTGTGATCGGCAAGGTCGTGCGCGAGGGCAAGACGAGCTACTACATCAACGATGGTGTCTACCACACCTACTCCGGGATAATCTTCGACCACTGCAAATACCCGGTCCTCGCTTTCAAGAAAGGGCCGACCAGCTTGTGTTCCGTCTTTGGCCCGACCTGCGACGCCCTCGATGTGGTCTCGATGGCCGAAAACCTGCCGGATTTGCAGCGCGATGATCTCGTGTACAGCGTCAACATCGGCGCCTACAGCCATGCGTCGGCGACCTACTTCAACGGCATGCCGCCGGCGAAGGTGGTCCATGTGAATCAATAGGCGTGCCTGCTTCCTCCCCACTTTAGGGTGATCCCTCATGGAAACTGCTGATCTTATCGCCAAGGCGAAGGTGCTGCTCGAAGCCCTGCCCTTCATCCAGGACTTCCACGGCTCGATCTTCGTCGTCAAGTACGGGGGCAGCTTCATGGACGATCCCGATCCGACCGTGCGCCTTGGCGTGGCCACGGACATCGCCTTTCTCGCGGCCGTTGGCATCAATGTCGTCGTGGTGCATGGCGGCGGCAAGGCGATCAGCCGGGCCATGGACGAGTCCGGCCTGAAGCCGAATTTTATCAACGGACTGCGCGTGACCGACGAGGCCACCATCGCCATCGTCAAGAAGACCCTCGACGAAGTGGTCAATAAGGACGTGTGCGAAACCCTGACGGTGGTGAAGGCCCGGCCAAAGGGCCTGCCCGGGGACAGCGTGGTGGTTTGCGACAAACTCACGGTGGATGATGATGGCCTACCCTGTGACCTGGGTTATGTGGGCGACGTGACGGAGGTGAAGGTCAAGCTGATCAAGAAGGAGATCGCCGACGGCTTCATGCCGGTGATTTCACCGGTGGCGGAGGGGCTGGATGGCAAGCCGTACAACGTGAATGCCGATACCGTGGCCGGCCGCGTGGCCAGTGCCTTGCGCGCCCGTCGCCTGATTTACATGAGCGATGTCCCCGGACTGCTCGCTGATCCCAAGAATCCCGCGACGCTGATCTCCACCGTCAAGGTGAGCGAGGTGGAGGGCTTGAAAAAATCCGGGGTGATCGGCAAAGGAATGCGGCCCAAGGTCCAAAGTGCCGTCCGCGCCCTGGAGGAGGGCGTGCAACGGGTGCATTTTGTGGACGGTCGGATGCCGCACAGCCTGCTGCTGAATATTTTCACGGCCCACGGGGTGGGCACGGAAATCGTGCACGGCTGAGCCTGCCGCCCGGCGCATTGGGCGCGGGCAATCTGCCGCAGGAGGCCAGAGTTTACCGCTTGGATCTTTAGCCACGAAAAGGCACAAAAACCCACAAGAAAGAACCACCGTGAAATTCGAGTATTTCGCGCAATTGCCGGGTTACCTCCGCTCTGGTCGGATTGAGACCGGGCTGCCCATCAATTGCGGAGCCCCGGTTCTCTCGGTTAAGAAATACCTGATGACCGGGGTTCTTCGCTGATTTTTGTGTCTTTTCGCGCCTTTTTGTGGCCAACCTCAGGTGCATTGGCCTATATCAACCCAACCTTTTTCCATGAACCAGCCCGCCATCGTCCGCACCAACACCGCCGAGCTCTATGACGCCTATGTCATGAAGAACTACGGCCGGCCGCCGTTGACGCTCGTGCGCGGACAAGGGGTGACCGTGTGGGACGACACCGGTCGCGAATACCTCGATTTCACCTCGGGCGTCGCGGTGGCGGCGCTCGGGCATTGCCATCCGGTCTGGGTGGAGGCCGTCCGCCGCCAGGCCGGCGAGTTGATCCACGTCAGCAATCTTTTCCGTCACCCCAACCAGGGGGAGCTGGCCCGCCGGTTGGTCCAGCACGCCGGCCCCGGCCGCGTCTTTTTTTGCAACAGCGGCACGGAGGCCAACGAGGGCTTGATCAAGCTCGCCCGGCTGCATGGCATCCGGAAATCGGGCGAAGAAGGCAAGTGCATCAAGATCATCTGTGCCAAGAACGCCTTTCACGGCCGCACCTTCGGGGGCATGAGCGCCACGCCGCAGGAGAAAATCCAGAAAGGCTTCCGGCCGCTCGTGCCGGGATTTGCCTTTGGCGAGTTGAACAACCTGCCCAGTTTTGCGGCGCTGGTGGACGAAGGCACCACAGCCATCTTTCTCGAGACCATTCAGGGCGAGGGCGGGATCACGCCGTGCACTGATGAGTTTCTGTGGGGCCTGCGCAAATTGTGCGACCAGCACAACCTGCTGCTCATGCTCGATGAGGTGCAATGCGGCTTGGGGCGCAGCGGGACCTTCTATGCCTTTCAGCATTCCGGCGTGCGCGCCGATGCCATCGGCATGGCCAAGGGCCTCGGAGGCGGCTATCCGATTGGCGCCATCTGGGCAGCGGAGAAGCACGCCGAGCTGTTCACGCCCGGATCGCATGGCTCGACGTTTGGCGGAACCCCCCTGGCGTGCGCCGCGGCCCTGGCGGTGCTTGATGTGATGGAGCGCGATAATTTGCTGCAAAAGGTGCAGACGAATGGCGCGGCGTGGAAGCAGCAGCTGGAACAGCTCGTGGTGGAATTCCCGCGGCAGCTGAAGGCCGTTACAGGCCGCGGCTACATGCTGGGGTTGTTGCTGCATGAGGCGCCGGCCCCGTATGTGACGGCTTTGCGGGAGGCTGGCCTGCTGGCTCCGCTGGCCGGGACCAACACGGTCCGGATGCTGCCTCCGTTGATCGCCACCCGGGAGCATCTCGACCGGGCCACGGCCATCATCCGGTCCGTGCTCGTCCAAAAAGAGCAGACTCTGTCGCCAGCATGAGACATTTTCTCCAGGAAACCGACTTCTCCCGCCCGGAGGTGGCGCAGATTTTCACCTTGGCCCGGCGGTACAAGCGGGAGCGGGGGCGCCACGAGAAACCCCTGGCGGGCCAGACGTGGGCGATGATTTTTGCCAAGTCGAGCACGCGCACCCGGGTTTCGTTCGAGGTGGGCATCCACGAACTGGGCGGGAACCCCCTGTTTCTGAACAAAAATGACATCCAGATTGGCCGGGGCGAGACCATCGCCGATACGGCCAGGGTGCTGGAGCGGTTTGTGCACGGGTTGATTGTGCGGACCCACGCCCAGGCCGACATTGTCGGGCTGACGGCGCAGAATGGCCTGCCGGTCGTGAATGCGCTGACTGATTTCCTGCATCCCTGCCAGATCTATGCGGACGCCTTCACGGCCGCCGAACGCTGGGCGGGACCGGAAGGGGACCTGTTGGCCTCACTGCAGGGGCGCAAAGTGGCCTTCCTCGGCGACACCTGCTTCAACATAGCCAATTCGTGGCTGCTCGGGGCGCATCTGTTTGGGATGAAAGTTTCCCTGGGTGGCCCGGCGGATCATGCCCCGACTCCGGAGATTCAAGCGTTGCTGGCCAAGCAGGGCGGCACCTTTCATTTCACCAGCGATCCCCGGGAAGCGGTGGCGGGTGCGGACATCGTCTACACGGACGTATGGACCAGCATGGGGCAGGAGAGCGAGGCGGCGGAACGGCATCGCCGCATGCTGCCCTATCAGGTAAACGGAAAGCTCCTGGCCGCGGCCAAGCCGGACGCCCTGTTCATGCACTGCCTACCAGCGCACGCGGGGCAGGAGGTATCCCAGGAAGTGCTCGATAATCCGCGGTGTGTGATCTTCGACGAGGCCGAAAATCGTCTGCACGTGCAGAAGGCCATACTGGCGACACTGGCCCTGGCCCGCCACTGAGGGCTTACTCCTCGAGGATCAACATCACCCGAGTGGGTTGAATCTTCCGAAAACGTCCGGTGGTGAGATCGCCATCGTCCAATTTATTGTCGATCTCAATGAGTTGTTCATCGGTGCAGGTAAAGCCGGAGATGGAGACGCCGGCGGCGATGCCGCTGATGTTGCAGTCCCAGTTCCAAGTGCCACCAATTGCCGTGGTTTTCTGCCAGACATCAGCCTTGAAGTCGCCCGCCATGGACACAGGGGATGACGGAATTACGCCCGGGCCAACATTGGCCGGCCAGGTGCCGTTGGTGGCATTGTAGATTTCAAACGACTGGGAGAAGACGCGCCAATCATTGATGACCCGGGTGTTTTGGGAGGCGCGTTGGATGCGCTGAAATGCGGGAATGGCCATGGCCGCCAGCAGCCCGATGATAACCACCACAATCATGATCTCCACCAGCGTGAATCCGCGAGAGGAAGAGTGGTCAATCCGCTGTGGGGCAGTCCTCATCGATTGAGGCTAAATTCACTCCCTTCCGGAGTGGAAAAGCAACCGCCTATCAGCGGTTTTTGACATAAATTAGTAATTTTTACTTTGCGCGGCAGGGCCGATTTCCAAGAATCCAAACCTACCATGAAGATCGTGCTCGCATACTCGGGGGGCCTCGACACCTCAGTCATCGTCAAGTGGCTCAAAGAAACCTACGACGCCGAAATCGTCACCTTCGCGGCCGACATCGGCCAGGAAGAAGAGCTTAAAGGCTTGGATAAGAAGGCGCTGAAGACGGGCGCTTCAAAGCACTATACCATCGATCTCGTCGAGGAATTTGCGCGGGATTTCATCTTCCCGATGATCCGCGCCAATGCGGTTTACGAGGGCCAGTATTATCTGGGCACCTCCATTGCCCGCCCGCTCATTGCCAAGGCCCAGGTGGAGATTGCCCGTAAGGAAAAGGCCGACACCGTGGCGCACGGGGCCACTGGCAAGGGCAATGACCAGTGTCGCTTCGAGCTGACGTACATGGCGCTCGCGCCACACCTCCAGATCATCGCGCCATGGAAGATCGAGGCCTATCGCGAATTGTTTCCCGGAAGGGCCGAGATGATCGCCTATTGCGCGCGGCACAAGATTCCCGTCGAGGCCTCACTCAAGAAACCCTATTCGATGGATCGGAACCTCCTCCACATCTCCTACGAGGCCGGGATCCTGGAGGATCCGTGGTTCGACCCGACCACGGCGAAGAACAAGGGCATGTTCAAGCTCTCCGTCTCACCGGAGGATGCGCCGAACAAGCCGGAGTACGTCGAGCTCGATTTCGTCAAGGGCGACTGCATCGCGGTCAATGGTCAGAAGCATACGGCCGGTGGCGTGCTCAAGGCCTTGAACAAGCTGGGCGGCCGGCACGGCATCGGGCGCGTGGATCTGGTGGAGAACCGGTTTGTCGGCATGAAATCGCGCGGGGTCTACGAGACGCCGGGCGGCACCATCTTGATGCAGGCCCACCGCCAGGTGGAGTCGCTGACCCTGGATCGCGAGGTGCTGCACCTCCGCGACGGCTTTATCCCGAAATACGCCGAGCTCGTGTACAACGGCTTCTGGTTCGCCCCCGAGCGCGAGATGCTGCAGGCCATGGTGGACGAGAGTCAGCGCTTTGTGACCGGCACGGTCCGGCTCAAGCTCTACAAGGGCAACATCATCACCTGTGGCCGGAAATCCAAGTACTCCCTCTACGATGACAAGATCGCCTCCATGGAAGGGGTGAAGAGCTGGTACAACCAGAGCGATGCCACGGGCTTTATCCGGCTGAACGGCTTGCGGCTGCGCGCCCGAAATCTCGCCCAAGGCGGTCCGAAGCTTTGAGCGTCAACACCGTTACGCGCGCCGCAGCCTGACGGGCTAGAGCGGTTTAAGTTTTTCCGTAGCCGTTGCTGTCATTGCGAGGAGCGGAGCGACGAAGCAATCCAGCCTCTTCGGCCTGGCTCAGGGCCTTGAGTCTGTCGAAACGGCTGGATCGCCACGGCGCGCTTCGCGCCCCTCGCGATGACCAAGGATGGGGTTGCGGCTACACTTCAATATCAACTGCTCTAGCTGTCGCGCACCTCGTGTCCGGCGGCCTGCAGGACTTGCACCACCTCAGCCAGGCGCGCGGCTTTGACGAGCACGTAATCAGTGTCGTAGGTGCTGATCGCCAGGAGGCTGAGGCCAGCCCGCGCCAGGGGCGCGGTGACGGCATTCATGATGCCAATCGCGTCAAACGCAAAGGGCCCGCAAAACTTAAGTCCCCGCCAACCAGTTTCAGCCCCGCTGTCGGCCGGTACTTGGCGGGCGGGACAGATGATGGACAGTTCGTCCCGCGTGCGGGTGACAGAGCTGAAAATGAGGGAATCAGCCCAAGATGGGCAGGGTGCGTGGGGTGCCAGCCGGCACACGGCCAGCTCTTCGGCAATGAGTTGAAGGGTGAGTGGCGGCATCGGCAAGGATTGCTGGCTGCAACTAACAGTGGGCGAGGGGCCGGAGGACAGGCGCCCCGGCAAGGTCAGAAGAGCTTGCCGGCCGCCACCCCGACGGCGGTGATCGGGCCGGAGTCACCGAGGCCATCGATGGCGCGGTCCGCCTTTTTCAAGGTGGACTGTACGCTCAGGTAGAGCGTGTCATCCGAGATCAGCTTGCCCAGCGTGCCCTGGCCGCTGTTGAGCTTGGCCGAGACTTCCTTCAGGTTGCTCATGGAAACCTTCAGATTGTTGGCCGTGGCTTCGTCATAAAGCAGCAGGCCCAGCGAACCCTTGCCGCTCTTCACGTCGGCGACGATGCCCTTGGTGTCGTTCATGAATATCCGGGCATCGCTGGCGGCGGCCTTGATCTCGCCCACGCTGGCCAGCAGATCGTCGTGCAGCTTGGAGTCGTTGACCAGCTTGCCCAGCGTGCCCTCGCCGGTTTTGATTTTGGCGGTGATGTCCTGCAGGTTGTTGATGGTCTCGGTCAGCTTGGGTCCGTTGTCCGAGACGAGCTTGTCGATGCGCTGGAAAATGCCTCCGTTCTCGCCACTGGTGCCCATGGATTTGCCGATCTCGCCGATGACGGACTCAAGTTTCGCGCCGAGGTTGCCGAGCTGGCTGATGACCTCGCTCATGTCCACGGTGGCCTTGGTCTGAATTTCGTCATTGTCCTTCAGTAGCGGCCCGCTCGGGGTGCCGAAAGTGAGGCCGAGGTAATTGCTGCCGAGCAGGCTGGATGACTCGATGCTGGCGACGGCATCCCGCGGGATCTTGACTCCGGTCTGAATGCCGAGCACCGCCTCCACGCGCTGGCCCGCCAGGCGTGTGGTCTCGACGACGCCGACTTTGACGCCGGCCATGCGCACTTCGTCGCCCGTCTTCAGGCCCTTCAGGTTGGCGAAGCCCGCGATCAGGGTGTAGCCCTGCCGCCGGAAGAGATGGCCGCCATTGAGCGATTCAAATGTGATCCAGGACAAGGCCAAGCCCAGCAGGAAGAAAAGGGCGACGCGGATGTTTTGGGACATGTTATTCATGGTTATGCTCCAGTTGTTTGAAACGGGGATTCTTGAGATTGATGAGAGGGCTCAGGAAATTGGCGATGACAGGGTCGCGGGGGTCCTTGAAGTCGGCGGGCGTGCCGATCGCGCGGATGCGGCCGTCCATGATGAAGGCGATCCGATCGGCGATGTTGAAGGCCAGGTCCCGGTCGTGGGTGACGACCAGGCTCGTGACGGCCGTCTGCTCGCGCAGGGTCGCGATGATTTCTGTCAGGGTGGCAGACATCACCGGATCGAGCTCGGAGGTGGGTTCATCGTAGAGCAGGAGCTGTGGCTCCATCACCAAGGCCCGGGCGATGGCCACGCGCTTGCGCATGCCGCCGGAGAGATCCGAGGGCATCTTGTTGGCGGCCTTTTCCAGGGAAAGGATAGTGAGGGCATGCATGACCCGCTCCCGGATGCCGGCTTCGTTGCACTGCCGGTGTTCGCGCGGGTAGAGAGCGAGATTGTCGTACACCGAGAGTGAGCTGAAGAGGGCGCCCGCCTGGAACACCAGGGCGAGATGCACCTTGTTGCGGGTCTCGGGGTCGGCCGCATCATAGTCCCCGATCCGGACGCTGCCGCTGGTGGCGATTTCCAGGCCGGCCACGTGTTTCAGGAGCACGGTCTTGCCGGACCCGCTGGGCCCCATGATGCAGAATATCTCCCCGGGCCGGACTTCCAGGTTGATGTCGTGCAGGACCGTGGTCCGGCCGAAAGTCTTGTCCAGATGGGAGACAGAGATCCCGTAGGTCTGGCCCGCGAACGGGGTGGCGGTATAGGTGGAGTTCATTGGACCAGGAGGAGGGCCTTGGTGACGAAGAAATCGAGCACCAGAATGAGAATTAGTGAGGCGACCACCGCCTTGGTGACCGAGGCGCCGATTTCCCGCGGACCGCCGCGGGTATTCAAACCGATATAGCAACACACGAGCACAATCACGACACCGAAGACCTCGGCCTTGATGAGTCCATCGACCACATCATGCGGGAGCATGTAGGCCTTCAGCGCACTGAAGTAGGATTCCGAATCGACGGAGATGGAGTGGGTGTATTGGCAGACCAGGGCTCCGCCGTACCAGCCGCACAGATTGGCGATGATGGTCAGGACCGGCATCATCACCACGACGGCCGCCAGTCGGGGCAACACGAGCATGCGCTCGGGGGGGATGTTCATCGTCACCAGCGCGTCGATCTCCTGGTAGACTTTCATCGAGGCCAGCTCGGCGGCGATGGCCGAGCCCACGCGGCCGGCAACGAGAATCCCGACCATGACCGGACCCATTTCGCGGACCATGGTCAGGCCGACCAAAGTGCCGATGAACTGCTTGGCCCCGAAACTATCCATGCTGTAGCCGCTTTGCAGGGCCAGCACGCTGCCGATGAAGAAGCTGAGGATGGTCACGATCGGCAGGGAGGTGTAGCCGATGATATAGCACTGCTCCATGAGGCGGGCGAACTGGCGGGGCAGGGTGGGCAAAAACTTCAGGCTGCGCCCGAGCAGCAGCACAGCGCCGCCGATGTGTCCGAGTACGAGGTTGAATTGGTTCATGAGGATGGGGAGGCGGCGGGCGGCTGGGCGGAGGTGGATTTAAAGTCCCACACGGAAAACTTCCAGGGACCACTAGCAGACTGCCGTTGCCAGGCAAGCAGGCCGCAGCCGATGGTGACCCGTGATTTTTCGGCCGAGGACTGGCGACTGAAGATCGGGCCCAGATGAAACTCCTTCTCGGCGGGGCTGGTTCTCCAGCTCACCAAGCTGAAAAGGAATGAGTTGCGCACATCACCCGGCGCACGCTGGTCCGAGCGGTAAAGCGCGAAGAGCGGCGAGTAGATCTGGCGCATGGGCTCGTTGACCGGGAAAAAGACCTCAAAGGGACTGAGCAGCTGCAGTTGCTTGCGACCGGCGCCGTTGTCCCAAGAACTCAACAAAGGCCAGAGGTGCGTTTTGTGCGCCGGAGCGGCGGCGGGATTGGTCAGGCTGCGCTGGGTCAACGACCAGTAAACGAACAGCAGCAGCTGGTTTTTTTCCTGCGCAACACCGGCCTCTTCCCACCGGGCGTGACGGAAAATGGGCCAGCCCAGCCAGGTCTTGTCGTAGCCCTTGACGATGGAGTGCGTGTAGAAGGGCGCCCAGCGGTTCACCATCCGTTGCTCGCCCTGACCTTGGACAAGGAATGGCCAGAGATAGCGTTGCTCATTGTAACGAAAGGGCTCGGTGCGCCGGGTGTAACCAAAAAACGGCCAGGCATACGTTTCGCTGATATAGCCGGGGCCGGTATCGCGGGCATAAAACGGTAGCACGCCAAGCTTTACCTGGGGCACCGGAGCGGAAATATTATTCGCATCACGGTAGACCAGGGGCCAGAGCAGGAAACGATCGTCGTAGTCGCCGGCTCGACCCTTGTGGCCAAAGAGGGGCCAGAATTCAAAGCCCTGATGCCCGCCGCCATCGATAAAACGGAAGAGGGGCCAGAGGATATGCGTTGTCTGCTTCTGGTCCGTCTCGACATGGGAATAGAGGGGGAAGAGGACAAATTGAATCCGGCCTTTGCCCAGGCGGCGCTGGATGGTGCCAACGAAAGGAAAGAAGGCGCGGTAGCTTTCACCCGGTTCGGTGGTCGTGCGCGAAAAATAAAACGGCCAGATATCGAAGTTGCTGGCGGGGTATTGGCCGGTATCTGCCACTTCGCGGGAGTTGATGAGCGAGAGAAAGCTGAAGTACCGGTAGTTCGGCTCTTTTTGCCACGTGAAGAACGGGTAGAGCAGCTGAGAGGTCTCTTGCGGCCCCTTAATGGTATGCTGGTAAAGGGGGCGGAAGCCCACCCGGCGGGTGCCATCGGGTTGGTTGTCTTCGAAAAACAAGGGGCCAAGGTATTCTCCTGACGTGACATTTCCTGCCGGTTCCAACTGTTGCACGGCAAAGGGCCAAACATTGCTTTCTTCCGCGCATAAAGAAACCCCTGCGATCAACGCAGAAAATAGAGCTCCAATGATGGGCCGGACGGACATGCTTGGTGGATGGTAAGGCATTGCCTTTGTACGCGGTGCGGCCAATGAGGAGGTCGGCCTCAAGGCTGCAGAGAATGACGTAAATCGCCCCCTTAAGTCGCGCAAATGCTATTACAACCGCAACCAGTAAAAAGTGTTCCGTATATTGTGCCAGAATGGGATACCAAACTGGCTAAAGGGTGTTTGGTGGAAGGGGAGCGGCCATGCGGATAACCGGTGGACAGGCCCGGGGGATTCCCTTGCATCTGCCGAAAGGCGATGCCGTCCGGCCGGCAACGGATGCCTTGCGGCAGGCGGTCTTCTCCAGTCTCGCGTTGCGGGTGCCAGGATCGACCTTTTTGGATTTGTTTGCGGGCAGCGGGGCTTATGGGCTTGAGGCGTTGAGCCGCGGGGCCGCCGGTGGAACCTGGGTGGAGAAAAACGCCCGGACGGCGTCATTCATCCACCAAAACATCACGGCGGTCTGCAAGAGTCTGGGCCGGGACAGCGGAAACCTGCAAGTTATCACGGCTGATGCCACGAGCGTGTCGTGGGGTCCGCCGGCCGATTTGGTATTCATCGATCCACCCTATGAGATCATTCGCGAGGTCGCGCCGCGATTGTTCGAGCGGCTGGCGGTATTCGTGGCCGGGCAGCCGGAGGCACTCGTCGTTTTCGAGATGCCGGGCGAAATCGAACTCGCGCCGGTGGGTTGGACCTGCGTGAAGCGGATCGGCAAAGGCGCGCGGCAGCCGACAGCGTGCGTGTTCAGAGCCAACCCAGCCGGGATTTGAGCAGGGCCACAGCCACCAGGCAGGCGGTTTCGGTTCGCAGTACGCGGGTTCCCAGATGGACCAGGGCAAAGCCATGGTCCCGCAGCCAGTCGCGTTCGGCGGCCGACCAGCCGCGTTCGGCGCCAAGGGCGAGGGCGACTGGTGCTGTGGAAATCAGGGGGCTGGTGGCAAGACCTGCCGTGGCTTCGTAATTATCGAGGGCCAAGCGGCTGGCAC
>SESH01068234.1_pt1 | contig 14267 bp, 10 predicted proteins | sample 3171561 | NCBI WGS metagenome assembly SESH01 (sample SAMN10866947, study PRJNA518727) | freshwater metagenome | biome: subpolar coniferous forest; feature: holomictic lake; material: water; isolation source: holomictic Lake 442 2011 16.5 m and 2014 13 m | place: Canada: near Kenora, Ontario
TCTTGTTGAAGATGTTCCTTGTTCGATATTCTGCGGTTCAGCAGCCTGGTCGGCACAAAATCCGTGCTGTTCAAGTGCTAAGTCCGACAGGCTGCTAGGCAGGGTGTCCCCGCGACCCGCCAGTGCTGGAAGAAGTTTTTGGATAAGCTGTTAGCTGTCTGATATCCATGGTCTTTTCCTGAAGCGCCACTTTGGTGGCTTCCACCACGAAGATTCGAAGAACACGAAGATGTACGTAGGCGGACGCTGGAAATAGCCGAAACTGTCGGATTTATTGAACTTCGCGCGCTTCGTGTCCTTCGTGGTGAGACTTCCCGACCGTTTCAGGAAAAGGCCATGGTCTGATATCAACCATAAGCAGAAACAGAGTTGACTTTGATGTAGTGATGCAATAGCATCAGATGCATGCGAACAACACTGGATATTGAATATGATGTGCTGCAAGCCGCCAAGGAACTGGCTCAACGCGAGGGCGGAACGGCGGGGCATGTGCTTTCCGTTCTGGCGCGGCGCGGTCTGGCGGCGCCTGACACGAGGCAAAAAAGATCACCCGTCACGCGCGGCGGCGTGCCGTTGCTGCCCTCGCGCGGCGAGGTGGTGACGCTTGAACACGTCCAGAAGTTGATGGACCAGGAAGGAGTTTGACCCATGCGCGCCTTGCTGGACGTGAATGTCATCATCGCCCTGCTGGATCCCGACCACGCCTTTCACGAGCGCGCGCATGCGTGGTGGGCGGCGAACCGAGCTCGCGGTTGGGCTAGCTGCCCGCTCACAGAAAATGGCGTGATTCGGATCATGTCCCATCCCAGTTACAGTCAGGCGATGCGATTCACGCCGGGTGATCTGATCGGCCGGCTCCGTCAATTTGTCGCCGGGAGCGACCATGAATTCTGGCCGGATTCAATTTCGCTGCGCGACGAAAATAGCTTCGACATGGAGCGCATCCACAGTTCACGCCAGTTAACCGACGTGTATTTGCTGGCGCTGGCCGTTGCCCACAAGGGAAGGCTGGTGACATTCGATCAAGGCATTCCGCTGTCCTGTGTGCATCACGCCAAACCGACAAACTTGTGTGTCGAATAACTAGATCTGCGAGCAGGTGGTGCGGCGGTAACGGTTCTGTTATACGGCCGGGACTTCTGTTTCCCCAGTGGACGGCGTAAAGCCGTCCCTACCGGTAGGGACGGCTTTACGCCGTCCACGCAAGCGTGAGCACGTACGTCACCATTCTTCACTGACGCGTTTCTTCGCTTACCTTGCATCGGCGTGTCCGGCTCTTGAGCCAGATGACGCCGCGCAAATCGCGGATGGTTTTCTGCAGGCGGCGCCAGTTGGTGTACTTGCTTGTACCGGCGGAGCGGGTGCGGTGGTTTACGGGGATCTGGACGATCCGGCCACCCTGCATCGACACGAAACTGGCAAAGAAGCGATGCAGGCCGTCCCACGGCTGCAGCGTCCGCACAAACTCCACCTTGAACGCCTTGACCGAACAGCCGGTGTCGATGATCTCCTCGCTCAGCGCGCGGTTGCGCACGGCGTTGGCCAGGCGGCTGCCCCAGCGCTTGCTGGCCGTGTCCATGCGCTTGGCGCGGTAGCCGCAGCAACAGTCCACGTTCGTGGCAATGCGCGCCACCACGGCCGGAATGTCGGCCGGGTCGTTCTGGCCGTCGGCGTCCAGCGTCACGACGATGCTGCCGCGCGCGGCGCGGAAGCCCGCACAGAACGCAGCGCTTTGACCGGCATTGGGCTCGAGCCGCAGCACACGGAAATTGCTCCGGCGCGCCGCCTGGGCGCATAGAAGTTCCGGCGTGTGGTCGGTGGAGCCGTCGTCCACGGCAATCACCTCGTACGGCCGCGTCAGCCCGGCATCCAGCACGGTGCAGAGTTCATTCAGCACGCCGTCAATGCAGGCTTCTTCGTTGTATACCGGCAGCACGATGGAGATTTCCGGCGCGGTGGAGGAGGGGAGGGGAATGGGTTTGTCGGTGCTCACGTGAGTATCCTCATGAAGTACAGATTATACGACGGGCAAAGGTGGCCCGGGCGCTCCGCGCACGGGCAGGATGCAGTGCCGTTTGCGACCCTCGCGCAAGCCCGTGCGCGGAGCGCCCGGGCCACCTTTGTCACACATGTGTGTCGAGGGAACACAAGGCTTGTGTTTTCATCGCCGTTTCCGCGCGGCAGGTTTCTTCGTTGGTTTCTTTTCCCGGGGCAGGATGTAGGGCTTGGGTTCCTGATTGTAGACCTTGGAGAAAGGCGGCACAGAATGGATGAGCCAGACGTTGGCGCCGATCACGGAGTCGTGGCCGATCGTGGTCTCGCCGCCGAGGATCGTCGCGCCGGCATAGATCACGACGTTGTCCTCCACGTTCGGGTGGCGTTTGATCCCCTTGATCAGGTGTCCGTGGGCATCCTTGGCAAAACTCAGCGCGCCCAGCGTCACGCCCTGATAGAGCTTCACGCGCCGACCGATGACCGAGGTTTCACCAATCACCACGCCCGTACCATGGTCAATGAAGAACCCGGGGCCGATCTGCGCACCAGGATGGATGTCGATGCCGGTGCGGGTATGAGCGTGTTCGCCCATGACTCGCGGAATCAGCGGCACCTTGGCCTGATAGAGCGCATGTGCGATGCGGTGCACGGTGATGGCATAGAGGCCGGGGTAGCTCATCACGATTTCCATGGCGGAGCGCGCGGCCGGGTCGCCCTCGTACGCAGCGACAATATCCTCCTGCAGCACCTGGCGGATGGCAGGCAGCTGATCCAGCAGCGAAATGACGGCCGCGGTGGCCTTCTTGCGACAGCCACCGCAATTCCTGCATTTCTCGTATTGGCACTGGTAGGCGAAGGCACGTTGCGCCTGATCGCGCAGCTGCTGCGCCGTGCCGGCCAGCAGCCGATGGAGCATCTTCTCGGCGGACTCCGTGGCCAGCGGCGCATGGCCGTGGCACCCGGGGAAGATCGTGCCGACTAGATTTTCCAGCTGCTCGACAACGGCCTTCTGCCCCGGTAGGTTGGCTGCCTTCTCGGTGTTGGCCACCGGGCAGTTGCGGCAGGGCGACAGGTCACTGACCAGTCGTGGCAGGTGTTTCGCTATCCAGCGTTCCATGGGTGGCTCCGGGGTGGGTGATGGGAGAAGAGTCATTAGTCATTGGGGGGAGGGGAGAGTCAGTAGTCATTGGGGAGAATGCAGTAGTCATTTTGGGGAGATTATGCTTAACGTTTTCTTCCTAATGACAAATGACTATTGACCAATGACATTCCCTTCTCCCCTCGCAATCCGCACAATTACACGCTCCGCTGCCAGGTTGCGTGCGCCGAGGGCCAGCAGCAGCCGGCTGCACGGGCCGCCGGGCAGGGGGCGAATATCCTTCACGACAACGTTGTCCACGCGGCAAAGATCCAGAAAATCGTTCAGCGTAAACAGATGGATATTCGGCGTGTCGTACCACTCGAACGGCAGCGGGTCGCCTTTGGGCATGCGGCCGGAGAAGAGCAGTTGTGCGCGGACCGGGGCGTAGCCGAAGTTGGGGAAGGTGATGATGGCCTCGCGTGCCACGCGCAGGATCTGCTGCAGCACGAAGCGCGGCCGGCGCATCACCTGTAGCGTTTCGCTCAGCACGGCGATGTCAAAGGCATTATCCGGCACAATGGCCAGACCGTCGTCAATGTCCTCGAGCAGCACGTCGTGTCCGCTGTCCGTGGCGCGAATAACACAGTCGAAAGCAATTTCCATCCCGGCTCCCTGTGTCTGCCGGCCCTCTTCCAGTCGTGCCAGCAGGGCGCCGTCGCCGCAGCCGAGATCGAGCACGCGGCATTTGGGCGGCACCAGATCGAGAATTGCTTCGTATTCTGCGCGGGAGCGTTCCAGCCGTTCCGGCCGTTCCGGCACGGCAGGGCGCGTCCCGATCCAGGGGAGGAAGGCGTGGATTACGGCCTGAAGTTCCTGGATATGCGTCAGGAATGCATCGTGACCGGCCGGAGCTTCGAGATGGCAGTAGGTTACGCGCTTGCGCTCGTTGAGCAGCGCCTTGACCATGTCGGACGATTGCTCTGCCGTAAAGAGCCAGTCGCCGCTGAGCGCCACGATCAGCATGCGGGCCTGGACCCCCTGAAAGGCCTGCTCCAGCGAGCCGAAGCGCTCGGCCAGATCGTACTCATCCATCGCATGGGTGATGTGGAGGTAGGAATTGGCATCGAAGCGTCCGATAAAAGTTTCACCCTGATGCTGCAGGTAGCTTTCGATCTGGAAATAGGTGCGGAACGTGCGGCGCGACTCGGCATGAAAGGCATCGTCCGCCAGCAGCCATTCGGGGCGCTTTTCCCGGCCGAACTTATCTTCCATCATCTGCTGGGAAAGGTAGGTGATGTGCCCCAGCTTGCGGGCCTGGGCCAGACCGCGGCCCGGGATGCGCCCCGAGTCATAGTAGTCGCCGTCCTGCCAGTCCGGATCCTGCACGATGGCCTGCCGCCCGAGGATATCGAAGGCCAGAGCCTGCGAATTGAGGCTGGGCGCAGAGGCAATGACCATGGTGCGATCGACCGCGTGCGGGTAACGAATGGCCCATTCCAGCGTCTGCATGCCGCCAAAACTGCCGCCCGTCACAGCCGCCAGTCGTTCGATGCCGAGCTGCTGCAGGAACAAGCGTTGAACGGTGACGATGTCGCCAACGGTGATTTTTGGAAACAGCGAACCGTATGGTTTGCCGGTGGCCGGGTTGATGGAGCTCGGACCCGTCGTACCTTTGCACCCGCCGAGGAGGTTGGCGCAGATGACGTGGTAGAAGTTGGTGTCGATGCCGCGTCCGGGGCCGATCAGCTTCTCCCACCAGCCGCTGGGCTTGGTTTCGCCCGGGCGGATGCCGGCCACATGCGCATCGCCGGTGAGGGCGTGGCAGACATAGATGACGTTGCTTTTGTCCGGCGCGAGCACGCCGCAACGCTCGTAGGTCACCTGGATTGCAGGCAGCACGCCACCCTTCTCCAGCTTGAACCCCTCCGGTGGAAGCGTCAGCTGCAGCGTCTGCGGTTCGACCACACCTACGGTCTGCCCAATGGAAGCCGATTTCGACATGCCGGGGATTCTATCCCCTTGCCGCCTTGCTCCGCAAGGCGGCAAGTGCGGGGGAGTACAGCGGGGGCGCAGCCCTGTTTCAGTACAGGCTTGAGTTCGGTGGGCCGGAACCGGAGTTCCGGCCCACTGAACTCAAGGCTGTAATGAAACAGGGCTGCGCCCAGCAGTTCTCATTATGGCGACACGAATGCCCTTACGGGCACACTACAAACGGCTTTTTGCCGATTCTAGGCCGTTTGTAGTGACGCCGTAAGGCGTTTTGGCGCCATAATGAGAACTGATGAGATGCGTCTCGTATTGCCTCCGCCTGCTCTCTCATGATAATTGCATCCCGTGCGTAGCGTGAACGATCCCGAGGCTATGCTGGTGGTCCGGGCCGGCAGCATCCTTCGGCTGGTTCCTGTTCCCCAGCTCATCGTACTGAAACTATTCGCCGGGGAAGCGGCCGGAAACCGAAGAAAGTTTCTGGCGATTGTTACCCCCTGCGTTTCCTTCTTGCCTTCGTACACTTGCTTTCGGTAGATTTGTCGCCTTCCGTGCGCCGACACGCTACGTGTTGTGCGACGGGTTCACCCCATCGAAGCCAACGAGGAGAACAAGATGCCGAAGCCAACGAAGAACCCCAAACTGCTGGCCTGGGTTGCCGAGATCACCAAGCTCTGCAAGCCGGACAAAGTCCGCTGGTGCGATGGTTCGCAGAGGGAATACAACAAGCTGTGCAAGCAGATGGTCGAAGCGGGCACGTTTACGCCGCTGGATCCGATCAAGCGCCCCGGCTGTTACCTGGCCCGCTCGCATGCGTCGGATGTGGCGCGCGTCGAGGACCGCACCTATATCTCCACCACCCGCCGCGAGGATGCCGGCCCGACCAACAACTGGCGCGCGCCTGCGGAGTTGAAGGCCGAAATGCGCGAGCTCTACAAGGGGTGCATGCGCGGCCGCACCATGTATGTGATTCCGTTCTCCATGGGGCCGATCGGTTCGCCCGTGGCCAAGATCGGCATTGAGATCACCGACTCGGCATATGTCGTCGTCAACATGCGCATCATGACGCGCATGGGCAAGGCTGCGCTCGACGCGTTGGGCGATAACGGCGATTTCGTTCCCTGCCTGCACTCGGTGGGCGCGCCGCTCGAGGAAGGGCAGAAGGATGTGCCGTGGCCATGCGTCCCGGATCCGGCCAAGAAATACATCGCGCACTTCCAGGAAGAGGGCGCGATCTGGTCCTTCGGCTCGGGCTACGGCGGAAACGCGCTGCTGGGCAAGAAATGCCTGGCGCTGCGCGTCGCTTCGGTCCTGGCTCGCAAGGAGGGGTGGATGGCCGAGCACATGCTGATTCTCAAGCTCACGTCGCCCGAGAAGAAAGCCTACTACGTCGGCGCCGCCTTCCCGAGCGCCTGCGGCAAGACCAACCTCGCCATGATGCAGCCCACGTTGCCGGGCTGGAAGGTCGAGTGCATCGGGGATGACATCAACTGGATGCGCATCGGCGAAGACGGACGCCTGTACGCGATCAACCCGGAGTATGGCTTCTTCGGTGTGGCGCCCGGCACCAGCCGCAGCAGCAACCCGAACGCGATCGACACCATCACGCACAACACGATTTTCACCAACGTCGCGCTCACCGACGATGGCGACGTCTGGTGGGAGGACATGGGCGTGCCGGCGCCGGCGCATGCGATTGATTGGAAGGGGCAGGACTGGACACCTGCCACCAAGGACGCGGAGGGCAAGGCGGCCAAGGCTGCGCACCCGAACGCGCGCTTCACCGCGCCAGCCGGCCAGTGCCCGGTGATCGGGGCGGAGTGGGAGAACCCCGCCGGCGTGCCGATTGATGCATTCCTGTTTGGCGGCCGCCGGCCGAGCACCATCCCGCTGGTCAACCAGGCCTACAACTGGAACCACGGTGTGTTCATGGGTGCGGCTGCCGGGTCGGAGACGACCGCCGCCGCGCTGGGACAGGCCGGCGTGCTCCGTCGCGACCCGTTTGCCATGCTGCCGTTCTGCGGCTATCACATGGGAGACTACTTCCTGCACTGGCTGAGCTTCGGCCTGCGCACGGATCCGGCCAAGCTGCCAAAGGTCTTCTTCGTGAACTGGTTCCGCAAGACTGCGGATGGCAAGTGGCTCTGGCCGGGCTACGGCGAGAACAGCCGCGTGCTGAAGTGGATTTGCGAGCGCATTGAAGGGCAGGGGAAGGCCGTGGAAACGCCCATCGGTATCCTGCCAACCCTTGATGCGATCGATCTGGCCGGCGCCAGTGTTTCAGCCGAGGACATGCAGGAGCTGCTGCGAGTGGACGTGGAAGGCTGGAAGAAGGAAGTCGCCAGCATCGAGGAGTCCTACAAGCCGTACGGTGCCAAGCTGCCGTACGCGCTGCGGGCTGAGGTCGAGGCACTCAAAACACGACTTGCGAAGTAATTTTCCGACGCGGAAAATGATTTCTTTAAAGACCGGCGGGCAACCGCCGGTCTTTTCATGTCGGCAAATCTCCCTCCACCTGCCGCGAAAAAACGCTTTAAAAACCAGGCCAATTATTTTCACACGTTTAAACGTGTGGAAATAATTGCAGGCGTAATTCACAAGCCAGCAAAACCTATGAGTCAATGCGAACAGGGCATAACTGCCTATACCGCAGTGTATTGCTGCCTGAAATACGGCTTGAAGTACGGTAAAAATAGCCGTACTATTTGCCGTATGAAGACAACCATTGACCTCGACGAACGGCGCTTGTCTGCGGTGATGAAACTGACAGGGCTCCGGACCCGCAAGGCAGCGGTGAACTACGCGCTGTGCGCGGCCGAACGTCAGGCCTCGATGGAGCGCCTGCTGGAACGGGCGCTACCGGATGAAGCTTACCGCACGGCGGTTGATCCGAAATATGATCTCCTGGCCCTGCGGCAGCGGGAGCGGCCATGACCTATCTTCTGGACTCAACCATCTACATTGACTGGATGCGCCAGGGGCGTAATCCAATTCGTGCGTTGTCGTCGTGGCTGCGCGCGGGTTCCTTGGTCGGGTGTGGCGTGGTGCGTGCGGAGGTCTTGCGCGGCATGGTGTCTCCAGCGGCGCGGCGCGAAATGGAACTGTTGTTTGAACACATCCCAGATGTGCCGATGGCTGCTTCGGTTTGGGATGAAATAGCCGGTCTGGCTTGGGAAATGGATCGCTCCGGCGACGTGTTGCCCCTCACGGACATCGCCATCGCCGTCTGCGCCCGACGCGCAAAAGCCACCGTCGTCACGCGAGATAAACATTTCCGAAGCATTTCCGGCGTCCAGTTTCTTACCGAACTGCCAGGATTATAATGCCAAGTGGTCTCTGTTCTACAAAGTCCGACAGGCTGCTAGCCCTTCTTCGCCGGGACCGGCCGTCCCAGCTTCGCCAGCACTTTCTTCAGGTCTTCCCAGGCATCCTTTTTGGTCGATGGAAGGCGCAGCAGGTAGGTGGGGTGGTAGGTGGGCATGAGCGGCAGCCCAGCAAAAGAGGTCCAGGTGCCGCGCAACCGGGAGATGCCGGCGCTGGAATCGAGCAGTCCTTTAACCGCGGTCGCGCCCAGCGCAACGATGACGCGCGGCCGGATGGCAGCGATTTGCGAGCGTAAATAAGGGATGCAGGCCTGCATCTCGTGGCTGTCGGGATGACGGCTACCCGGCGGACAACACTTGCACAGGCTGGTAATGTAGACTTCCTCGCGCGCATAGCCCATGGCGGCGATCATCTTCGTAAGCAACTGACCCGCCTCGCCGGCCAAGGCCACTCCCTGCTCGTCCTCCTCCGCGCCCGGTGCGTCCGCAACAAACAAGATGTCCGGCGAAAGTGCATTGCCCTGCCCCGGCATCGGCTGCTTTCGCTTCTCGCAGAGTACGCACTGCCGGCAGGCGGCCACCTTTTGTGCAATGACGGCCAAGGCGGCCAGGCGGATATCGGGTGTGTCGACCGGGGGAGCCGCCGGGCTTCCTTCGGATATGACCGGATCGGCCCCTGCCGGCACCGGCTGGGCCATAGCCGGACTACGGGCTGTATCCCGGGTGGATGCCGGACCGGCGGCCGGTTTTCCGGACGCGACGGAAAGAAAACTCTTGAGAGTTTCCGGGTCAATCTCCTCCGTGCGCTCCTGCCGCTCCTGTCGCCAGCGCAGGTGGGTTGTGAGATCGTCAAGGATGGCGGTCCATTCGCTCATGTCGGGGGCATGTTCACCACACGCGGCGCCAATGTCAAGCGGGCAATCGCGGCGGGGGCGCGCTTGACGTTGATCACCGCGTCTGACATTCTCATCCCCATGACCTCGAAGTCGCGTCTCGCCCTTGCGTGTCTGCTGGCTGCGCTGGCCATTCCATTCCTGCTCAAGGCAGCATCGGAGAGCAATAGCCCTCCCGTGCCGCAGATGGACGCGCCCGCTCATGACCGGCCATATTTAATGCCTGTTTCCGAGCGGCAACGCCTACTGAAACTGGTTCGGACGCAGGAGTGGGCTGCCGTCGATTACGCGCGGGTCAAGGCGCTGGCCACGAAGGGTGACGGCTACTGGGCTGCGTTTCTCTATGCGTTGGAGAGTGACGCCGCGTACCTGCCGGCTGCCCGCCGGAAGCTTCTGAGCCAGTATGGCGAGATGGGGAGTGGCGTTGTCTGGGCTCGCAACCGGCTGGCCACGCCGGAGTTCTTCAATGGCGGCCAGCCGCACATCGCCGATGTGTACTACGACTTGGACATCTCTGGTCTCATAGCCTACGACTGGGCGTGGCAGGGGCTGACGCCCGACGAGCGTCGCGAGATCGAGGACGGCATGGTGATTGTCGCGCGGTTCAAGATGCGGTGCATGGACCGCTGGAACCAGACGCCGAACCTCGTGATCAAGCCCACCTTCATGGTCGCCATAACCGGCCTTGTGACACAGGACCCGGCGTGCCTGGCGTGGGGCTTCCGGCGAAACCCGGGTTCAGATATTGGCGGCTACTTCGAGGTGCTCAACGTCATGCTTCGCGACCATGGCCCATGGCACGAAACGCCTTTCTACCCCATCCGCCACAAATGCCTGTTCCTGCTGGCGCAGATGTCACGCTACCGCGGTCTGTATGACGGCGTAAACCAGTTCCGCCAGAAAACCCCGGGCGGCGGCAGTCCGCAGGGGTTACTGGACTACTATTTGGCGACGGCTTATCCGATGGAGCGCACCAGCCAGGGGGCAGGACAGATCCGCTGCGCCACCTACGGCGATGGCGCGACCACGACGGCGGGCGACGATGTGTTTCTGGCAAAACCGCAGGAAACAAAGTGGAGCGAGAGCATGGCCGAAGGGCTGGCCGCATCGTTTGCAGCGTCCGGCGGCGACCCGCGCTATGCCCCATTTGTAGCGATGATACCCGGCTACCAGCCGGCGCTCTGGGATGCGCCACCGCTGCCGGCTGAGCGACCGTTCCCGCCGGCGCCTTCCTCGATCTGGCCGACCGTCGGCCTGGCCATGCTGCGCTCGGACGAGTCGCCCGGTTACTGGACGAATACCAGCGCCATCGCCGTATTTGCGCTCATGACACAAGGCTACGGGGGCCATGCGCACCGTGACAAGTTCGCCATCTGCCTGCACGGCGCCAACCGGCTCTTCTACCCCGACTGCAACTCCAGCCAGTACGAGAACCCGAATGTCGGGTGGACGCGCAATACCATTTGCCACAATACGATGATTGTGGACGAGCAGGAAGCATGCGCCGCAACACCCACCGCCGTGCGGCATGCGTTCACGCCCGAGGTCAAGTTCCTCGCGATCTCGGCCGACCGCGTGTACGAGAGCGTGGCCCAGACCCGGGCGCTGATGCTCACCCGCGAGTACCTGCTCGACCTGTTCGCCGCGCGCAGCGCCGTGCCGCATACCTATGATTACCTGCTGCACAGCTTCGGCAAACCCAAGCCCATGGAGCCGGCAGTCTTCGCCGCTTCAACCGTCCTGGACAAACGCTACTGGTTGATGAAGTCGCAACAGGCTGCAACTACGGATGCCGCCTGGAAGCTCGATTTCGACTGGCACGAAGGCCCGCTCGCAGCCACAAACAGCAGTCACGGCGAGGCGGGGTTCGATCAGCGGGCCATGCTGCGCGTGGACATGGCGTCGGAAACCAACACCCTGGTCGTGCACGGCGTGGACACACACGGCGTGCCCATGCTCGTGGCACGCCGCGCTGGACGGCGCGCGACCACATTTGTCGCCACACACGAACCGTTTACTGTACCGGCCGCGCCGCTGGTGCGGGAGGTGCGCGTTCTGGCCCAGACGCCGGAAGCCATGCTCGTGCGCGTGGAGGCGGAGACGTTTACCGACTACGCCGCCATCGCGTGGGGGAGCTCGACAAACGGAGTGGTCCACGCGCTGGCGTCGTTGGACAGCGCCGCCGGGGTGGCTGTGGCCTTCACGAACTATGGCTACCTGCGCGTCACCCGCGATGGCGCCATTACCGCGCGCGGCGGTTGGTCCGCGTTCCGTGTGCCCGCCGCAAAGGGACCTGTCACCCTGAACGGCCAACCCGCGGCAGCGCGGGTGGAGCAGGGGACGATCTGTCTGGGCCCGCAACCCATCATCGTTGCGAAGGCTGCGGCACCCGACCCGGAGTGTCCATTTCCTGTTACCGTAGCGCCTTCCGAGGTGCGCCTGACCGCAGGCAGTTGGGACTCGCCCGGTAGGCGGGAGGCAAGCCTTACGATTCGTAACACGCTTCAGGATGATGTGGCGGGTGTCGTCGAATTCCAGGTGCCGTCCGGCCTGCGGGTCGAACCACGGCAAGTATCTTTCGGCCCGTTGGCCCCGGGCCAGGAAGCGAAGACGTCGGTCGTGTTCACGGCTTTCGGCGGCGCAAACGCCGGCCGTCAAACCATCCCGTATCGCGTCATTTTGCGCGCGCCCGGCAAGCCGGAGCAGCCGACGCTATTTTTGCCGTTAAGCGTAATTGTCGGACCGACACTCGAATGGGTCTACCGCCACCCCGCACCCAACGTGTACCGGGTTTGCGCTCCGACCTATACTGCGGAACTGGACATGTTCCACGGCTTGTGCCGACGCCTGGCCGATTACGACGGCGTGGTGCGGCTTGATGGAACGCCGTTGTTCACGTTTGGCGACGGACAGACCGAGATGCTGGGCGAGGGAACAAAGCAAGCCTTCACCTGGACCACGGAGGTTCCAGCTCACCTGAAAGCGCACGCCTATGACCGGTGTCAGTACCACGTGAGTTTCGAGAACGACCGGCTGACTGTCTGGATGGATGCGGACTGGACGCAGTTCGCGACAGCGCGGTTTACGGTGCCAGGGCAATGGAAGTCACCCAAAGGCGAGGCTCGGTGGCGACGCGTGGTCAATGTGGATGCCACAACACTGGAATCCAACAATCCGCCAAAGGCCGGTGACCTGATTGCCGCCGCGGAACTGGCCTTCCCGGACGGGGGTAGGAGTCTGGCCTTTCAGTTCGATCCCCCGCAGCCGGTCATCTTCCAGGGAACGAGCTTGTCCTTCTCGCTCAATAGCCGCACGGGCGACCGCTGGTCAGTCGGGTTCTGCCGGCCTGGCGAATTGGATTCGTGGTGCCGTGCGAACAGGAGGTGATATGGTTACAGCAGCCAGTCGTACATTATCCGCGCGGAAGCCTGCGAGTTGTGCAGGCAAAGGCCATGTCATGCCATTGAAAACTTTACTCGCTGTCTTATCGCTCCGGGTGCTCTGTGCCACCGCGTTTGCCCAGGACGTGGGTCGCATCAGTTTGCCGGCTTCGGACCTGGTGACAGGTGCGAAACCGTACTCGCTGGCGGTGAATCTTGTCACCAATGTCAGCGCCGAGAACCTGCGGGTCTCGGTGCAGCTGCGGCGCAGCGAGGCAGGAGCGTCGTCCGTGCCAGTCGCGGGTACTCAGGAGGTGGCGATCCGCCAGCCCGTCCCAACCGCACCTGAAACGCGGCAGGTGGGAAGTGCGGTCCGAAAGCTCGAAATTGCCATTCGCTCGACCGATTTGGCGGAAGGCGAATACACCGGCGAGGTGACGCTGGAGGCCGGCGCCCGCAGTCAGAAGCAGACCATCAGCTTCTTCCGTATGCCGCAGGACAAGCCGGCGGAGTTCCCGTTCGGCGTGTACGCGGTCACGTTTCCAAAAACCGAATCGGAGCAGGAGTCGCTGTTGCGGGAGATCCGGTCCGCGGGCCTGAATTTCCTGGCCCTGGGCCACATGCATCAGATGGGCGGGCTGAGCCGCATCTTCGATCGGGGCGCCAGACTCGGGATGGAGTTCATACCCTCCGTCAACACCGCCGGTGCGGGGGGCGGAGCCGATGCCAGGGGCTATCTGGCCAACGGCGACGGTTGCGGCAACTGCCTCAATCATCCCGTGGTCCGCCAGGAGGCGGCGAAGGCGTTGGTGGCACTGATCCATCACTACCGCACGCATCCGGCCTTCAGCGGCAAGGTCTACTTTGGTGACGATTTCACGCTGCCGCTGAAGTTCAAGGCCGGCGTCGCCTGCATGGCCTGCTATTGCGATCGCTGTCGCATGCAGTTCAAGGAGCTTGCCGGTTCCGAGCCGCCGCGCGCGCCCACAAACACCGTGGGCGGAATTGTGGCAGCCGACGACCTGTGGCTGCGCTGGATGCGGTATCGTTGCGGCGAGATATTCGGCGGTTTCATGCAGGAACTGGAGAATGCCAAGAACAAGTCCGAGCCGGGTGTGGCGCTAGCGCCGATCCATGGCTGGTCGGAGCAACCCTTCACGCGGGTGGATGTGGGCATCTATCCGCCCCTGTCGCAGACCATGACCGCAGTCTCCAGCTACAGTTACCCGAACCTGAGAATGCAGCGCAAGGACCTGATCGCGCATTTCGAGCTGGCCAAGATGGGCAACCGCGGCAAGGATGTCTGGATGCTGGGGCTGCTCGCCATGTGCAACACGGTTGCGTCGCCGCTTCAGGTGCGGCAGAACTACTGGAACCAGCTTGCCGGCGGCTACAAGCTCATCTCCTTCTTTTCCTGGCATGACCTTTCGAGCGTCCGTGCGGCGGGCGAGACAAATCGCGCCCAAGCCGCCGTGGACGCCCTGGTCCAGTGCGGACAGCACAAAGACTGGATCCTGCCCGCCATCCCGTTCTGGCAGGATCCCGTGGCCAGCAACGCGGTGCTCTATTCGTTCACCACCGAATCTTTCGACAGCGCGCGCGAAGGAGC
>SESH01077068.1_pt1 | contig 14263 bp, 10 predicted proteins | sample 3171561 | NCBI WGS metagenome assembly SESH01 (sample SAMN10866947, study PRJNA518727) | freshwater metagenome | biome: subpolar coniferous forest; feature: holomictic lake; material: water; isolation source: holomictic Lake 442 2011 16.5 m and 2014 13 m | place: Canada: near Kenora, Ontario
ATCCAATGCAACATTCCGGGTAATCACCCCGCAGGTGAGTGGATTTGATCCGGATTTTCTCCCTGAATTATTTCTGTATCCGTGGAGATCCGTGAAATCCGTGGTTAAATTGATCGGGTGGGACTGCGGAATTCAGGCTGAAGACGGGCCGCACCCCGCGCCGGGTAGGGTGGGTTTGAAGACACGCCCTGGTTAGAGTGACGCTAATGACTAGTTGACGTTTAGAGATGAACCTTCGGGCAAAAATAATTTGGCTAATTCTAGCTTGCAGCCTTCTCGGTCTCACCCCGTTAGTGTCCCGGCTGGCGGCCGCTGATGAGGGGTGGAAGGTCGGCCTTGATTTGATCGTGGAAGCGGGCGTTGGCGTCGTCGGCGGCACGGAAAACCGACAGGCCATTCACGGCCTGGGCTTGGTCCAGGCGGATTGGCAGCCGGTTGCGCCGGTCACCGCTGGCCTCCAGTACACCGGTTGCCTCAGCGCTCTGGCCCTCAGCGGCGAAGGCCCGTCCGGACGCTTTCTCGGCGACTATCTCGCCGCGAGCAACCTCGAGGGGTATGAGAGTGTGCGGCTCTATTCCTGGTGGCTCGAGGCCAGCCGTAATGACTGGTCGCTGCGCGCCGGGGCCTTGCTGGCCGACGAGGAATTCGCCGGGACCGAAGCGGGCGGCAATTTTTTCAACAGCGCCTTTGGCTGGCCCTCCTTCATCTCGGCCAATACCGTCAACACCGGACCGGCGTTCTATGTGGCCGCTTTGGGGCTGCGCCTGGAACACCGTTGGGGCGATACGGCCGCCTGGCGATTCGGCCTCTATGATGGCGACACTTTCGACTCGCCGACCGGCGACCCGACGCGTCACCCGCATGGACTGCACTTTGAATTGGGCGGCGAGCAAGGCTGGTTTCTGATCACCGAGGCCTCGTATAGCCCTGCCGGCCACGCGACCCGCTACAAAGTCGGTACCTGGTTTCACACGGCCACTTTCGAGGATGTCCGCGATGATGCGGCCGGCAATCCCAGCGCAATATCGGGGCAGGCGCCGCGGCAGCACGGCGAGAATTACGGGGCCTATGCCTCGCTTGAGCACACCTTCGCCGGTAAATCCGGCCAGGCGGGCCAGGTGAAATTCTTCGTCCGCGGCGGGATTGCTCCCGCCAATCGCAATGCCATCGGTTGGGCCGTGGACACCGGCCTGGGCTGGACCGGGCCAATTCCGGGCCGCCCCGCGGATGTGCTTTCCCTTGGCCTCACCCATGCTGAATTCAGCCCCCACTATTCCGAAGGCATCCACTTCGCCGATCCCAGCAGCCCGGTGTTGGACTTCGAGCGGGTTATCGAGCTCAACTACTCGGTCAAGCTATCCGACCATATCAGCCTGCAGCCAGACCTGCAATTTATCAGCCATCCGGGCGGCACCGCCGCCCGGCACGATGCGCTCGTGTTTCTCTTTCGGCTTAAGTCCAGCTACTAGCAGCCTGTATCGGGTGATTTTTCGGATGGGCCACTGAGCCAAGCCGGAGCACAGACCCAGAGATCACAGAGGAATGACCGGGCAAGATATTGGGCTAGGAGATGGGCTCGGCGCACTCCGGGTCGGAACTCGGTGTCCTCTGTGAAAAAATCCCTTCCCGCAGCGCCAGGAGTCCAAACAATTTGGTGTTACTGGATACTAGCACTACTCCGTCAAGTGCGGCCCCACCGGCGCTGTGCGCCACCCGTTCGGCTGAGCGCACGGCCGAGGCCCTCTCGAGAGGGGGACCCAATCGCCAACTGACTGGCTTATACCAATGGCCCTTTGAATTTACACCTTTGCGCGGCAGCTAGGTAGGGCGGGCACTCCGCTGCCCGCCGTCGTCCGCGGCGCGTGCCCGGCGCGGAGTGGAATCCGCGCCCTACCTTCGGATTCGAGCAAAAGCTAAGGGCGGTTGATATCAAATCTCCACTGGGAGGGGTGCCCGCAGGGAAATCCCCGAGCAGAGGCGAACCTTTGTGATCATGGTGGCCCGGGTGCAGAGGGTGGAAGCTTCTGGAAATCGGCAGCAGGCTTGCTACGGAAGTCTGGATTAACCTCCGCCGGAGGAAAGGCGGAGCCGGTTTGATCTCGGGCGCTATGGCCCATCCCCCCGGAAAATCAGGGGACGGGTTATTGACCGCTCACCCCATCGTGCGGGCGTAGATTTTTTGCAGCAATCCGGGCGACGGCACTGGAATCGGAGCGGTTGCAGGTTCCAGTCCACGGGTGAGGCTTACCCGCAGCAGGAGTTGTTCGTTTTCCTTGTCAAATTGAAGAATTTGCAGAATTCGGCGGCGGATCTTGTCCATCAGCTGACGTTGTTCGCTGCTGGCGGTCGTGCCGCCTTGCCCGGTCCGGAGTGCCGGGAGATTATTATCCAGTCGGACCAACAGGGCGCGCTTCCGTTCGAGAAGATCCGGCGCGGGAACGCGGCGGTGTTCCTTTAGCTGGCGGTTTTCCTCATGGGCGAGCTGGTGGAGCTCGTCACATACCTGGAGATGACATTGGAGGGTTTCGGGGGTGGGCATGGACAGAATCAGAGGTTAAGGCGTGGCACCGCGCTCTCGCTGCTGACCGGGCTTGCCTTGACTGGCAGAGGGGCGGGCTTTGTCGGTTGGGGCGTGGCGATGAATATGCCTGCTAGCTGGCGCTCGGTTTGATCGTGCCAGTTTAATTGGCCGATGCGCCAGGCGGCCATCCGGGCCAGCTCCATTAAATCGGAACTGACGGGCTTGCCCTGCTCCGGGGAGAGTTTCGGGTTCGGCCCTCCCGTTTGCCCTGAAGGGCTGGTGGCGGTAGCCGGCGGGGCGGCATGATCCACAATGCCCTGGTAGGCCGCGATGGCCCGATCGGTGAGACGCATGCGTTCATAGCACAATCCGACCTGATAAGTAATGGGCAATTGCCAGCTGGGGTCAGCCGAAAGTGCCACCAGCCCCAGATAAATGACGAGGGCGTTGTTGGTGTCCCCATTCTGGAAGAAATCGTTGGCGAGCTGGTTGCCGGTCTTACGCTGCCAGTAGGACCAGCGTTTCGCATCCCCGGTTGCCTGCTGGGTGGAGAGTAACTGCAGCGTGGCATCGAGCGCCTCCTGCTTCCGGCCGAGAGCCCCGAGTGAAAGTGACAGCAGGTAGCGCGCCTCGGCCACATTTTCGTCTTCCGGCCATTGACCCAAGTAGGCATTCAGGGTCGTCACGGCGCCCTCCATGTCTGCCCCCAGATAGAGAGCGTAGGCCGACTTGAAGTGCGCGTGGGCGCGGTCGGCGGGAGACAGATCAAGCAGGCGCAAGCGGGAGAAGAATTTATTGGCCTCGGCAAAATTGCCCTGCTGGAAATGCGTTTCGGCGATCTCGAACTGCGCCGTCTTGGCCAACAGCTGGTAATGGCCAAAGCCCTCGGAGGAGAGCTTGAGCGTGGAGTTGATAACGCTATAGAAACGCGCCAATGCCATCTGGTAGGCACCGAGCGCCCGGTGCGTGCGGCCGAGTTCGAGGTAGGCGTCGGGTCTATGTTGGCTATCCGGATAATCATTTAGGAAGCGTTCGTAAACGGCCGCGGCCTTGGTCAGCGATCCCTGCCGGCGATAAACGCGGGCCAGCCCGATGAGGGCATCGGCCAGGTCATTGGTGTTCGCGTTGGGCGAAGCCATAACCTGGCGGTAGGTGATTTCGGCGGTGTCCCAGTCGCTGCGTTCCGACAGATTTTGGCCAAGATTCAGCAGGCCGATGATTCCCTCCCGTCCCTCGTTTGCCCCCGGAGCCGCGCGGACTGGCCGAGTGGGGCGGCCGCCATCTTTTGCGGCTGGCCCCGGTGTCCGGGCGGCTGGCGCGGCGGGATCCATCGGCGCAGGGGCCATCGGATCCTGGACTACCGGGGTCGTCGCGTTGGCCGTCAGGTTAGGGGATGGCTCGAAGTGGGCGGAGCTTGGTGGGGCGGAAGTGAGAGGCGGAGCCAGAGCGCTCTCGTGGCGCGGTCCGGTCGTGTCCGATTCCTCTACCGGTGGGAGGGGAGGTGTTGTCGGCCCGGGAACGGTTCGAAACTCGGTGCCGGCAGTGAGCGGCGGCAGATGGGCCGGGACCGGGTGCGTTGCCGGGAATACTGGGTTGGTCTTGGCCTCAGGCGATGGGGCCGGAGTCGCGGGCTCGGCGCAGCCCATGACGGCACCCACCAGCAAGGCAAGGAGGGCGCACGGACGGGAAAGCGTCAGGCGGGGAAAATTCATTTTTGCTGATAAGTGGCGGAACTGGCTGGCAGCTGACTGGGTGTGGGGAGGCGGTTGAGGATGCTGGGGGCCATAATAGTCACGTCACTGTTGCTGCCCGGGATCAGGAAATAGGGCAGGATGTCTTCGGGTCGAGTCGGCGCGTGGGTATCATCCGGCAGGATGCTCGGAGGGTAATTGGGCTCGGCGGATTTAGGTGGGGGCAGGCTCGCCGGTTCGCGGGCCACGGGCTTCATTTCCTTCGCGGGTGGTGGTGCGGGTGGAGCTTGCATGGGTTCTGCCGCTACCGTCCCCGGTTGCGGCGACGCCCCGGCGGGTGGGCTGGTATGAGAAAGATTGGGTGGTTGGGTGGCCCTGAAACGCAAGGCCAGCGCGCTGGTGATTTTCAGATAGGGGTGAGAGTGGGAATCCCCGGCGGGGAAGCCATCCAGTTGGTCCGGCAGCCGGGCCCGCCCATTCGCGTTGGAAATTACCGGCCCCAGGGCGTTCTGGAGGAGCAGAAAGGCGAGCATGCGAACAATTTGATGCAGGCCTCTCTTTGAGGAGAGAGCGGGAGAGTGTTGCATAACCATTACTACGTTCCATGAGATGGATCGTTGTGATTCGCCCTGACATCCTTGTACTTCGGCCCGTTGCACTCGAGCTGTAGGAGTATTATCTGAATTTTACCGTTCGCTCCCGGTCGGTGCATCACTCAGATGGGATCATGCAATAAAACGCAGTTGAAACCACGGATTGGCTGATGTCGCTGCGCTCGGAACACGGATGAACACGGATTATCAATCAAATGCAGAATTCCGGATAATCACCCCGCAGGTGAGTGGATTTGATCCTGATTTTCTCCCTGAATTATTTCTGTATCCGTGGAGATACGTGAAATCCGTGGTCAAATTGATCGGTTGTGACTGCGGAATTTAGGATCATGCAGCCTCGGCTGCATAACACCTATGCCAATAACGAGATGGCACAGGGTGAAAGAGGCGCATTGTAGACGCGGTGCCGGCCGCCGTGCCACGTTTGGCCTGGGTCGACAAGGGCGGGGCTGCGAGCCGGGAGAGAACCTCCGGCTTGGTTGGAGCGTAGGGGCAGCGCCCGCGAGCCGACGAGCCACGAATCGCGGGCGTGCGCGCTCCGCGGGCAGGAGGGGATGATAGGTCAGGCCGGGGTGGGCTTAATCCAATGCCTCGGGGCTTGCTCCCCGGACTATTTTCGCCGGCCACATTCCCGGACCTCGCGGTGGACTTCGGCCCGGCGGCAAAAACGACCCGCCGCTTTCGCCCGGTCGCAATTTTCCGGGTGGCCCGCCCGAGTGATCCATTCTCCCCGCCCGGTCGGGTTTCGGGGGGCTTCCCTGGCTAGAAGCGGATATTGCCGTGGGACAGTTGCTCACCCAGTCGCTGGGAGGCGCGTTCAAGTGCGAGGAGCATAGCCTGCTCTAAAACCACGGGGGTGAAGTTCCATTCCAGCAGCAGGGGCCCATCGATTTGGAATAGAAATCCGTCCTCGGAAATGCCGGGTCCCATGCTGGCGGCGATGAGTCGTCCGGCATGCAAGTGGGCCAGCAGCGGCAGCGCAGCGGCGGGGGCTTGGGCCGGGCGGTGCTGATATTCGGCGGTGGCGACCAGGATTTCCGGGAAGTGCCAGCCGCGGAGCAATCGACCGCCGACCTCGGCGTGTTCATAGCCGAGCACATCATGCTCAGCTTGTTCCCAAGTACAATGACGCTGCTGCTGGCAGGCGCGGATCAGCGGGAAAAAGGGGCTGCAGGATTGGACCAGCGCCAGCTTACCCAGCCCATGGGTTAGCCCGGCGGTGTAGGCGAGCTGTGGATCCACCCGCCCGGTTGACTCAGCGAGCACCTCGGTGGCGATGGCGCAGCACAGGGCGTGCCGGGAGAAATCACCGGCTTCCCACTGGCAACCGCTTTGATTCGTGACCGGCCAGCGACCGATCAGGGCCAGCGCGGCGAGGCGGTAGATTTCTTTCGCACCGAGCCGAAGAATGGCCTGCTCCACCGTATCAACGGCGTTGCCGGCTCCGCCAAAGTACGCGGAATTGGCGAGGCGCAGGGTGGAACTGGCGAGGGCGGGATCGATCTGGATGATGGCGCTGATATCGCTGGTCGAGCTCGATTCACTCCGGAGCGCGGCGGATAAGCGGGGCAACAGGGTCGGCGAGCAGGGCAAGCGCAGGGCTGCTTGCAGGACGGCGTCGAGCGTGGGCGGGCAAGGTGCCGCGGGTTGATTGGCCGGGTCAGGCGGCATGCAGGAGGGAACTGGGATCGAGAATGAGGGCGATACTGCCGTCGCCCAGAATTGCGGCCCCGGCGACGCCGGGCAGATTTTGCATAAAGGCCCCGAGACTCTTGATGACCACCTCCTGTTTACTGATCATTTCGTCCACAAACAAAGCCGATTGCCGGCCGGAGGATTCGACGATGACGACAATGCCATCCCAGGGATTCTCGGAATCGGCGGGAATGCCGAAGCGGCGGTGCAGGCGGTGCAGCGGCAGGAGCTTGCCGCGGACCTCGATGAGCTCTCCGCGACCCTGCACGGTTGTGATGGCGTCGCGGCCCGGACGCAAGGCGACCTGGACGGAAGTGGTGGGCAGAATAAACCGGTCCGAGCCGACTCGGACCACGAGACCGTCGATAATAGCCATGGTCAACGGCAGCATGATCTTGAACGTGGAGCCCTCGTTCACGGTCGAGGAAATCACGACTTTGCCCCGCAGTTTCTGGATGTTGCGCTTCACCACATCCATGCCGACGCCGCGGCCGGAAACGGCGGTGATCTTTTCGGCGGTGGAGAACCCCGGGGCGAAGATCAGGGCGAGTATTTCCTCATGACTGAGTGTGGCATCGGCCGCGATCAGGCCTTTCTCGACGGCTTTTTTATAGATCTTCTCCGGATCAATGCCCCGACCGTCATCGCGCAACTCAATGACTAGATTGCTGCCCTGATGATAGGCGTGCAAGTGCACGGTCCCGTTCTCGGGCTTGCCGCGGGCGAGGCGTTCCGCCGGCAGCTCCAGCCCATGGTCCATGGAATTCCGCACCATATGCACGAGCGGATCACCGATTTCCTCGACGACCGTACGGTCGAGTTCGGTGTCCTCTCCACTGGTGGTGAAAGTAACTTTCTTGCCAATGTCGCGCGCGAGGTCGCGCACGAGGCGCTCCATTTTCTGGAAGGTGGGCTTGATGGGAATCATGCGCAGCGCCATCGCGGTGTGCTGGAGTTCCTTTGAGATGCGCGCCAGCTGCATGACGTTGCGCTGGAGCGTTGAGCTGCCGGTGCTGGCCTCGCGGGAAGTCTCGAGCAGCTGACTCTGCACAATCACAAGCTCGCCCACGACATCCATGAGCGTGTCCAGCTTCTCGGTACTGACGCGCACCGTCGCGCCGGTGGCGACTTTCGTGGTCTCACCGGTCGGCCCGACCGGTGCGCCCCCGGCGGCTGGCGCGGTTTCCGGGTCAGCCGAAACTGGGGCCGGCGCCGCGGGCGACGCAGCGGCCGGAGCCGGAGCTGACGGCCGGGCGTCCGCCGGCGACGTGCCCGCGGCCAGGCGCTTGATTGCCCCGATGAGGTGGCTGACGGGAATGATCTCATCCGGCAGGCGGCCCTTGTCTAACGCGACGGAGACCTGCTGCACCTGGGCTTGCAACGCATCACGGGTGCGCAGGATTTCGGTGATGCTGGTTGAATTGAGCACGAGCTTCCGGCTGCGGGCGAGGTCCAACAGCGACTCCACCTCATGGGCGAGCTTTTGCATCGGCAGGAGTTGCAGGAATCCGGCGTTGCCTTTGATGGTGTGAAAGGAGCGGAAAATTGAATTGAGTGCCTCAGGATCATCCGGGTGGTGCTCCAGGGCGAGCAACGCGCCCTCGATTTGCTGCAAATGGTCCACCGCTTCAGCGTAGAATTCGGCCAGCAACTCACGGTTTTCCTCGAGATTGATAATCAGCAGTGAATCCACATTGTCCGCCGTGGGGTCTCGCTCCGCCACAACGGGGCGGGTGGCCGGGCCCGCCGCCGGCAGGGATCCGAACGGGGGAATCGCCTTGCCGGATTGCAACGCCACGATCGCCGGCGGGAGCCAGTCGATTAACGCCCGCAACCGGCCGAGGGAGGCATCATCGAATGGCTGGGCGAGATCCAAGCGCTGGTCTAAGATTGTGTGCACGGCCTTGAGTGGTCCGCGCAGCGCGGGCTCCAGCGCGCATAGCTCGCAAATTTCCCCCAGCAAACTGAAGGAGGGGATGAGGCCGTCGTCGTGGCCGGATTGGGCTAGGATGGACTCAGCGGCGAGACGGTTGACGGCGTCATCGAGAGCCTGAATAGATTCAGGGGGAATAGGCATGGTTCCAGAAGGCAGTGGTTGTTTTGAATATCGTCTCAGAGCGGCCCGACTTAAGCCCCTGGCGCGCTTCTTTTGATTTATTCCCGGGGGGCCCAATGCCCCCTTGCCCCTTCAACAAGCTTGGGGCTTCGAGCCGGGCGAGGGGCTCCGGCTTGGCTGGGGATAGGGGCGAGCGGGCCGGAGGGGATGATAGGTCGGCCCTGGGTGATCTTGACCAAAGGCCCGCAGCTTGCTTCGGGGCATCTTTACTTCTGCCTGGAGGGCGGCTAGCGCGGAGCGGCCGTCGCCCAGCCTGGGGTTCGACAAGTTTTCCGCGCCCTGACCAATCCGGAACCAACCGATCCAATTCCACTCCGTTCGGGGTGTAATTGGATCGCGTCGATTTTTATCTCTAACGCTTTGCTCCGCGTCAGCCGCGGAAAAATCCTGCTGAATCGTTGGCTTAGCCGGTTGTGAGTTGCGGCGCCGCTGTGCCGGCCAGGCTGAAGCTGCCTTTCGCTTCATCAATGGAATCGTAGAACTGCCAGTTGCGCGTGTCTTCGAAGCCCTTGCATTCACTGACGATCTGCGTGTTGCCCACCAAGGCGAACAGGAGAGTGAGATCGCGGCAGGTCTGCATCGTCTGGAAGAGCAATTTGATCACGCCCATGTGCAAGGTCTTTAATTCGTGCAAGTCGATGATCATGCGGCTGTGGCCGGCATCAACCGCCTCGGAGAACTTCGGCTTCAGATAATTGGCCACTTCGGCCAGCACGACCGGAGAGCAATTTTCCGGGAGGCGCATCATCAGGAAACCGGGCTCAATGGTGAAATAGCGCTGCGAGGTATCAAGATTCATCGCCTTGCCAATCTTCGCCTCCAAATCAGTCAGTTCAATTGGCTTGGTGATGAGGGACGAGAAGCCCACGGTCTGGGCCTGCTGCTGCTGGCCGATCTCGGTCTTGACCGCGAGGGCGAAGATCGGCGTGTACTTTGTCTTGATGTTTGTCCGCATGATGCGAAAGAGCGTGAAGGCGGCATCTTCCGGCAGGGACAAACTCATGAGGACGAGATCGGGCGGGCTCTTGGTGCAAAAATCCAAGGCTTCGCCCTGAGTACTGACCCCGTGGATCTTCCACGGCGTGTGCTTGAGGCCATCCTGGATCTGCTGGATGATGGCCGGTTTGTCCTCTACGACCAGGATGTCAGCGGAATCGAAAATCGACTTTGCCTTGGTGATCTGATCCGTGAGGGGCTTGAGGTCGATGACCCGGCCGGCTTTCTCGATCAGCTTTTCCGCCTCGAAGGGTTTCACGAGGTAGTCGCGAATGCCAATCTTGGCGATTTTAAGCACATTGTCGCGGCCCCCTTCAGCGGTAAGCATGATAACCGGGATGCCCTTGAGTTGCGGGTCGGATTTAAGCTTGGTCAACATTTCCACCCCGTCCATTACGGGCATCGTGACGTCGAGCAAGATGAGGTCGGGTGATTCCTTGGCGGCGATGGCCAGCCCTTCGACGCCGTTGGCCGCTTCAAGGATTTCGCAATCATAGGGTTTGAAGGCTTTCCGCACAATGATACGAACAGTTTTTGAATCATCGGTCGTGAGGATTTTGTAGCGCATGGCGGTATAATGAAAAATTAGTCGTTGGCCTTGATGAGGATATCGGCCGATACCTTGTGGGTGTCGGTCAGAAAGTTGTAGATATACCGATACGTGTCTCCGACGGGTTCGATGGAGAAATTCTGGCCCCGCAGGATGGAGGGAATGGTAAGCTTGCACGGATAGCCGGCATCACAGAGGGAATTCTTAAAACTGCCGACGGTCATGTTCGTGATTTCGCCGATGGCATCGTTGATCGCCCCGTCACCCTCATTTTCCAGTTCCATGGCGGACATGCCCAGAAGGTGGCAAGTGCTGATCCGCGCCAGCGCATCATCAAAATAGAGGTAAATCATCCCGTTGATGTCGCCGAGGAAGCCAACGCTGCCGACGACCACCCGGCCTGTGCTCACCGTCGTTGTCGGGGGTGACATCTCGTCGGATTTTGGCATTTCGGTAAAGCCGGAAAATACGAGCTCACGGTCGAGCATGGTTTTGAAGACATCGTTGATCGCACGCGTGATATTGTTGCGAATCACCGATTCAGTAATTTCGGCGGTGGCGGGCATGGTAGGGTTAGGGTGAATAGTGGCTGAGCCCATATCGGCGCAGAGTCGCTTGAACTTTACCAAAATTGCAGCATGCGATCTGGCGGCGGCAATATTGCGCCCGAGACCGCTGCGGCCAACAGGGCAACGCGGCGGGGGCGGGGAACTCGTGCGCCGCTATCCTCCAACCCTATGGTGCGCTCGACCGGCTGGCGGCAGGGGTGGGGTTCTGGCCCGCCTGGGCTCGGCCAAACCCGACGGGAACGGCGATCTCACCCGAAATCTCCAATATTTTGTTCAGGCTGAGCCCGGATGTCGTGCCGGACCTATCGGCAGAGTAGAGCGATGGTCAAACGGCGGGGACGTAGAATCGCTGTGGCCCGGTGTGGCGGGGGGCGAGAGGAGGCAACGGCTAGGAAACAGTCGGCCGGTGGTTGCCCGCGGGCCCCAGTCGGCGGGGGCGGTTCAATCCGCCGCGGACGTAGTCCCGGCCTCGCTATATTCATGCAGCTTGTTCCGCAGGGTCCGGATGCTGATCCCGAGCAAGGCGGCGGCCTGGGAGCGGTTACCCGCGGTATGGCGCAAGGCGACCCCAATGGCCTGTTTCTCGAGCGCGGCCATGGTTTGGATTCCACCGGTGGCCGCGGAGACGAAGTCCCGGTCAGACGCATCATTTGCGGCCACAAGGTTTGCGGCGTACTCATTGGGCGCCGCCCCCGCCAGGGGGAGCGCCGGTTTCTCTGGGGGAAAGTTCCCCGGCAGCCCCAATGCGGCTGCGGTCACCGGGTGGCCCGATTCGGTGAGAATGACCGCGCGTTCTATGGTGTTCTGCAACTCCCGCACATTCCCGGGCCAAGTGTAGCCGGCAATCATGGCGCGGGCGGAATCGGAGAAGCCAACAATTTTTACCCCGTGTTTCCGGGCGCAGGATTTCAAAAAATAGTCGGCCAGCAACCGGCTGTCCGTTCCCCGCTCGCGCAGCGGCGGCACATGCACCGGGAAGACGTTCAGCCGGAAATAGAGGTCATGCCTGAACTCACCTTTTTCGACGTAACTGAGCAGGTCGCGGTTGGAGGTGGCGATGAGGCGGACATTGACCTTGATGGTGCGGTTGCCGCCGACCCGTTCGAATTCGCGTTCCTGCAGCACGCGCAGGAGTTTGGCCTGCAGGTTGAGGGGGATTTCGCTCACCTCGTCGAGGAGGAGGGTGCCGAGATCAGCCAGTTCGAAGCGACCGACGCGGCGCTCGGTCGCGCCGGTGAAGGCGCCGCGTTCATGGCCGAAAAACTCGCTCTCGATTAGGCTTTGCGAAATGGAGGCGCAGTTCACCTTGATGAACGCTTGCTTCCGGCGCAGGCTGGACTGGTGCAGCGAGTGGGCGATCATCTCCTTGCCGGTCCCGCTCTCCCCCGTGAGCAGCACGGTCGCATCGGTCCGGGCCACCCGGTTGATCATGTGGCGCAGGTGGATTATGGGCTGGCTGTCGCCCACCAAACCCCCGGGTTGGCCCTCTTCCGGATTGTTGAGGTAGCGGTTAACCGCGATCAGCTGGCCATAATCCTGGGCTTTTTTGAGGACGATATCAATTTGTCCGCGGGAAAAGGGCTTGAGCACATAGTCGAAGGCCCCGGCTCGCATGCAGGTGATCGCTGACTCAATGGTGCCGTGCCCCGTAATCATCACCACCAGCGGATGCGCCGGCAGGGAAATCACCCGCTCGAGAAACGTGAGCCCATCACCGTCAGGCAGTCGGAGGTCGAGTAGGATCAGGTCGAATTGTTCGGAGGCCAGCAGAATCTCGGCCTCGGCCAGGCTCGCGGTACAACGCGGCAGGTATTTGCGACTGGTTAATATTGCGAACAGGAGGTTGCTGACGAGAGGGTCGTCTTCGACCACCAGTATTTTTTCGATTGTTGCGGCCATGCGGAGGAGTGAGCAACCCCCATGATTGCACGCGGTCTTAGCCGATACAATAGAAACCTATCTTCGGCGCAGCTGGAGAATTTATTTGGCCGTGAGCATTCGGATCGCAGCAAGCCACTGGACCGCCGGTTCTGCGACGGTTGGCGCAGGTGCCGGAGCGCAGGCTGCGGGTGGTCGCTCCGCGGCGGAATTATTCTGCTAAAGTTCTGACCGAACCGGGCGATCATAGGAGGAGTAGTACATCAATCAGCTCAGCGTCATGTCCACTCATCTGCTCTCCCTCTTGTCCGATATCGAAAGCGCCTTGATCGCTACTGATGCCGCCCCGGATGGGGGGTGCTGGGATACCATGCGGGTCATAAATTTCCCCCAAGGTCTGGCGGCACTCAAGCTGGCGGTGCGGTCTCCGGAAAAGGTCACCACTGCGCGCGGCACGATTCTCCTGCAGGCGTTCACGCTCGCCGACGGTTCCAACTGTGTTAAGGCCAATCTGAGCTGGCGGGGCACCGAAAACTCAACGGTCTATGCCATCTATACGAAGCACGGAATCAACTGGCGACTTGAAGCCAGTCAGATTGCCGATAAGTGGCTCGATGGGCAGCTGCCGCTGACGGACACTCAGGCCGTCTTGACTGTTGAAGACGACCCTATGGAAATGACTGGGACGGGCTAGCGATCACGCTGCACGGGGATTTGGTCCGAGGATAAGGGATAGGGAATATTCTGGAGCGGTATGGTGGGCGGAGACGTCAGGCGGAAGGGTTGTTCTGCCGCCCCGGTTGAGGCTTAGACCGCCAAGGCGTATGGTCTGATGGTCCGGACTCGGTGGCCCGAGTGGAGTGGTGGGGCGGGCAGGTTTTCGGCCCTCTTGGCCGCCCAGGCAGTTCGTGGGCGGAAGGAGGGTTCAGCTGCATGGTTGGCTTCGACTACCCGCGCGGACAACATCCGGTCGACTCCGCGGTGTCGTGTTATTGTCCTGTCGTCGCTTCGCGGCTACAGGCCGCCGGGGGCAATACTTGCGAAAGGGGAAAGTGCCGCGACCCTCAGACCAGTCCCTGGAGCAATGAAGGCAGCCGCTGCACGGCATTGGCTAAGTGGGCGCGGGCAAGGGTGGCCTCGTCGCCGGCGCCCTCATAAAGAATTCGCCAGCCTTCCAGCTGCAGCCAGGCGTCAGCCTCGATCGGCTTGATTTGCTCGAAACCCCCGGAAATGCCGGCGTGGCGGACTAGATAATCAGCGACCTGGACGGCCGCGGCAAATAGCTGGTGGCGTGGCGCTCGCCTAGGTTCGTTATGGTAGAGCACGGCGAAGGTGATTTCTTCGGATAATTGGTGTCGATTGAGGTAATAGGCCCCGATGCGGGCATGATCCCACCCGATGAGCTCGCGTTCGAGAAGGGAAACCGCTCCCGGATCCGGCAGCGGGGTGGACATGATCTTCTGCAGTTCGTTCGGGAAAGCATACGCCATGACCACCTTCCCGATGTTGTGCAACAGGCCGGCGAGATAGTCGGTGTCGTCCTCCCCCGCACTACTCGTGGAAAGCATGATTTCCCGGGCCAGTTCGGCGGTGCCGATACTGTGGCGCCAGAGTTCCGTCCAGGGCAACGGTT
>SESH01054773.1_pt1 | contig 14252 bp, 11 predicted proteins | sample 3171561 | NCBI WGS metagenome assembly SESH01 (sample SAMN10866947, study PRJNA518727) | freshwater metagenome | biome: subpolar coniferous forest; feature: holomictic lake; material: water; isolation source: holomictic Lake 442 2011 16.5 m and 2014 13 m | place: Canada: near Kenora, Ontario
GCAGTCGATCGCGAACGGCTGGATGGCGCACATGACTAAACGCAGGCAGGCGATGCTGGCACGCCGTCAGGTGTTGCAGGCGAACATCTGCGCTCAGCGCGAACAGCTGGCGGACATTGCCGTGAATTTGCAGCCGGCGTTTCGTCTGGCCGACGGCGCGTGGCGGGCGGTGAGCTTTGTGCGCGGCCATGTCATGCTGGCAGCTGGCGTGTTAAGCCTGGTTGTCCTGCGGCAGCGCGGCATGTCTGGTTTGATCAAAGGCGGCTTGCGAGCCTGGCGAGCCTGGCGTTTCGTTAACGAATTCGCCAAAAAAATCACGCGTCGATAAACCTAAATACAGCTGTTGTCCACGAAATGGTTCTCGCAGGGATACTGCTGAAGGCAGCAACTCGCAAAGTAACTAAAAAAACGAACTAATTCATGTGGTTATATTTTGTCGGGCTTTCACCCGTTTGGGGGAATAAAATCAAAACCAACATATTTATTTCGTGAATTTCGTGTTTTTCGTGGATGAAAAGCTTTTCAAGGATAAAGTTAGCGATGTCTGCGCGTAGGTTTTGTGTGTGTGCTGTGCGCTGATTTAGCGCGTCCCTTTGGTTTGCTGTGCCAGTTCTTTAAGCTCGCGACGCTGACATGGTAGCGGGAGGCGAGCTTGTCCAGCGGGTCGCCGCTGTGTGCGGTGTATTTGATCGAGGCCCCATCGCGGTGAATTTTTGCCGTTGGATGCAAGTGCATATTGAAGGCTTCAAACTCTCCTTCATTTTCTGCGACATCCCCGTTAAGCGGCACCAGCAGCGCCTCGCCATCGCTCAGATTATCGCGCGCAGATAACCCGTTGACCGATTTCAGGCGCTCCAGTGTCAGGCCGAAACGCGGCGCCAGATGGTCGAGCCGTTCGCCTTTTTTGGCCCGATAGGCCTGCCAGCTCACCAGCGGTTTATCATAACTTTCCAGATTGTTTTTATAAGTCACGACGCTGTCAGTCGGCAACAAAATATAATCATTTTTACTTTGCAAGATGACCGGACGGTTGTGAGCGGGATTGAGCGCAATAAACTCTTCGCGACTGATATCCGCCAGTTGTGCGGCCAGTTCAATGTCCATGTGTTTAGTGGTGGCGACCGACATGAAATAAGGTTTGTCGGGGATGTCGGACAGACTCAGGCCAAAGTTGGATGGATTGGCAACGATATTTTTGATGGCGATCAGTTTGGGCAGGTAATTGCGGGTTTCATCCGGCATTTTTAAGCTGGCGTAATCGACCGGCAGGCCGAGCTTGCGGTTGCGCATCTGCGCGCGATGCACCGAGCCTTCCCCCCAGTTATAGGCCGCAAGCGCCAATTCCCAGTCGCCAAACATGGTATGCAGCTTTTCCAGATAATCGAGTGCGCCGTTGGTCGCGCCCATGATGTCGCGCCGGCCGTCATACCACCAGTTTTGCCGCATACCGAAATTTTTTCCGGTGGAGGGAATGAATTGCCAGATACCTGAGGCATTGCTGGTCGAATAGGCGCCCGGATTAAATGCACTTTCTATCATCGGCAGTAAGGCGATTTCAGCGGGCATGCCGCGACGCTCGACTTCGGTGGTGATGTAATACAGATAACGGTTGGCTCGGGTCATCATGCGGGCAACATACTCGGGGCGGGTTGCATACCATTGTTCGTGGCGTGTCACGAGCGGATCGTTCATTTGCCGCATCGTAAAACCTTCACGCAGCCGTTGCCATAGATCGTTGTATTGCGGCGTTTCGTTGAGTATCAGTTCGATATTGCGTGCGCAAGGTAAGGTGATCCGGGGCGGGATGGCCTGAACGTCTGCCTGTGCGCTCAGTGTGCAGGCGGTCAGCAACAGCGAAAAGAGCAGTTTGAGCAAGGGGATTAAGTACCGGATAGAGAAAAAGCTTGCAAGGGTAGCCGAGTTGTCGGTATATGGTCAATCTAAAAACAGGGTCATTCAAATAAAAAACGCCCGCAATTGCGGGCGTTAATCAGCAAGCAGTAATTGCTTACCTTACGGCGTTCTTAAGTTGATCGAGAATTGCCGGGTTTTGACTTCGCCTCGAATCGATGATTCGAGGCTGCGCCGAAACCTATCTGACGGCATTCTTAAGTTGATCGAGAATAGCCGGGTTTTCCAGCGTGGATACGTCTTGAGTGATTTCCTCGCCCTTGGCTATTGCACGCAACAGGCGGCGCATGATCTTGCCTGAACGCGTCTTAGGCAGATTTTCACCGAAGCGGATTTCATCGGGCTTAGCGATCGGGCCGATTTCCTTGGCGACCCAGTTGCGCAATAACTCGGCGATTTCACGCGCTTTTTCCGGTGTGTCAGGATGCGCGCCTTTGAGCACCACGAAGGCGACGACGGCTTCGCCCTTAATTTCGTGCGGGCGTCCGACTACAGCGGCTTCCGCAACCAGCGGATTAGATGCCAGCGCCGATTCGATCTCCATAGTGCCCAGACGGTGTCCTGAGACATTCAGTACATCGTCGATGCGGCCCATGATCCAGAAATAGCCGTCTTCATCGCGGTGCGCTGAATCGCCCGCCAGATACGCGCCGTGCATTTCTTCCGGGAAATAGCTCTTCTTGTAACGCTCAGGATCGCCCCAGATGGTGCGGATCTGCGACGGGAACGGTTTCTTGATGACCAGGAATCCGCCATGCTGATCGAATACTTCGTCGCCAGCTTCATTGACGATGGTAGCCATAATGCCCGGTAGCGGCAGGGTGCAGGTGCCGGGTTTGATGGGCATCGCGCCGGGCAGCGGCGAGATCATGTGACAGCCGGTTTCAGTCTGCCACCAGGTGTCGACGATAGGGCAGCGTGCGCCGCCGACGGTGTTGTAATACCACATCCAGGCTTCCGGATTGATCGGCTCACCCACAGAGCCCAGCAGACGCAGGCTGGACAAATCATATTGTTTCGGCAGTTCACCACCGAGTTTGATCAATGAGCGGATTGCGGTCGGCGCGGTGTAGAAGGTCGTGACCTTGTGATCTTGTATCATTTTCCAGAAGCGCCCTGCATCAGGGTAAGTCGGTACCCCTTCAAAGATGACCTGAGTGCCACCCATAGCCAGCGGGCCGTAGGCGACATAACTGTGGCCTGTGATCCAGCCGACGTCAGCGGTGCACCAGAAAACGTCGGTATTTTTGTAGTCGAATACCCATTGCATCGAGATCATCGCACCCAGTAAATAGCCTGCGCTCGAATGCTGCACGCCTTTGGGGGAGCCGGTCGAACCAGAAGTGTAGAGGATAAACAGCGGATGTTCCGCGCCTACCCATTCAGGCTCGCACTCGCTGCTTTGTCCTGAGATTAGATCGTGCCACCAGATATTGTTGGACTCGTTCCATGCGGTATCGCAGGCGGCTCGCTGATAGACGATGACGGTGTGGACCGATTCACATCCGCCCAGTAGTAGGGCTTCATCGACGGCGGGTTTGAGTGGCATGGTGCGGCCGCCGCGCATTTGTGCATCGGCGGTAATCACAGCAGAGGCTTTGGCATCAGTGATGCGCTCATTCAGGCTCTTAGAGGAGAAGCCGCCGAATACGACAGAATGAATCGCGCCGATGCGCGCGCAGCCTTGCATTGCAACCACGGCTTCTATGCTCATCGGCATATAGATGACGACGCGATCGCCCTTCTTGATGCCGCGCGATTTCAAGCCATTGGCAAACTGGCATACCCGTGCGTGCAGGTCGCGGTAATTGATTCGGGTTACTTTGCCGTCATCGGCTTCGAAGATGATGGCCGTCTTGTCGGCGCTTGCCGCCAGATGCGTGTCGAGACAGTTGTAAGAAACGTTCAGTTCACCATCCTCGAACCACTTATAGAAGGGCGCATTGCTCTCGTCGAGCGTCTTGGTAAATGGCTTTTTCCATTGCAGCGTTTCACGCGCAAGGCGAGCCCAAAAACCGCTGTAGTCCTTGGACGCTTCGGCGCATAAAGCCTGATAAGCCTCCATGCCGGAAACATTGGCCTGTTTGACGAAATCTGCTGAGGGGGTAAAGACACGGTTTTCGTGCATTACAGACTGAATGTCGGACATGGGGTCTCCTGAGTGCGTGACTGAAATAATGGAGCAATGTAGTTTTTTTTAGTGTCGTCTGTCAATCGTTACACGCGAGTTCGGTGTAAGAAGTATAAAAATTAGAGTTTTTCGGCGGTTTTGCTTTGATTGGATTTTGAAGGACGGGGGTTTTACGGTATCATCGCCCCTTACCAAAAGCATTTTTCCGGGCATCCGCATGACCAAGTATATATTTATCACAGGTGGCGTTGTCTCTTCCCTCGGGAAGGGTATCGCCGCCGCTTCCCTTGCGGCAATTCTCGAATCTCGTGGCTTAAAAGTCACGATGCTCAAGCTCGATCCCTACATCAACGTTGATCCGGGCACGATGAGCCCGTTCCAGCACGGCGAGGTGTTTGTCACCGAAGACGGCGCGGAAACTGATCTGGATTTGGGGCATTACGAGCGGTTTATTTCCGCCAAGATGCGCAAAGCCAACAACTTTACGACAGGCCAGATTTACGAGAGCGTAATCCGCAAGGAGCGCCGCGGCGAGTATCTGGGCAAGACGGTGCAGGTGATTCCGCATATCACCAATGAAATTCAGGCTTTCGTCGAACGCGGCGCGGCAGCTTATCCTGACGGCATCGTTGATGTGGCGATCGTTGAAATCGGCGGCACGGTGGGCGATATTGAATCGCTGCCGTTCTTGGAAGCTGCGCGTCAGATGGGGTTGCGCATGGGACGTAATCAGGTGGCCTACGTGCATCTGACCCTGGTGCCGTATATCGCGACAGCAGGTGAATTGAAGACTAAGCCCACTCAGCACAGCGTCCAAAAATTGCGTGAAATCGGGATTTTTCCGACCGCGTTGTTGTGCCGTGCCGATCGTCCTATTCCGGACGATGAGCGCGCAAAAATTTCCCTTTTCGCCAACGTGCGCGAAGAGGCGGTGATTTCGATGTGGGATGCCAAGAGCATCTACATGATTCCGCAAATGCTCAATGATCAGGGCTTGGATCGCATCGTTTGCGAAGAATTAAAGCTGGATTTGCCGCCGGCTGATTTGTCGGTGTGGGCTCGCCTTGTGTATTCGCTGGAAAATCCGCAGCATGACATTACCATCGCCATGGTCGGCAAGTACGTTGAACTGACCGAGTCGTACAAGTCCTTGATCGAAGCGTTGCGCCATGCGGGGATTCATACTGAAACGCGCGTCAATATCGAATACATCGATTCTGAAGTGCTGGAGACAGCCGGTACAGAGGCCTTGGCGCATTTTGATGCGATACTGGTGCCCGGTGGCTTCGGCGCGCGCGGTACGGAAGGCAAGATTGCCGCAATTCGTTATGCGCGTGAAAACAAGGTGCCCTACCTCGGTATCTGTTTAGGCATGCAGCTGGCCGTGATTGAATATGCGCGTCATGTCTCCGGCATGACGGATGCGAACAGCACCGAGCTCAATCCTGAAACGGAACATCCGGTGGTGGCTTTAATCACCGAATGGCGCGACCGCGAAGGCCGCGTCGAGACACGCAGCAATGACTCCGATCTGGGCGGCACGATGCGTCTGGGTTCGCAGCGCTGTCCGATCAGTGCCGGCACGTTGGCGCAGCGCATCTATGGTGATGAAGTCAATGAGCGCCATCGCCATCGCTACGAAGTGAATAATCATTACGTGCCTGAACTCGAAAAGACCGGTTTGATTATCTCTGCACGCACGCCGACAGAAAATCTGCCTGAAATCATGGAGTTACCGCAATCTATGCACCCGTGGTTCGTGGGCGTGCAGTTCCATCCCGAGTTTACTTCCACGCCGCGCACAGGTCATCCTCTGTTCAGCGCCTTTGTTACCGCAGCCTTGCAACGTCAGGCAACGCAAGGGGCATCGGCATGAAGTTATGCAATTTTGAAGCAGGGCTTGATCAGCCGTTGTTCCTGATCGCAGGTCCTTGCGTGATCGAGTCGGCGCAAATGGCGATCGATACGGCCGGTGCGTTGCAGGAAATTTGCCTTGAATTGAACTTACCGTTCATTTACAAGTCTTCATACGACAAGGCCAATCGCAGTTCGGGTAAATCGTTTCGTGGCTTTGGCCTCGATGCGGGTTTGAAGATCCTCTCTGATGTGAAGTCGCAACTGGGTGTCAACGTCCTCACCGATGTGCATAGCATAGAGGAAATTGGCCCGGTGGCCTCCGTGGTGGATGTGTTGCAGACGCCGGCATTTTTGTGTCGTCAGACGGACTTCATTCATGCGGTCGCACGTTGCGGGAAACCCGTGAATATCAAGAAGGGGCAGTTCCTGTCTCCCTGGGATATGCAGAATGTGGTTGAAAAAGCGCGTGATGTGAGCGGTGTGGACAACATCATGGTGTGTGAACGCGGTGCGTCATTCGGCTACAATAATTTGGTGTCCGATATGCGCTCGCTGGCTGTAATGCGCAATACGCATTGCCCGGTGGTGTTCGATGCCACCCATTCGGTGCAGTTGCCGGGCGGTCAGGGTACGGTGTCGGGCGGTCAGCGTGAATTTGTGCCGGTATTGGCGCGTGCCGCAGTGGCAGCCGGAATCTCGGGTCTGTTTATGGAAACGCATCCGACGCCGTCCAAGGCGTTGTCGGATGGTCCTAACGCCTTCCCGCTGGGTCATCTGAAGGCGCTGTTGAAGACGCTGATGGTGCTCGATCAGACCGTTAAGCTGCAGGGTTTGATTGAAGAGACCGTGGATTTGAAGAACGTATAAGAATTTGCTGCGCATCTCCGCGCGGCTGTTTATTTGAAGTTATTAATGTTTTGAATTGTTGAGGATAAAAAAATGAGTGCAATTGTTGATGTGATCGCCCGTGAAATTCTGGATTCGCGCGGCAACCCGACTGTCGAAGCGGATGTTTTACTCGAATCCGGTGTGATGGGACGCGCGGCTGTGCCGTCCGGCGCCTCTACCGGTGAGCGCGAAGCGATGGAATTGCGCGATGGCGACAAGGGTCGTTATCTGGGTCGTGGCGTCTTGAAGGCGGTGGAGTATGTCAACACCGAAATCGCCGAAGCGATCATCGGACTCGAAGCGATGGAGCAAGCCTATATCGATCAGACCATGATCGAACTCGATGGTACTGAAAACAAGTCACGTCTGGGTGCGAATGCGATTCTCGCGGTATCAATGGCGGTCGCCCGTGCAGCAGCTGAAGAATCCGGTCTGCCGCTGTACCGTTATCTGGGCGGTTCTGCCAAGATGCAGTTACCGGTGCCGATGATGAATGTCATCAACGGTGGCGCACATGCAGTGGGCGGCGCAGATATGCAGGAATTCATGATCATTCCGGTTGGTGCTCCGAGTTTTCACGAAGCGTTGCGTTACGGCACCGAAGTATTCCACGCCCTGAAAGCGGTCTTGCATAAACGCGGTCTGCCAACCACGGTTGGCGATGAAGGCGGCTTTGCACCGTCTCTGGGTTCGAATGAAGGCGCACTGAAGGTGATCGTCGAAGCGATAGAAGCGGCAGGCTATGTACCGGGTGCGGATATCGCGATCGGGATGGATCCGGCTTCTTCCGAATTCTACAAGGATGGCATGTATCATCTGAAGGCGGATGGCTTAGTGCTGACATCAGCGCAAATGGTTGATCTGTACGCGAGCTGGGTCGACAAGTACCCTATCATCAGCATCGAAGACGGCATGGCTGAAAACGACTGGGACGGCTGGAAATTGATGACTGATCGTCTGGGTAAAACCATCCAGATCGTCGGCGACGACGTCTTCGTTACCAACACCAAGATTTTGCGCGAGGGGATTCGCCGCGGTATCGCTAACTCCATCCTGATCAAGGTCAACCAAATCGGTACGCTGACTGAGACGTTTGCCGCGATTGAAATGGCCAAACGCGCAGGGTACACCGCCGTGATTTCTCATCGCTCGGGCGAGACGGAAGACAGCACGATTGCCGATATCGCGGTTGCGACCAATGCGCTGCAGATCAAGACGGGTTCTGCTTCCCGTTCGGATCGTATGGCGAAATACAATCAGTTGTTGCGCATCGAAGAGGATTTGGGTGAAGTGGCCTCTTATCCCGGCCTCGATGCATTTTATCAACTGAACTAGGAAGTTCAGGTTCAGGAATAAAATATTCGCCCCAGGTTTAGGCCGGGGGCGTTTTTTTGTGTGGTATTAACCGGGTTGTCTTTGAGTAAGTCGAAAGACTCATCCTGTATCTATGAAAATCATCACACTGATATTGATCGTGTTACTGTTGCTATTGCAATATCCGCTTTGGCTGGGCCGGGGCGGCTGGCTCAAAGTGCAGGATTTACACCGTCAGGTTGCGGTAGAGCAGCAGATTAATCAGAAGACCCAGATGCGGAATGGCTTGCTGGATGCGGAGGTGCGCGATTTGAAACAGGGCACTGAAGCGATCGAAGAGCGTGCGCGCAGCGAGTTGGGCATGATCAAGAGCGATGAGGTTTTCTTCCAGATATTGGACGATACGTCCATTTCACCTGCATCATCTGTACCTGCTAAATAAATTTAGTACCCTAGCGCCCGTGCGCCCTGATAAAAAACAAAGCTGACCAGCCAGGCGAGTGCTAACGACCAGACGAGGGCGAGCAGGGTAAAACTGCGGCTCTTTGATTCGCTTTTGAGCGTGGCGATCGTGGACAGGCAGGGCGTGTAGATCAGCGTGAACAGCATGAAACTATAGGCTTGCACCCAGTCGAGTTGGGCGGCCAGAGCGCCGCTGAGCGCATTGCCTGTCAGTCCGTAGATCACCGCCAGCGAACCGATGACGATTTCCTTGGCGACAAAACCAAACAGCAGCGCGATGGTGAGCTGTTCGTTGATGCCAATCGGCGCAAAAAAGGGATGCAGCAGACTGCCTAGCATGCCCGATAACGTTTCTGGACTCGCAGGTTGAGCCGTGAAGGGGATATGGGTGAGCAGCCAGACCAGTACTACGCCTGCGATGATGAAGGTGCTGGCGCGGCGCAGGAAGTGGGTGACTTCAAGATAGCCGCGCAAGACCATTTGTCGCAGGGTGGGGAAGCGGTAGGGCGGCAACTCCAGCACAAAGGGTTCACTGTTGGCGAATTGCCGCTTGAACAGCAGGGCGGTGAGTATGGCTGCTGCAAAACTGAACAGATACAGGCTGAACAGCACGAGCGGCGCTGCATGTGCACTGAACAGGGCAGCGGTGATGAATACGAACACCTGCAAGCGCGCAGAGCACAGCGAGAACGGGATGATCAGCATGGTCAAAAGGCGCATGGCGCGTGAGCGCATTACGCGGGTTCCCATCAGCGCCGGCACGTTACAACCAAAGCCCATCAGCAGCATCACGAAACCACGCCCGTCCAGCCCCATTTTCGCCATCAGCGCATCCATCAGGAAGGCGGCGCGCGACAAATAGCCGCTATCCTCGACGATCGCCATTAGCAGGAAGAATAATACGATGACAGGGACGAAGGCGGCGACCGTTGCGATGCCGTTGTAGATGCCGTCCAGCAGCAAGCCTTGCAGGGCCGGTGGCAGACCTGCAAGAGCGGGAGTGAGTGCGGTCTCGCGCAGCCAGGTGAGCAGTTGGCCGATGCCGTTTTGCAGCGGCTGGCCGAAAAAGAAGATGCCCTGAAATAATAGATACATGATGCCGAAGAAAATCGGCAGCCCCAGCACCGGATGCAGCATCACGCGATCCAGTTTTTCGGTGAGATTTTCAGGTAGGCGGGAAGGAATTTGTACCGCGCTCTTTAACACGCGCGCCATTTCGACTTCGATGTGTTCGTCCTGCTCGAGCTGGGTGCGTACATTGTCAGCCATGCCGGGTGTCGGGTAGCGCAGCGCGCGGGTGACCGCCTGCAAGGCTTCCTGGTAGCCCGTGCCGTATTTGCCGCTCAGCTGGAAAACGGGCATTTGCAGCATCTCGGACATCTTGCGGCTGTCGATGCTGATGCCGTATTGCTTCGCTTCATCCGACATATTGAGCAGCACGACTATATTCATGTTGAGCTGTTTGAGCTGCAGAAGCAGACTCATCTGGCGTTCGATCTGCGTCGCGTTCAGGATCACCAGCGCGAGATCCGGCACATTGTCATGCAAGAAATGCCGCACCACCTGTTCATCGTCAGAATAGCCGTGCAAATCATAGATGCCGGGCAGGTCGATGATTTCAACCATGTCGGCGCCCAGCAGGATTTTCCCGCTAAGCAGTTCGACGGTAATCCCAGGCCAGTTGCCGACCCTTGCTGCACCGCCCGTCATGCGGTTGAACAGCGTGGATTTGCCGGTATTGGGCATACCCAGTAAGGCGACGCGCTTCATGGCTTGCAGACCCTGATCTTGGCAGCTTCCAGACGCCGCAGCAGGATGTCTGTCGTGCCGATGCGCACCTGTAGCGGTCCGCCGAAGCTGGCTTTGCGTATCAGTTCGATCGTTCGGCCGGAACGAAAGCCAAGCGCCAGCAGTCGCTGATGCAATGCTTCTTCGGCATGGATCGCGGTGATGGTGGCGATGTCGCCGGTATGCAGCGTGGCTAAAGTAATGGCAGGCATGAAGAGCATAGAAATTCCACAGTCGTGCATTATTCCACAGCCGTCCGGTGTTTGTCGCGCAACGTGAGCGTTGTGTTTTGTAGCGCTAACAGAGAAATATTTTAACTATCTGATTATTAATTTAAATCTTAGGAGATTCGGCAGGTGTAGCAATGACTCGTCTGCCTAGGGGCTAAAAACGTTGGTGTATCAAGTGTCATGAACTCGCTTTAAAAACGGCAAGTAGGTATGCCAATTACCGCACAAAACATCGACTTAAACTTGGCCCTTGTGCCGGGTTACACCGGCAGCGCGGTTCTATCCAGGACGCGGCGCAGCACGAAGCTGGAGTGGACGCCGGTGACTCCCTCAATTCGGGTCAGGCGGTTGAGCAGTAATTCCTGGTAGCCATCCATATCTTTGACGACGACTTTGAGCTGGTAGTCGGCATCCTGGCCTGTGATGAGCAGGCATTCGAGCACTTCGGGCATTAAAGCTACGCGGGTTTCGAAGTTGCCAAAGCGTTCAGGTGTGTGTTGATCCATGGAAATGTGGATCAGCGCCATCAGTGATAATCCCAATTTTTTTGCATCGAGCAGCGCGCGGTAGCCGGTAATCAGTCCGGATTCTTCCAGTGTGCGTAAGCGTCGCAGACAGGGCGATGCCGATAAACCGATGCGCTCGGCCAAATCCTGATTGCTGATGCGGCCTTCTTCCTGCAACACGCGCAGCAGCTGAATATCATAGTGATCCAATTGCATAAAATTCTCGCTGATTATTTAAATTGGCAATAAATATAAGTTATCTTGATTTTGTGCGCAACTAAATTGCTAAATTTCTGTAAAGTAACCCTGAAACGCAAGCACCTGCCGGCGGCTTTTGTTTAACATTGCACCATTGTTTTTTCAGGGGCCGCCTTCATGTCACACGCCAATAAATACCAGCCGTTTCCGGCCATCAATCTTGTCGATCGTCAGTGGCCGGGTCGAACGATTACGCAACATCCGATCTGGATGAGTTCGGATTTGCGCGACGGCAATCAGTCCTTGTTTGAGCCGATGAATGCCGAACGCAAGATGCGCATGTTCCGCATGTTGTGCGAGATTGGCTTTAAGGAGATTGAAATTGCCTTTCCTTCCGCTTCGCAGACGGAGTTCGACTTTGTGCGCAGCCTGATCGAGGATCGTCAGATTCCAGATGACGTCACCATCGAAGTGTTGACGGCGGCGCGTGAGCATTTGATTACACGCACCATGGCGTCGTTGCGTGGCGCGCGCCGGGCTATCGTGCATGTCTATAATGCGACCTCCGAGACCTTTCGCGAGACGGTGTTTGGCATGAGTCGCGCGGAAGTGATCGCGATGGCGGTGGCGGCAGTGACGCAGGTTAAACAACTGGCCGCCGAGCAACCGGAGACGGAATGGGTGTTGCAATACAGTCCAGAGGCCTTTACCGCGACGGAACTTGATTTCGCGCTGGAGATTTGCGATGCCGTCACCTGCGCATGGGGCGCGACACCGGACAATAAGGTGATTTTGAATCTGCCAGCCACGGTTGAAGTCGCGACGCCCAATATTTACGCCGATCAGATTGAATGGATGCATCGTCATCTTGCCCGGCGCGACAGCGTGATCCTCAGCTTGCATGCGCATAATGACCGGGGCACGGCGGTGGCGGCGGTTGAATTGGGCTTGATGGCGGGGGCGGATCGCGTGGAAGGCTGCTTGTTTGGCAATGGCGAGCGCACCGGCAATGTCGATCTGGTGACGCTGGCGTTGAATCTCTACACGCAAGGCGTCGCACCCGGACTTGATTTTTCCGATATCAATGCGGTGGCGCGCACGGTTGAATATTGCAACCAGTTGCCGATACATCCGCGTCATCCCTATGCCGGCGATCTGGTGTTTACCGCCTTTTCCGGCTCGCATCAGGATGCGATCAAGAAGGGCTTTGCTGCACAACAGCCGGATGCGCGCTGGAACGTGCCATATTTGCCGCTCGACCCGAAAGATGCCGGGCGCAGTTATGATTCGGTGATTCGGGTGAACAGCCAGTCGGGCAAGGGCGGCATTGCCTACTTGATGGAAACGGACTACGGCGTGACGATGCCGCGCCGCTTGCAAGTGGAATTTTCAGCTGTGGTGCAGCAACACGCGGATAGCGACGGGGGTGAAATCAGTTCCGCCGACATTTGGCAGTTATTTCAAACGCGCTATTTGGCGAGCGTGGCGCCGGTAAATTATTGCAATCACCAACTTTTTGAGCAGGGCGCGCGGCAAGGCATCAGGCTCGAAGTGGAAATCAACGGCGTTGCAAACGTGTTGACAGGCGAGGGTAACGGCCCGATTGATGCCGCCGTTCATGCCTTTAAAAGTGCGGGAATCAATCTGCACGTACGCGGCTACGATGAGTGTTCGATGAGTCAAAGTGCCGAGTGCGGCGATGCCCGCGCCTGTGCCTTTATTGAAATTATCGAGGCCGGTGGCGGCAACGAATGTTACGGTGTGGGTATCGACTCCAACATCGTCACCGCCGCAATTAAAGCACTGGTCAGCGGAGTCAATCGAATAAAGCAATTTAATCAATAGGTTATATTTAATGCAAAATGAATAATACGATGGTCAACCGGAATGCGCTCTTAGGCGTGATGCTGGCGCTGTTAGCGGCCGTGGGATTCTCGGCGAAGGCGATACTGGTCAAGCTGGCTTATCTCGATGGCGTGGATGCAATCACTTTATTGGCATTGCGTATGGCGTTTTCAGTGCCGTTTTTTATCGGTGTGGCGCTGTGGATCAGGTATCAGCACGCTCAACCGCTCACTACCCATGACAAAATGCTGATATTGATATTGGGATTGATCGGCTATTACCTGTCCAGTTTCCTCGATTTTCTCGGACTGCAATACATCTCTGCCGGTCTGGAACGGCTGATTTTATTCCTCTACCCCACCATGACGGTGATCCTCTCAGCCTTGATTGATAAGCGCGCGATAGGCAAAAAGGTGATCGCGGCGATGGCGTTGAGCTATGCCGGCATTGCACTGGTATTTTTGCATGATGTCGGCATGAAACAAGGCGGCAGTGTCGTCTTGGGTGCAACGCTGGTTTTTTTGAGTACGCTGTCCTATTCGACCTATCTGGTGGGGGTAGGACACGCGATCAAGCGCATTGGCACGACCCGTTTTACCGCCTATGCGATGGTGGTTGCAAGCCTTGCCAGTTTGTTGCAGTTTTTGCTGATGCGGCCCATCAGTGCGCTTGATTTGCCGTTTCGTGTTTATGAATTGTCGATCGCGATGGCGATATTCTCCACCGTCTTGCCGGTGTTTATGTTGTCCTATGCCATTCGTCGCATTGGTTCTGGCAGCGCATCGCTGATCGGTTCTGTAGGTCCGGTCAGCACCATCTATATGGCGTACTTGTTTCTCAATGAGACCATCTCGCTGCTGCAAATAGCCGGTTCGTCTTTGGTGCTGGCCGGCGTGCTGATCATCAGCGTGAATAGCCGTGCTGCTGCTTCCTGAAAGGGGGGCTTCCGTAAGCTAGGTTCGCCGCGCTGTTCCGGGGAGTGAATATCACTGACTTCCGGGGGCAGACGGTTATTCGCGTTTACAGTTGGCCAGTTCGTGTAGTGCGTCAATGGCCTCTTGGTGATCTGAAAAGATACGCACACCTTGCTGGGGACGTCTGATTGTTGAGGCCGACCGAATA
>SESH01081459.1_pt1 | contig 14249 bp, 3 predicted proteins | sample 3171561 | NCBI WGS metagenome assembly SESH01 (sample SAMN10866947, study PRJNA518727) | freshwater metagenome | biome: subpolar coniferous forest; feature: holomictic lake; material: water; isolation source: holomictic Lake 442 2011 16.5 m and 2014 13 m | place: Canada: near Kenora, Ontario
GCCAAACGGTAAAGCTGTTCTAAACCATGCCTAACGCTGTAAAACTTGTCACGCTGAGCGCAGCGTTCCGGCGGGCGATATTGCAGAGGCATACGTATGGATATTGCTTTGCACCACCACCGCTTGCAGCCGCAAGCACACCTTTGCCGAAACCGCTCGAACATCCGGCTGCTCCGCTGCTTGCTCTCGCTGCTGGCCTTGGCCTTGGCTTGGCCTGGCGCGGCGCCCGTGGCCGCTGCTTCTGGCGCGACTTTCGAGATCGTTTGGGATACAGGCTGCCCGGCTCCGCCCGCTGACGCGGACGCCGCGCTGCGCTATGCCGCTGGCCTGCTGGGCGCGCATCTCTCCTCGCCGGTACCGATCAGCGTTGTGGCCTGCTGGTCGTCGAGTGTGCCAGCGGGCGCGCTGGCTACCGGCGATGCGGTCGCCTATCTGCGCAACGTTGGCGGCGCGCCCCTCGCCGACACCTTCTACCCGGTCGCCCTGGCGAATGCCCTTGCCGGACAGGATCTGCTGCCCGACACGCAAGATGTCACGCTGAATTTCAATGCCTCGGCCGTCTGGTCATTCGCTACGACGGTGCCCTCCGGGTCGGGCGAGGACTTTGTCACCGTGGCGATGCACGAACTCGTCCATGGCCTTGGCTTCAACGCCTTTATGTACGAGAGCTACAATGTCGGCTTCTGCGGGGGCGGGCCGCTCTTCGTTGCCTACCACTTCTGCCCGACTCCCTACGACCGCCTCGCGGTGGATGGCGCGGATACGCCCCTGTTAAGTTTACTGCTGCCTGACCCGCGTGTACTCGGTGCGCGGCTGAAGGGCGACGCCTATTTCGGTGGCCCCAATGCGCGCCTCGCCAACGGGGTTCGCTCTGCACGCCTGTATACGCCCGCCATCTGGGATGACGGCAGTAGCCTCGTGCATCTCGACATGAGCTTCGACTCCTCGCCGAATGGGCTGATGACCCCGAGCATCGGCGCGGCGCTACGCCACCCCGGCTCGCTTACCCTCGCGATGCTGCGTGATATGGGCTGGCCGCTGGCTGGCATCGCCCCTGCGCTGAAGCTTGATGGCCCCGTGGCCGCGCCCGTCGGCCAACCCGCCGCGCTCACCGCCACGCTGGCCTGGCCGACCTACGCTGGGCAAGCCGTCACCTATACCTGGAGCGCGCCCGGTTACACTGAGGCGACCCACAGCAGCGCTGCGCTTAGCGACCCGCTTCAGCTACGTTGGGACACGCCCGGCTATCGGATCGTCAGTGCGGGGGCCACTGTAGATGGCAGTACAGACTATGCCAGCCACTCGCTGCTGGTGATTGATGTCACGCTAGAAGGTGCCGCCACCGGCGCGGTCGGACAAACCGCCACCGTCACCGCACGCCTCCAGCCCAGCGATACCGCGCTGCCCGTCAGTTACCTCTGGCAGGCTACGGGCCAGGCAGAGCAGCAGCACGCTGCGGTTGGCCCGACTGACCGTGCGCAGTTTACCTGGCGCACACCCGGATCAATCACCGTCACCGTTCGCGCATCGGTCGGCGGCGCGGATGTCACGGCAACGAAGATAATCATGGTCGAGGCATCGTCCGTCAACTGGCAGCTATTCTTGCCGGCGGTCATTCGCTAGTCCGCACCTAGCGACGTGTCGCTGGATGTTCCTCGTTATGGAGGATGTGCGGTGGACGAAATCCGCCGCTATGGCCGTGGTTCTCGTGACCACGGTCGCATAGCGGCAGGGCTGATGCAACGTCGCTGGGGCTGCGCCCCAGACCGCGCTTTTGGTGGATGTTTGGCGGCTTCGCGGCCAAACATCCACCAAAAAAGACCGTTCGGGGGTGGCGTTGCCACACCCAAACCCTCGCCGGAGGCGACGTTGCAACCGCCCTGCGCATAGCGGCCCCTCTTTGGAGCATTCTATGAAATACCATATCCGTCCGCTGCTGCGGCTTGTGTCTACACTTGCGCTATTCGGCGGCATGTTCATCCTGCTGCTCCTGGGTGCCGCGCAGTCCCCCGCGACATCCTCCGCCCAGGCTGCGCCCGATACTCCCCCGCCCGCCACCCTCGCCAATGCAATCGGTGTCCCCGGTGCCCCCGCATCCATCAGCCTGGCCGATCTGCCGCCCACCGTCATCACCCGTGACGACCAGGGCTACACGACCTTCAGTGTGGACTGGAGCGCGATCAACTGGTGTGTGCCGGTCTCGACGCTGCGCTATCCCCTTAACCTGGGAGGTAATGACCCGACCACGATGAGCGATGCAAGCTTGCGCATCACCTACAATCATGGGAGCTTCACCCCCCCGGAGAATATTGTCGATCCGACCTGGGATGTCGCCTGGAATGGCGACCCGCCCAAATTCTGGCAGGATGTCGGCGCGATCAGTGGCCCGCTCTCCTCCGAGTACAAGATCTGGAACACGGAGACGCTTACGGTTGATAGCGACATGCTGATCGATGGCGAGAATAACCTCTGGCTGCGCCAGCGCGACACCTACCCGCAGGAGCCGGGCTGCTCGACCTGCGCCAGCACCTGCGTTGAGATTGACCGGGTCGAGCTACGTGTCGCCCAGGAGTTTGTGATTAGCTCGTTCAGCCCGCTGCCAGATACTCAGAATGTGCGCCTGGACCAGCGCACAAAGTCCGAGATCCGCGTGCGCTTCAGTACGCTGCCCGATCCGAAGAGCCTCACCAGCGAGACCTTCCAGGTCTTTTACATGGACACGCGCCTCGACCCGGTCTACGTCGCGGGTAGCGTGCAGCGCATCACGCCCACCGAGTACGCCTTTGTGCCTGACCGACCGCTACGCGACGGCATCCGCTACACGGCGCAGATCTGGGGGAAAACCGAGGCGCTCGACTACTCGCGTGAGCAGTGGGTGACGGACATCGGCGGCAACCCGCTTGAGGTGGGCAATCTCTGGTCGTTCTGGACTCTGCCTGAGCTTAAGGTGACGCTCGTGCCCGTGCAGACGGTTGAGATCCCGTGGCTGATCGCGAATAAACCCACGGTGCTGAAGACCTATGTGCGCTGGGACGAGAAGCCCGATGTGTTCAAATATGATCAGGTGTATGCGGTCGAGCTGTATGACCTCAGCCTCACCTGGACAGCGATTGGTAGCGCGCAAAAGGAGCAGGTGAGCTGGCGTCAGGACGATAATACCTGGAAGCCGCTCTACGCTGACAGCAAGGGGCTGCGCAAGCGGGAGTATCTCACCTTCACCGAAGCCAGGGCATCGTACAGCAAATCTGAAAAAATGCGCGCCCTTGATAGCATTAACTACTTCGACTTTGTGCCGCTAGAGCAGGGCGACTATATGCTGCGCGCGCAGGCGACGCTGCTCGATAGCCAGGGACAGCGCCAGAACTATGCAGATGTGGTCAACCTGAATGTTGTCGGATCGCGGACGCTGCGGCCACTGATCAAGGCTGTGGCGGTGGGTGCCGACTACGGCAAGATCGGCACCGTGGATTTGAGTGAGCCGATCAGCAATGCTCTAGCCACGATTCGCGGGTTCTTTCCGCTTGCCCATGTGACCTGGCCGGCAGCGCCGACCGCCATGCCCTACTACAATCCAACCACTTCGCTCTGGCTCTGGAACTGGACAACTGAGCCGGCCTGGGACTTCCCACAATCGTATCTCCTCAGCGAGTTGAGCCAGATCTGCACGCTCAGCACCGACTGCGACGTTGCGATTGGCCTGGTGCGCGCCAAGTGGCTCAATGACGCTATTGGCCTGGAGGAGACCGGCACGCCGCGTGCGGCGTTGGTACTCAACAGTGGCGACGCGGCCTATCGTTTCGTCGCTGCCCATGAGCTTGGTCACACCCTGGTCAACTTTGATCACAATACCCAGCTACCAGCCGATGACGGCTTTGAGATTCGTACACGTGATGATCGTCGCGATAGCGTCATGCGTATCACGCCATTGACCACCCGGCTCTGGGATTTTATGGATCCCATGCCCAAGGTCGAGGGCACTGATGACTTCTGGATCACCCGCCTCCACTATAACCAGCTTTACTCCGCCCTGAACAAGAACACAGTCGCCGTGAGCAGCGCCGCAGACGACCAGTTGCTGCTGGCCAGCGGCGAAATTGTCGAGCCTACCGGGACGGTTTCGCTCCAGCCTTGGTATACGGTTGCCAGCAACCGCTGGATTGAGCCGGTGGCCGGGCTGTACCAGATCGTTTTTCTCGATGGCGCGGGCCAAGAGATCGCCGGGTACAGCCGCGATTTTGCGGCCCGAACCCCGCAGAACCCTGGAGACCCGGCGCTCTTCTCGCTGGCCCTGCGCTATCCCTCTGCGACGGCGCGTATCCAGATCCGCCGGGGCGCTGATACCACGCTGCTCCACGAACTGACCCCGGCCTCAAGCGCGCCAACTCTCAGCATCGCCGCGCCGCCGACTACCGTGAGCGGCCCGCAGCCGCTTAGCTGGAGCAGCAGCGCGAGCGCCTATGCGATCCAAATCTCGACCGATGGCGGTACCACCTGGGAGGCGCTGGCGGTCAACGTGAGCGCCCCCAACTACACGCTGAACAGCACGGCCCTGCCAAATACGACTCAAGCGCTGGTGCGCGTGCTGGCCACCAATGGCCTGCGCACCGCCGAGGCGACGAGCGCGCCGTTCACCATCGCGAACCCGCCCACGGTGGCCTACACCATCCCGGCGGCTGGCGCCCAGGGCGTGAACATTGGCCAGCCGGTGAGCATTGGCTTTCGTGATCCGATGAACCCGGCCAGCCTGAACGGTACGACGGTCAGCCTGAGCGATCTTTCTGGCGTGGTTCCCGCCGACTTGAGCTATGACCCGGCTAGCCACGAACTGACCCTGACTCCGCGCATGGCGCTGGCTGACGCGACGATCTACACGCTGCGCGTGACGACCGGGGTGCGTGACACCGGTGATCGTGCGCTGGCCGCCGATGTGGTGGTGGCCTTCACCACCGCTGTGCGGCGGCTGCCCCCGCAACTGCTCGCCCATAGCCCGGCCCCTGGTGCCGTCGCGGTTGCGCTGCACAGCGGGGTAAGCGTGATCTGGGACACCGCGATCAACTCGACGACGCTGAGCACGGACAGTTTTACACTCACCACTGCGGCAGGCACGCCGGTGAGCGGCGCGGTGAGCTATGACGCGGCCAGCCGCTGCGCCAGCTTCACCCCGGCGGCGGCGCTGGCCCCAGCGACGACCTACCTTGTCACCCTGAAAGCGGGCATCGCGGATCTTGTCGGCAACCTGACGGCGGGCGATGAAGGCTGGAGCTTCCGCACTGGACGGCTGGCTGGCCAGGATCTGGCCTTCAGCGGGGCGTTTGCCGATGCTGGCGACGACAGCAACCGTGACGGGCGCTTCGAGCAGTTGGTGATCCGCGTGGGGGTGCGGGTGCCCGCCGCCGGCAACTACGGGCTGAGCGGGCGTCTGCTGGATCAGGCCGGGGCCACGGTTGTGCTGGGTGACACCAGCGTCGATCTGCCCGGCGGCACGAGCTTTATCAGGCTGGCCTTTTCTGGCACCGCCATCGGCGGCCACGGCACGGACGGGCCGTATACCTTGACTGATCTCACGCTCTACCAGGCCATCGGTACCGGCACAGCCCGGAAGCCGGGCGCAACCACGCTGGCTGGCCAGAGCTACGCCACCTTTGCCTACGCGGCGGCGCAGTTTACGACCCCGCTGCGGTTGAGCGGCCTGCCCGACCTGAATCTGCTACCTGGCCAGCCGCTTAACCCGCCGCTCAACCTGCGCGACTTCGCCTGGCACCAGAGCCTTCCGGTCACGAGCCTGCGCTACGAGCTGGCGGCAAACCCCGTGCGCAGCGCGGGCGTCAGCCTCAGCTCCGACGGCATACTCAGCGTTGCCCCCGATCCTGACTGGATCGGCAGTACCCACGTAACCGTCCGCGTCAGCGACGGCACCGCCGCCGCCCTCGCCAGCATCCCGCTACGCATTGGCTGGCCCTCCCAGCTTAACTTGCCGCTGGTGACGAACCATCTCAGCGCCTTCACCACATCTGATCGCAACAACTGGTATACACCGGTCAACGAGGGCTTTGAAGGTGACATGGCCTGGAGTCGCTGGTCGAGCATCTCCATCCCGCCGGGTGGCTGGTACCAGTGGGGGTCGCGTGATTGCGCCGCCTTCAGCGGCACGAAGAGCGCATGGCCCTTCGGCGCGGGCGAGACCGGCGATCTGCTACCTTGCGGGGCCAGCTACCCCAACACGCTCAACTCAAGCATGACCCTGGGCTATCCGATCAACCTGAAGTACACCGCGCGCGCCGAGCTACGGATGAAGGTCTGGACCGACCTCCCCCCCGGCGACCAGATCTGCGCCATGGTCGCGACCGGCGATCTTAACCGCGACACCATTTGGCAAGCTCCGTACGAAGGCATCTGCCGTTCGGGCAAGAGCAATGGCTGGGAGGATCTGGTACTCGATCTGGCTAACGTGCCCAACCTGGGCAGCCTGCTCGGCCAGGAGAAGGTCTGGATGTCCGTACGCTTCATCGCCGACGCGCAGGGCACGCGGCCCATCGGTGCCTATGTCGATGATGTTCAGGTTAGATTATGTCCACAGGGTTTAACCTGCCAGTAAGCGCCAGGAGGTATGCGATGCGTCCCATCTATACACGCCGTCTGCCGCCGCTATTCCTCGCGGTTGGCGTCATGCTCAGCCTGCTCGCCGGATCAGCGAGCGTGCCGACTCACTCCTTCGCGGCGACTGGCCCAATCGGCGGCTATGTCGAGGAGGTTGGCGAGGTAGCCCTGGCCGTCGATCCGGGAGGGCGGATTCACGCCCTCTGGACGGGTCGGCTCAACCCTCACTTCGGCCTCTTTGCCTTCTATGCCAGTTCGCCAGACGGGCTGAGCTGGACGCCCTATACGGTGCTGAACTACTACGACGCCTACAATCCGCAGATTGTCGTTGATGCAGCCAGCGGGCGGGTTCATCTGGTCTATCGCAGCAACAGCGACGGGATCATTCACCACACGGTTGAGCAAGGTGTGGTCTCGGCCCCGCACGTCATCGACAAAGGCGGCGTGGTGAACCCGCAGCTCGCAGTCGATTCGGCCAGCGGTCAGGCCCAGCTCATCTGGCAGCAGGGCGCGCTGGTCAAGACCAGTGCGGATACCTTCGCATATCTCCTAAGCGTCAAGTACGCGACCTGGGACGGTACCCGCTGGACGCCGCAGCGGCAGCCGATCAATAGTCGTGACACATGGCAGCCGAGTATCGCGGTGGCCCCTGGCGGGCGCACGCTGCTCGTCTGGTTTCAGGAGTGGGCCAGTTCGCTTGGCGGGGCCATCGACCCTGGCCGCCCAATCGTGGTGCGCAGCGCTGCCGGCGCACAAGCGGGCGTATTCAGTGTGCGTCAGGCCGTCAGCCCGAGCTACTCGCTGCCGGAGAAGGACAACTCGATCCTGCTCAGCTACTCGGGCGGCGACGGCAAGTTCTACCTCGTGTGTGATCACCTGATGTGGCCGGGACACTCGCAGGTTTACCGCTACGTGTGGGATGGGGCATGGTCGGCACCGCTGGATGTGGCGGGCAACACCACGGGCTGGGGTCTGCCGCGCTACATCGGCGCGGCGACATCTAGCCCACTGGTCGTCTACATCTACGTAGCCAATGAGACACTCTGGGCGCGCACAGAGAGCGGCGGTGTACTCGGCGTGCCAGAGAATCTCGACCAACTGCTCGCCAATCGCGGCTACGCCAACGCCCTAAGCTTCTTCGTCGACGGCAGCGGCGGGCTACACATGGTCGCGCAGCGGCCTGGGGCTGCGGGAGTCTACTACCTGCGCAAATAGATCTCGCTGCGCCTCGAACCTGACACGCTGCCGTTGTGGTAGGTGCGGTGCATGTCGTCTTGCACCGACCCATGGAGGGCAGACCCAAAACGGTGACGCTCACTCGGTCGCGCACCGGCAAATGGTTCACCTGCTTCTCGTGCGAGACGGAGGCTGAACCGCTGCCGCCAACTGACGCGGTGGACTTCGGCGAGTTCAGTCGAGCTCTGGGTGTAGACATAAGGTGAGTTACTGATTTTCTCTTCGCCGCTGATTTTCCGCCGGAGGCACCGTGAGCAATCCATCCACCGCGCACATACGTGCCCTGCTCCACGATCATTCCGGCTTTATTGCCAGCCGTCTGGCGGCCTTTGTTGGCCGTACCCGCGAACTGGCTGCGGTTTGTGCGGAGATTGACGTACTCCTGCCTACGGGCGGCTACCTGATCATTAGCGGCGACCCAGGCCAGGGCAAAAGCAGCCTGATCGCCCGTCTGCTCCCGGAGTATCCTCTCGATCAGACGGTACACCACTTTATTCCGCTGCGACCTGGCCCTGACCACCACGTCGGCATGCTGCATGATGTGCTTGCTCAGCTTATCCTCACCCACGGCCTGCCAGCGGCCTACGTCGCTACCACCAGCCCCGACGCCCTGCGTGATTACTTCGTCCAGGCGCTGCGCACCCTCTCCGCTGCCGGTCGCCATCAGTTGATTATTATTGATGGCCTTGATCAGCTCGCGACAGATGCCGACGGCAAGCGCGACCTCAGCTTTCTGCCGCTTGCGCCGCCATTGGGTATCGTCTTTGTCCTCGGCACTCGTCCGCACGATACCCTGCGCCCGTTGGAGTTGCGCACACCGGCACGCGCTTACTGGTTGCCTCCCCTCAGTCGTGCGGACTTCGATCTCGTATTGCGCCACCGTCAGGTGGGCGACCTCGACCCGGCGCTGGTTGACCGCTTCTACACCGCGATGGAGGGGAATGCGCTCTACCTCGATCTGGTCGCCTGCGAACTGGCCCGCCCCGATGTTCTGCCGCCCGACGAACTGATCGCCCTGCTGCTCAACCGACCGGGGCATCTCTTTGCGCTCAAGCTCAACCGCCTGCGCCGTTCTCGGTCGCGCTGGCGCACGCAATTGAGGCCGATCCTCGGTCTGTTGCTGGTCGCCCGCGATCCGCTCAGTGCGGCGGCGCTCGGCGATCTGCTTGGCCTGACGGTGGCGGAGTGCGCGGCGGCGTTGGCAGATCTCGGCGACCTGCTCGCCCGCGATGGGCGGGAGCGTTATTCTTTCTTCCACCTGCGCCTGGTTGATTTTCTGCGTCAGGATACGAATCAGCCTGAGTATTTTTTTGGCCCGGCTGATGAACGCACTTCCCACCAGCGCCTCGCTGACTGGTGCATGGTCGGTGGTGCGGCGCAGATCTGGCAGCCAACGGATGTGGCACTACAGGACGAGCAACGCGCCTATGCGCGTCAGCACGTGGTGACGCACATGGCGGCGGCAGCGGATTATGAACACCTCTGGCATCTGCTCGATAATGACGACTACCGTCAGGCCCAGATGTACGTCGATCCCAGCGGGCGGCGGGCGCTGCGCGATCTCGACGCCGCCCGCGATGCGGTGATCGCCGCCGGTGGCCAGGATCGTGCCCGCAGTATCGCGCTGCTGCCGCGCCTCTACCGCTACAGTTTGCGGCGGGGCCGCATCGCCAGCCACGCCGATGATCTCCCGGCAGAACTGTTGGTGCTGATGGTGCGCGTCGGCAGGCAGCACGAGGCGATCAACAGCGCGGAGTTGCGCAGTGACCCGCTGCACAAGAGCGTGGTGTTGCTCCAGATCGCGCAGGCGCTGCGCCAATCCGATCAGCCCGCTGCGGCCACGCAGATGATTGCCCGCGCCCAGATCCTGCTTGGGACGCAGTGGCGTGAGTCGCCGCAGCACCTGGCGGAGCAATTGCGGGACGAGGAGAACGATCATGCCGAGATGCTGCTGGAGGTGCTGCTACGCGGTGATGCCGAACTGATCGAGGCGCTCTGTCCCGTCGCCCTCCAGCCGTTTTATCCGCACGTCCTCGCCGCAGACACGGCGGACACCCTTCGCCTGATCCGCATCGGCCTGCTCGTCCTGCGTGCCCTCGTTCGCACCGGCCATCGTCTGGAGATTCAGGCCAGCGATCTGCGTGGTCGCTGGCCCGATGCGTCACGCATCACCCGCACCCAGCGAGACTGGACGGTCGTGTGTACGGCCCTGGCCCGCATTGACGACTCCGCGCAGGTGATCGAGCAGATTGTTGATCTTATCAATGATCTGCAAACGTTTGAGTTCTGGCTGGTGCTGCGAACGCTCGCTGCTCAGTTGCTGATTGAGCTTGGACCGCCTGATGCGGGCGAGGCGCTGTTCCAGCCGATGCTTGACCAGATCACCCGCCGGATGCGCCTGACCGACGACGATGATGTGTTCAGCGAGATCAGCCAGACGCTGGTGCAGATTGGTCGCCACGAACTACTCCTGGGAAAGCTGAGTACCAGTTACACGCTCGATGATCGCCTACGGCGACAAGCCGCCACGGCCCTGCTGGAGATTGGTGCGTATGATGCGGCCCTGGCGCTGATTCACCTGCTGCGGAACGACATCACCCGCTGCGATATGCTGCTGGATGCGGCGACGGCGCTGGCGCGTGCGGGTGAACGGGCGCAGGTGCCCGCCATTTATGACGAGGTATTGGACACCAGCATCCTCATTCCGGCCCAGGGTACCCGCTCCGATATGCTGTTGCGGATGGCTGAGCTGTGTCTCGCGCAAGGCGACGACGCGACGGCTCTGGTGGCAGTGCGATGGATCGAGGGCAAGAAACCTCTGATCATGAGCGGCGGCGGGCAGCCTACGTGGCCCGCGTGGCGAAAAAAAACACCTCCACCCTCGACCGGCCTCCGGGGCGCGCTGCACTATCACGGCGCACTGCTGGCCCTGGCCCGTCGCGTGAGCAAAGCCAACCAGCCAACACTCGGCGCTGACATGTGCGCCGAGGTGCTGGCGCTGATACCAAAGCTGCGCGCCGACATGCGGCCCGATGCGATCTGGGAGACCCTGGATGTGCTCACGGAACTGCCGCCCGACGCGGCGGTGTTGGGTATGGCCCGCGAGGCACAGGCGTTGCTGACGCGCATCACCGACCCAACCTGGCGTGAGCCTTTGCACATGGCATTGGCCAATGTCTATTGGCTGCAAGACGATCTGGCGGCGGCGGAAGCGCTGGTGGCGCAGATCACCAACTCGGCGCGGCGTGCGGAAGCCGATCTCTGGCTGACGCTGATTGATGCGCAGCGATTGGCAGATGCGCCCATTCTCGCGGCCCGTATCACCGATACACAGCGGCGGACAAAGATTCAACACGAGCTGACCCAGTTGTTCATCACGCGGGGCCGGGTTGCGGCAGCGGAGGAATTGGCGACACAGATCGCTGACCCGTGGACACGCGGGGCAGCGCAGCGTGATCTGCTGCGGGCGCTGATTGCCACCAACCAACTGGCGCAGGCGGAGGTGCTAACGACCCAGATTGACGAGCCGCGCCAGCGGGCGTCGGCCCAGTGCGATCTGGTGAAAGGGCTGATCGCCGTTGGACAGATTGCCGAGGCGGAATCGCTGATCGCCCAGATGAGTGATCAACATCATCAGGCGGCAGCGCAGTTCGAACTGGTGGGTGCGCTGAGTGCGACCGACCAGATCGACGCAGCCACGGCGATCATCGCGCAGATGGCGGCAGGAGTCTGGCGGCATCGCGCCCAGTTGGAACTAGCCCAAGATCTGGCGGATCGGCAGCGCTTCACGGCGGCGCTGGAGATTGTTCGTCCACTCGATGACACCGACATTGACGGCGAGCCATGCGCCAGTAGGGGTGATCGTGGGAAGCCGATTGCCGACGCCGGGAGTCGACAATCGGCGCTGCGGATCATCGTGCGTCTCCAGATTGGCCATGGCCGACTGACCGAGGCGCTAGCGGCGCTGGCCCTGATTGATACGCGGGATGATCAGGCCGAATTGCGGCTTGTGCTGGCAGCGGCGCTGGTCGCCGCCAACCAGTTTCCGCCCGCCGCTGAACTCGTCGCGACGGCCCTGGCCGAGGAGCGCGCAACTGAGGATGGCGTGCCGTTCACCACGGTGCGTACGAGTACTATCGAACACCTTGCGTGCCGGGGGCACCTGCATCTGGCGCTGGCGCTGGCCCGCCTGATCGCCACGCCCTACCTCCGCATGCGGGCGCTCTGCTCGCTGGCGATCCAACTCCGTAGGGCTGGCGATGACGCAGCGGCACACAGCGCCCGCGACGAGGCGGTAGCCTTGGCGCAAAAGATTGACGACACGCGGACATGGGAAGACGTGGAACGGGAACACATCCGCGATCTAGTTGAGCAGGGTCGGTTCGCCGAGGCATTTCACCTCGCACGCAGCGAGCCTCGCGTGGCGAAGGCCGAGCTTCCCCTGGATGAGGAAGATCTGCTCAATCGGCGCACTGGGCGGTTTTTGGAACTGGCGCAAGCGTTGTTCAGCCGTGGCGATAACGCTGAAGCAGCCGCAAGCATCGCGGAGGCGACGGCGCTGATGCTGCCGGTTGCGGCACGTCGCATAGCCGACCAACCACTGCGGAGGGCAGCCGCATGGTTGGCCGAACTACAGCGCGGCGCGGAGGCGCTGGTACTGGCCCGTGCCATCGCCGATCATCTGCTGCGGGCGGAGACGCTGTTCAGTCTCGTGCCGTCTGTGCCCACCGACATGGCGACCGGGCTCTTCCACGAGGTGCTGGCGGCCTGCACGGAAGAACGTAGCCAGAAAGAACGTACTGAACACCTCTGTCTTGCTGTGGCCGAACAGATGATCAGTCGCGCCCAGTTCGACACCGCATTGACCGCGCTCGACTGGGCAGATCACGAGCCGTTGCCGTTGGAACTGGTCGTGAACTATCCATTATTAGGGTCAGGGTCACTGATCGATCTCTCATCAGCCGTCCATGCGATTCACGCACAACACCCGCTGAAAAGATCCGCTGATGCCCAACTATCGGCTATCGGCTATCGGCTATCGGCTATTTTTACGCCAGCGGACAAGCACCGGCTGCGCCGCCAGTTGATCTGGGCGCTGATTGGGCAGGGGAGCATAACCGAGGCGCAGCGATTACTCGTAGGCGTCAAAGGCTACCGCCAGCAGATAACAGAGCAATGGGTGTTCGTCCTCGCGTTGGTGGCCCAGGGTCACGCCCCGGCAGCCGTAGCGTTCGCAACGGGTAGCGCTGATACCAACCCGCGCAGCGACCTGCTATTCCATGTGTTGGTTGAACTGCCGCAAGGAGCCATTGATACCGCCGACGAGGATCAGCGCAGCAACCTGCTACTGACGATTGGCGAAGCGTTGGCCACGCGGGGTGAGATGGCAGCGGCGGGCACGCTCGTAGACGAACTCGCAGCGGTGACAGGCTTTCGTAACCAGGAACGCCTCATGGCACTTCAGGTTCGCGTTGGCCGACTGTCGCTCACAGAACTACGAACGATGATGCACCGGATTCCACTCGTGATGCAGCCAGCCACCGCACAGATCCTGGCGGAACACGGCTATCCTAACGAGGCGCGGGAACTGCTGAATGCCCCGGCACAGAATCGGGTCTTCTCGTCAGATGCCCACGTCGCGGCGCGGCTGGCGGTCGCGCAGGCGTTTGTTGACCAAGGCCGATTAGATGCGGCGCTGGCGGAGCTTGATTCCATGCCGAAGCGGATCCCGCACGACCCGATCCGACACCCGTCACTGGCCTTTGGCACCCTCGTCAGTCTCCATGATCGCCCCATCGCGACCGCACAGAACCGTGAAATCGCCCTCGCTGCACTGGCCCGGATCTTGGCGAACCAGCGGCAAACGGTACGGGCACTGCTCACGATCTCCCGGATCGCCGATCCTGGACCGCAGGTGGATGTGCTGAGTGAGATCATTCCCGCGCTGATTGCGCGTGGTGAACGAAAGGTGGCCCTGAAATGCGTGCGGGCGCTGATAACCGCTGCGTCACCGCTTGGTGCGGAAGCAGCGATTGACGCGGTGCTGCACGCCAGTCAGTTCCTCGTACAACTGAATCAGTTCAAGCGGGCAGCGGATGTGGTTGTGGCAGCCCTGACCCACGGGGAGCGTTACGTCAGCGATTCAGATCGGCGCACAACCCAGCAGGTCGCCATCGTCGAGATACTCCTCGCCAGCCATTGCCCAGAGCAGGCGCTGGCCGTCGCCCAGCGCATTGACGATGGGGATAACCGAGTGACGGCTCTGCTGGCGGTGGCCGCCGCCGACCCGCCAACGAGCTGGGCGCAGCTTAACGCGCTCGTCCAGCGCAATTGGCGCAACGCACAGACCTACGCGGATGTGATCACGATGCTCACGCTGGCCCACCAACTTGTTGCGGAGCAGCCCACGCTCGGCG
>SESH01025660.1_pt1 | contig 14233 bp, 18 predicted proteins | sample 3171561 | NCBI WGS metagenome assembly SESH01 (sample SAMN10866947, study PRJNA518727) | freshwater metagenome | biome: subpolar coniferous forest; feature: holomictic lake; material: water; isolation source: holomictic Lake 442 2011 16.5 m and 2014 13 m | place: Canada: near Kenora, Ontario
TCGCGTGGCACTGGATCCCGGGTCGAGCCCGGGATGACAGCTACCGAGCCAAGGACAATTCAGGTTCAGGGTCCGTGTGCGGTATCGGGCCGGATTCGGGAGGCTCGCAATGACGACCCGGACTGTCATGATTCAGGCAAGGCTCAATAGTGGGCCTGCCCTGTATCAACTTCAAAAGTGCGACATCGTGGCGCGCTGACCGCGCCGGGTGTCCAATGGCAGTTGCGCCAGAAACGAACGACTTTGGGACAATGAAAATTTGGTTCCGGCAACATCTTCCACCTCGTCACCAAACTGGGAAGCGACGTAGGCACGCATGAACCACGAAAGGGAAAAGTTCATGATGGCCTTGGAACCCGTCCAATCGGCTCCGAACCATTCGATAAGAATGTCCTCGATCACGTACCATTCGTTTGACACAATGGGCCCGCCATGGGACCAGTCGACTGAGGGATGATAATTGTCGGGATGCCAATGACCACTGTCCGGGTCGTGTCTTTCGCCGGACAAGGGTGCCTCCGCCAGGAGCTTCAGCCCCAAAGACTTGGCAACCCAATAATCGAGCAGTGCTCCTTCCAGTCTCTTAACGATCACGGCAGCTCCTTAAGAATCGATCATCGAAGATGATGCGGACGCGATGCGCATCCAGACCACCTGAACGCGTTGATTGAAAACAATCATGCGAAATTCTGCTGCCGTGGGCAAGGCTGCAACAGGCCCATGCTGCGCTTTTTCGATGGTCAAAGGTCTGAAGATGATTCAGACCTTGGTCCATGACGGAAAAGCCCATTGACTGATACATTCAACCCATCAGCGCGGCGAGAGCTGGAATGCCGAGTCATCCTTGACACGCAGTTGCAATGCTGGTGATGTCCTTGAGCCCTCAGATGAAAAACATTTTCGTTCGCCAATCCCTGTCGAAGCAGTTTTTGATGCTCAGTTTCCCGATTCTGCTTGCCGGAACGCTTGTCATCGGCTGGTGGATCGGCGAGCAAGTGAAGGACAGTGTGGTGCACCGGATGGGTGGCGTGACCGCGCTCTATGTTGGAAGCTTCATCGCACCCCATTTGCAGTCATTGGCGAACACCGAGATCCTCGCAACAAGCGATCAGGAAGCGATTCGCTCTGACCTGGAGAGCACGCCACTTGGTCAGAAGATTGTGGCACTGAAGATTTGGCGCAAGGACGGCTACGTCTTGTTCAGCAGTGACGCCGGCATGGCCGGCCGAACATTTCCAGTCGGAGAAGGGCTGGCCGAAGCCCTGGCCGGCAGAATTTTTTCTGAAATCAGTGAACGCTCGCAATCGGAGCAGGCTGAGCATGGGCAGCCCATGCAGCGCCTGATCGAGACCTACACGCCGATTCACGCGGACCGAAGCGGGGGTGTCATCGCTGCAGCCGAGTTTTACGTCAAACCGGATGACGTTGACCGGGAAGCTGCGGCAGCCCAGCGCAGGGGATGGCTGATCGTGGCCGGCGCCATGCTAACGATGTATATGCTCTTGTTTGTTGTGGTACGCAGAGGCAGTCGAACGATCATTGATCAGCAGGGTGAATTGAGCCTCAAGGTGCATCAACTGACCGAAGCCAACCAGCAAAACACGCAATTGCAGGGGCGTGTCATCCGGGCGGCTGAGCGCGCCACCGCGGTCAATGAGGAACTGCTGCAGCGGATATCGGCAGATATCCACGACGGGCCGGTGCAGGATCTTGGCTTTGCACTGATGCAGTTGAAGACCATGGACGATGCCTGCGCTACCGACAGCGAATTGCTGCAGCCACCATGGCTTAAGAGTCTGGGGTCGGCCTGCGTCGCGGCGCAATCGGCATTGACCGACTTGCGCGCTATCTCGACCGACCTTGACCTGCCCGACATCGCCCAGATCGGACCGGCCGCTATCGCCGAGCGAGTCGTGGGTGATTTCCAGTTAAAGACCGACAGTCTCGTCACGCTGACAACGTCGACCTTGCCTGACGACGCGGTGTTCCGGGTCAAGGTAACGCTCTACCGCGTATTGCAGGAAGCCTTGGCCAATACCTTTCGGCATGCGCGAGGCGCAGACTGCCGTGTGATGCTGAGCGCTAGTGACAGCGCTTTGATGATTCAAATCAGCGACAAAGGCCCAGGCTTCGATCCCGCCCTGGCTTTGGCCAGAGGGCGCTTTGGCTTGCACGGCATGCGCCAGCGCATCGAAGTGTTGGGCGGATCATTCGATTTGCATAGCGAGTCCGGCACCGGCACCACCATTCGCATGACCATTCCTCTGAATCCGGCGCTGCATGAATATGACTGATTCGATCAATATATTGGTGGTTGATGACCATCCCTTGTTCAGACAGGGTGTCGTGAACTCGCTTGAAATGGACCCTGAATTCAGGGTTGTCGCCCAAGCTGGTTCGGGTGAAGAAGCTCTGGCGCTGGCGCAGACACTGTTACCCGATGTGGTCTTGCTGGACATCAACATGCGGGGGTGGAGCGGCATCCAGACCGCCGAAAAGATAGCGATGGCCTGTCCGGCTACCGTGATCGTGATGTTGACAGGCTCGGACGACAAGGGCAAGCTGCTCGCCGCGCTCAAGGTTGGTGCACGTGCATACGTTTTGAAGGGGGTTTCGGCCAAGGAACTGGCCGCGATCGTACGCTCCGCCGTTGCCGGAGATGTCTATGTGTCGCCCTCCATCGCAGCCGAAATGCTGCTTTCCTTGACGCGTGGAAAGGCACCCGATCCCTTGCAGGAATTGACCGATCGCGAACGCGAGATCCTGGCCCTCATCGGCAAGGGCCTGACCAACCGGGAAATTGGGGAACGCATTTTCCTGTCAGAAAAAACCATCAAACACTACGTCACCAATATCCTGCAAAAACTGCAGGTACGCAGCCGGGTTGAAGCAGCGCTGCTTGCCAGCAACCATGCTCGTGCATTGCGGTAGAGCGTCGCTACGCCTGCCTGCCGAGAGGTCGCCAGGCTAGGCCAACCAATTCTTGAGCATCGCAGCGTCGGGCGGGCCGATGCTGCGCTGAACCAGACCCGTGCGCCCGATCAGCACCACATAAGGCGTGACATTGCGCCACTTTGGGTCCACTGTCTGACGAATCTCTGGCTCGAAACCATCAAACGCATAAACGCGGGTGACGCCCCGGTAATGATGGACGTGGGTCAACGCCTGGGCTCCCGGCACGTCCATCACGACCGCCGCCAACTCAACCGTCTGACGGGCGGCCATCACGGCCGCTTGCAGGCGATCAAATGCATCCGGGCAGGTGGAACAGTAAGTCGTAGTGAACACATAGGCTGCTGGTCGTGCGCCCTGGCGCAACAGACGCTCCCAGGTTGTCGTGTCAAACGGCAGCGCTGTTTTGGTGGCAGATTGACCAGGTTTGATCAGAGCCAGCGCCTGCTCTGCCTGGGTCAGGAAGGCAGTTGCCGATAGCAACAGTGCCCTGCGGCCAAGACCGCGCAGTTGGGCTTCAGAAACGGATTTCATGCACTTGTACCTCATTTGCGTTACGCCACACTGCCAGCATGCGCTGGCCCGCCTGAGCCAAGCGCGGATGGTCATTGTCTCCGGTCACCGTTCCCAGCACGACCAGACGGAAATTCTGTCCGCCATCGGTGGATAACCAGGCCTGCAGTGTGCTGTGGGCTCCGTCCACACTGCGCCAGACCACTGCCACATGATCGCCGTAGGCCATCACATCGGCGTGCTCAGCGAGTTCATCGGGAAGTGAACGCAGCGTCGCAGGCAAGGGTGTGCCGTCCTCCTGCAACCGGGCGTAACGCACTGCGGCCACGTCTTGGTCGCCTTGCCTGCGCATACCAAACCAGACGGCGTGAAAGCCGTTATCGGCCGTACGCGCCAAACCTGGCCCATGGTGCGGACAAGCGTCAATGTGCCAGTCATCGAAGGACGCGCGCACGACCCGCACTTTCCCGGGTGGCTGCAAGGCGGCAAAACCGTGGTCACGGACCTTGGTTTCGAAAACGTGACGCCACATCGCGCGCAATACACCATCGCCTCCTGACGCCAGGGCAATGCGGCAACACTCACAGGAGTGGTCGGCCAGTTTGAGGTCGGCGCCAAAGGTGGCACCGCCATCACGCGACTCGTTGCGATAGATGGCTGCCCCCGCATAACTGGTTTTCTTGCCCACTTTGGGGGCATGCTCCATGTCGCGCTTGTCGATCCACAGCGTGTGCAACACCCCCTGCGCATCAAAGGCCGTTGATTCAAAGCGATGCGTGATCTGCTGACGATCGGCATGCACGGTGAACGGGGCGGAAAAGGTCTGTCCGCCATCGCTTGAGCGCAGCATGCGGATCATGCCGGTATAAGGTTTGGCCAGCGCTTGGGTATAGCTGATGACAACCCAGCCATTGGGTCCAAAGGCCAACTTGGGGCGATTCTCACCATCGGCAGAAATCGTGTCCGTGCCGGTGTCAAGTCGCCGCGACACGCTCCAGTTGGGCTGACCCGAGACGCTCGGCGCGAGGGGAGTGTTTTGCACAAACAGGCGGTTCTCTGCATCCAGCCCAACCAGCCAGAGTTGCCCGTCGGGCGCAAAAGCTACGCCACTGGCCAGTTGTGCCCGTGCCGCCTTGTTGGCATGCACACCCGCCATATGCTGAGCCTGAACCCCCGTGATAGCCAAAAGCAGCGCCAGCAAACAGCCCAGATGCTGCCAGACCCTGGCAGCATGGCCCCAAGGTCGTCGGGCCTGCGAGTATTCAAAACAATCAACCATAAGATGCCTTTCGGGTAATTTTGCGGAGTGAGCTTCGCCTTAAAACCTGTACTTCATGCCAACAGTGAGCGTGCGCGGCAGTGACAGCGTGCGACTCCAGGGCTGGTTATAGGCGTAAGCGTTCTCGGAGTATTCCCGGTCGAACAGGTTGGCCACGCTCAAGCTCAGGTCGAGTTCTTTGGATACTGCAAGCTGCGCGCTGATGTCCAAGACGGTGGTACCACCTTGCTCGTAGGTGGTTCCCGCCGTGGAAGTGGTGTCGATAAAAAGACTTCCGATGTAGCGTGCCTGCAAGTTGGTGCGCAGTTTGCTGTCAGGCGACCAAGTGATCCCGACATTCGCAATATTTCTTGGAATGCCGGCCAGTTGCACGTCAATCGGATCAGCAGAGACATAGCCCTTGCGCTTGAGCACCGTGTTGGTCCTGGTGTAAGCACCATTTATTCTGAGATGACTCGTTACGTCCAGGTTAGCGGTCAACTCAATCCCGTTTGACTCGCCGTCCTGGTCGTTGGTGTAGAAACTTGCCGACCCGTTGACGCCGCCACAATTGACAAAGGAAGTGCCGCAAATTGTTTGCACCAGAGGTGGCGCATTGGCTGGAGTGACCTTGTAGGTGGCAATCATGTTGCTGATGTCATACCGGAAATAGGTGGCAGCAACGGACAGGCCACCGATGCTGTAGTCAGCACCGATTTCACGGCCAGTCAGGTTTTCCGGTCCCAGGTCCGGGTTGGCAATCGTCGGGTTGGGCGAGCCGTAGGTGCGGGTCGTGTTGTTAAAGCCCGGCGCCCGGAACGACTTGTAGCTGGCTGCGCGCAGCGCCAGATCGTCATTGATGCTATACCGGCCAGCCAAACTGGGGTTCAGTCCGGACTTGCTGGTGTCGGGCTGCGCGCCTCCACTGGCTCCAGCACCCGCCAGGGTCCGCGTGTTGCTCCGATCCGTGTTATTCCATCGGTCATAGCGTGCACTCAGGGTGAGTTCCAGGGCTGGTGTCGGCGTCATGCTTGTTTGCGCAAACAAACCGGCGAAGGTCTGGTCTGCCTGACCATAGGTGCTGCTGGCCCAATTGCCGCGCCAGTCCTGCAACTTGGCCAGCGAGGTGGGAGCACCATAGAAAAACTCGAGGTCGGTCGCCGCCAGGTGGCGGTAGTCCATGCCGACTTGCAAGCTGCGCCACAAACCGCCGATATTCTTCGAGTAAATGGCGGACCCACCCTGCTCACGATAGCGTTGTGACCCGTACTGGGTGTAATACTGTTCGATGTCGTCGACAAATGCGGGCAACTGGGTAAAGCTGGCGCTAGCCAGGTTGGGGCATTTGGTGGCAGCACTGGCCTGCCAGTAACAGGCCGCCCCATTGAACTTTTCAAAGTTCACATATTGCGCCCAGGCGGTGCCGGTGAGCGTACTCTTGTCACCCAGTTTTTGACTCAGACTGGCCGAGAGGTCCGGGCTCTTTTGCAGGTTGTTGCCAAACTGGTAGCTGATGTCCTGATCCTGAATGTGATAGCCGATCCGCAGATAGCCACTGAGTTCAGGTGTCGGTTTGAATTGCGCCATCAGCTGCACATTGGTGTCTCTGGCGTTGGCTGGCACTTTGCCAGGAAAGCGCCACACCTGGTCTGGCGTTGCCGGGTCGTAGCCACGGGCATTGAACTGGTCGAGCGCCAGGTTGAAGCTCAGCCCGTCGGAGGCAACAAAGTTCTTGCTCAGAGCCAGCTTGCTCGCGCCGTGCGAACCGACACTGAAGCCGACTTCGCCGGCGCTGTCTTTGGCGCGTTTGGAGACAATATTGATCACTCCCGCGACTGCCATATTGCCCCACAGACTCGAGTTGCCGCCACGCACAACCTCAACCCGTTCGATATTGGACAGCGGCACCTTGAACCACTGCGTGGTCAGGTAGAACGGATCCATGATGGGAACACCATCGAGCAGCACCAGAACCTTGGCGTTACCCATGCCGCGCATTTTGGCAGAGTGACCCGTCGGGTCGGACTGAGTGCTGGGCACACCGCTGAAATTCAGACCCGGGACATCGCGCAACAATTGATCGAGCGTTTGTGCGGCTGACTTTTCAATATCTTCCCGCGAGACGATGGTGGTGTGCAAGGGCATCTGTTCGACACGGGCCTGACTGCGACTGGCAGACACCACCACAGAGTCAAGCGCAGGTGCTGCGTCAGGCGGGCTCACATCGGCACTGCCGATCCCTTCAGCGTGCGCCGAAAAGACGAAGGGGCAAACTATGGCCACAGCCACAGAAATGAAATGCTTTTTCATGAACAACTCCAAAATATCAAGAAAATGAACGCTCAACCCGCGCATTGCGCGAGAAGATAGACGTGAATTTGATATCTCAGAGAGAAGGCGGGCCACGCGCCGGCAATGGCGCGGCGGTGCGTGCCGCAATATGCGCAGCAGGAATGCTGTTCAGGGCATGCGCCAGGGGGTGAATCGTGTCGGCAGTAGTGCTGAAAATCCGTAGTGGCGCCGCTACGCTGGTGCACAAGGGGCAGTCCAGGCCTGTATGGGAATGCCCCGTGGTCTGCTCAGTGGTGTTGCCATCATCGCTCTGGACGACGATGCTCATCGTGCCGTTTCCGGTGCAGACGACCAGCGTGTGTTCAGGATGGATACCGGGCGTGAGCAGTTTGGTCGCAAGCAACAACGCAATGAACACAAGCACAAGGCGTGTGATCAGCTTGAAGTGACGCAAGGTTCGCATGATGTCATGATTATCCCGCAACCTCGTTCATGCACAGGGCACAAGAACCCTACCGTGCGGGTAGTGAAACACCTTCAATTGCTTCGGCAAAGTGCACCGATACCTCTCGCCGCAAACTGTTGAAAGCGGAACTTCCAGACTTGCCCACCCGCTGAATGCATAGAACGCCTACGGCGTTTTCAGAGCAAGGCCGATAGAGTAAGAGCGTGTCAATCAATCCGACTCTGTTCCCACTCCGATTGCTTCGGATCATCCGAGCCGTCGCTGTCATTTCAAGGCGGGACCTGGGTCCCGGGAATGCAAATATTGGACGACGGAATAAAGCGGCGGCACGAAGCGTTTATGCATGTAAGCACCGCGTGGTGCGAATCAACTCTGGAGCCCCCATGAAATCTTCCATCACATCCGTCGTTCGCAAATCCGTACTCGGCATCTGTCTGCCCGCCTTCATGCTAGGTGCCTGGGCCGCGATGGGCGATGCGCCAGCCAAATTGACCAATGGTGTCTTGACCGGCCCCAACGGCATGACGCTTTACACCTTCGACAAGGACGTCGCTGGAAGTTCGAAGTCAGTATGCAATGGACCCTGCGCCACCAACTGGCCGCCGCTGATGGCTACGGAGGCTGACCAGGCAACCGGCGACTTCAGCATTGTTACCCGCGACGATGGTCAGAAGCAGTGGGCGCTCAAGGGCAAGCCATTGTATTTTTGGGTGAAGGACAGCAAGCCGGGTGACAAGACTGGCGACGGCTTCAACAAGGTCTGGCAAGTCGCCGGTTATTGATTCGCAACTGCGGGTCCGGGAAAGCAGACCATGAGTCAGCAGCCGGTCGTTGCCCATATTCCGAGCTTGCGCCGTTATGCGCGAGCACTGACGGGTGACGTCTGGGCCGCTGATGACCTGGTTCAGGACACACTCGAGCGCGCCTGTTCCCGGTGGCGCCTGTGGCTGGCTGGTACCGACTTGCGCGCCTGGCTTTTTACACTGATGCACAACCTGTTTATCAGCCAGGTGCGACAGGGCCTGACGCGTGCGAAGTTGGCACCCACGGTTGATCTGGAAGACGTGGCGGACGAGTTGCGCGCACCCGAACTTTCGATAGGTTTGGCTATTGACCTGCAGCGCTGCCTGCTTCGACTGCCCGATGACCAAAGGGCGGTCTTGCTCCTCGTCACCATGGAGGACCTGTCCTATGACGAAGTTGCCAGGGTCACTGGAGTACCTGTTGGCACCGTCATGTCACGACTGTCGCGCGCCCGCGGCCGCATGCGTGAACTGCTGGATGAACCCAAAGCGCGAGCAGCCGCAAGCGAGCCGGGCAGCACGGCGCAAATGACCGCCCCTGTCCTGAGAAGAATGAAATGAGCAAACTCATGACTCCCGATGAAATGCACTCTCTGGTGGACAAGCTCCAACCGGAGGCGCAGCGGCAAGCGCTTGAAGCGCTGGCCCTGGAGGACCGCATGTCTGCTGAAACTCTGAAGTCCTGGATGGCACAACGCGCAGGCCTCAGGGAGTTGCACAGAGCTGTGCTGGACGAACCCATTCCGGCAACGCTGCGCCAGGCGGCTGAACGTGTTTCATCCTTGCAGCAGCACTTGAATAGAGGGTGGCATCAGGCTGGTATCGCCGCCGGTGTCATGCTCGCGTTTGGTGTAGGTTGGGTTTCCCACGGCGAACTGGTTTCCAGCCAGTCTGGCTCGGCCCTGTTGGCCAAAGGCTCGGCTCAGCACGAGTTTGTGCGCCAGGCCAGTTTTGCGCACGCTGTCTATTTGCCGGAAAAGCGCCACCCGGTGGAGGTCTCCGCTGCCGAGCAGGACCATTTGGTGCAGTGGCTTTCCAAGCGATTGGGCAAGCCGCTCAAAGTGCCCAATCTTTCGGCCCAAGGCTACGAGCTGGTCGGTGGTCGTTTGCTGCCCGGCGAGCTTGGGGCCAGAGCGCAGTTCATGTTTCAGGATGCCCAAGGACAAAGGATAACTTTGTACCTTGGTGCGATCGACCAGAAATTCGACAAGCTCGAGCAGGGCGAGACCCGCTTTCGTTATGAATCCGAAGGCCCGGTACCCAGCTTCTATTGGTTCGATCAAGGTTTCGGCTACGCGCTGGCGGGGCAGATCCCTCGTGAAAAGCTGATTGCCCTGGCAACGCTTGTCTACCAGCAACTTTGATGAACGACCGCTATTGAATGAACAGCTTCCCTCGCGTCAACTTAAGGAACTACCATGAAGACCCATCTTTCACGCAGGCATTTTTTCGAACCAGCACTCGGTACCGTGATGCTGCTGCTGATACCCGGGTGCGGCGGCGGTGGGGACGCAAACCTTGCTGACGCAGCGTCAACCCTGGGTGTGACACCGAGCAACACGACAAGCAACACACCCGTCACTGCGGCAGCCACCCCGCCAGACCCTTACGCAACAACGCCCGGTGCTCCAAGCGCAAGCTGCGGCTCGACGTTCGACTTTAATCATGGCCACGTTCTGCTTGTCTTGCGGACCGATCTGGACTCAACGACTGCCGTGAGCTACGACATCACAGGCGCCTCCGATCACGCCCATACGGTCACGCTGAGCGTTGATCAACTGGCCACACTCAAGAAAGGTGCCGCGGTCACTGTCAGCAGCACCGTCGCCTTTGATCATCAACACGTCATTACCGTTTCGTGCGTGTGATTCCAAACCACATTGATATTTCAGGAGGCTCATCATGAAACCGTACACAGTTAGGGTGAGACCCGCTTTCGTTATGAGTCCGAGGGCCCGGTACCGAGCTTCTATTGGTTCGATCAAGGTTTCGGCTACGCGCTGGCGGGGCAGATCCCTCGTCAAAAGCTGATTGCCCTGGCAACGCTTGTCTACCAGCAACTTTGATCAACCACCGCTATTGAATGAACAGTTTCCCTCACGTCAACTTAAGGAGCTACCATGAAGACGAATCTTTCACGAAGGCATTTTTTCGAACCAGCACTCGGTACCGTGATGCTGCTGCTGATACCCGGGTGCGGCGGCGGTGGGGACGCAAACCTTGCTGAGGCAGCGGCAAACCTGGGTGTGACACCAAGCACCGCCCCAGTTGCCACCACCCCAGTTGCTACCACCCCAGTTGCTACCACCCCAGTTGCCACCACCCCAGTCACTACCACCCAGGTCAGCACGCCACCCAGCGTCCCAAGCGCAAGCTGCGGCTCGACGTTCGACTTTAATCATGGCCACGTTCTGCTTGTCCTGCGAACCGATCTGAACTCAACGACTGCCGTGAGTTACGACATCACAGGCACCTCCAATCACTCCCATACGGTCACGCTGAGCGTTGATCAACTGGCCACCCTCAAGACCGGTGCCGCGGTCACTGTCAGCAGCACCGTCGCCTTTGGTCATCAACACGTCATTACCGTTTCGTGCGTGTGATTCCAAACCCCATTGATATTTCAGGAGGCTCATCATGAAACTGTACACAGTGATGCTTTCGATCGTATTGCTGCCAGCCTCGCTTGGCGTTCACGCAGCGGGCGGCGGCGGTGGCGGTGGAGGTGCGGGCGGTGAAGGCGCGCAGACCGATCAGGTAGTCCAGCTTGCCAACGCAGCGATCGCCAAGAAGGACTGGGCCGGTGCACAAGCCACGCTCAAGGCGGCCTTGGCCAGCAATCCTCAAAACGCCGACTACCACAACCTGTATGCCTATTCTTTGCGAAAAGTCCCTAACCCGGATATGAAAGAAGTGTTCCTTCACTACGAAGAAGCTCTGCGCATCGATCCCAAGCACCGGGGCGCCCACGAGTACATTGGCGAGGCTTACCTGATGGTGGGCAATCTTGCCAAGGCACGAGAACACCTTGCTGTTCTTGACAAGCTTTGCTTCTTCGGCTGTGAGGAATACACCGATCTCAAGGTGGCGATTTCGAAATTCGAACGTAGTCCGCAGGCCAAGTCCTGAAAGACGGCAGGGGAAAATATTGACTCATCTTCAAAATCCGCTGGCCCTGACGGCGCGTGTCCTGCTGTCACTGCTGTTCTTGCCGGAAGGCATTGACAAGGTGGGTGGATTTTCAAACACCGTCCAGTTCATCGCAGCAGCCGGGCTGCCCTTTCCAGAGCTCGGCGCGGCGCTGGCCATTGTGGTGGAAGTTGGCGGTTCCCTGGCCTTGCTGACCGGTTTTCAGGCACGCCGCGCGGCACTGACGATGGCGGTATTCACTTTGGCAACAGGATTCCTGTTCCACAGATTCTGGGCCGTTCCCGCCGCTCAGGTGAGTGTTCAGCACATCATGTTTTTCAAGAACATGGCGATCGCAGGAGGCCTCTTGATGGTGGCGGCCTTTGGCGCTGGTGCCTGGAGCATGGACGCAAGGCGCAGTGCCTAATAGCGATGGCTGATTCCCACAGCAAGCGACCATGGCGCAGTCAACTGTCCTGAGCCGGCAGAGGCGGGATCAGAATTGGCATACTGTTTCAAGGCAATCTGCACCAGGCCATAAACTTGAGTTTCCGGCCTCAACGCATAACTCAATCCCGGGCTCAGATTCAAGGAATACCCGCCCGAGGCCGGATTCGCGTTGCTGCCACTGTCGCGTTCCCGATGTTGTGCGTTGACCTGCAACAGAGCCGTCAAGCTGGGGCCGAGCCCGTAGTGCGCCCCGAGGTCAAAGTTCAACTCCGTCCCAGGACGGAAATTGTCGCGGGTGAGGATGGCTGCCTGCACTTGACCGCTTACAAACCAGCCCCAGTCACTGCCCGGGGCACTGTCAAAACAGTACGCTCCCAAAATCACGTCGGTGCTGCCGCTGCCCGGCTGGGAGGCGCGATCCAGCGGATGCGCCAAGGATGGATTGGTCGGATCGCCTGTCGGATCCTGTGGCGTCATCGTCTTGTCAATGGCTCCGGTGGGCAGCTTCAGCCCGATGCGAATGCCGCGACCCTGAAAGTGGTGGTCCGCCGCATCCAGTCGGTATCTTCCTATCACCCGGATATCACCCAGTTCGGTGAACTTTGCCTCTTGTGGAAACGGACCACTGATCGAGGAATCGAAGGTGTGAGCATGGTCACGCATCAGCAGCGGCAGACCCAGCGAGATATTCCAGCTCGGGTTGATCGCATAGTCAGCCTCCAGGTTCAAGACCTGATTGATGGTGCGCATATTCTCGATTTCCTCGTCGCTGCCACTCGGCGCTTCCGGCGTAATTCTCGAAGAACCGGCGCGAAGGCGGTCTGCCCTGGCATACGAATAACGCAAGTCAAGCCGCAGACCCTCAGCGCTGGACAGTCCCTGCGTATCCCAGTTCGTATTGGCAGAACAGAAGGCGGAGCCGCAGGACGCGCCGGCATTTGTCGCAATGATCGCGATCACAAGGGGCAGTAGACAGTTCTTCATGGTGGTATATCGTATTCTCAAAGCCGGTGCCATCCTGCAGGCTAGTTTGTGCGCTCCGCTGTCTGAACGACGCCGTCGCTATGGCCATGTGTGTGCTGGTGACCAGCTTTGCCAGCGTCACGATCCATGTTCTTTGCCACCGCGCTGAAGCTGAAGGTCTCGCGCTTCTTGTCGCGACCTTCCACAACGATCGAGATGGGAATGACGTCACCTTCCCTGATCTGTTGCCTCAGACCTGTCAGCATGACCATGTAACTGTCCGCAGAAAGTGCCACCGGCTTGCCAGCAGGCAGGTCAATGCCGGGGACGGACTGCATCTTCATTGCATAGTTCTTCATCACCATCTGGTGGAGCTCAACCGACGCGGCCACCGGGGAGTCAGCCCGGACCAGACGAGCGTCATCCGATGAAGTGAGTTGCATGAACGCGACCGTCGACTTTTGAAACGAAGTGGTCGTGCGTACCCACGGATCGAGCACACCCACTGCAGCCGATGCACTTCCACCAAGGACTGCAATAAGAAGTGAGATAAGAGCTTTGGTTTGCATGATGCTTCCTTTCGATATTTTGGCAATGATCGCTATTGCCTGAAGCACACTGTAGTGTCCCAGCCGACCTAAAGCAGCGGGGTAAAACCCGAATTCGCGCCTCACACGGACCCCAATAAGGGCCGTCTGTGCGATTGCTAATTTGAATGGAGCAGACTACGCCATTGGCGCTTGCCAGGACTTCTAAAGGCCGAGTTTTTCCTGCACGTATTTGCCGATGAGAAACACGGTTGGAAATAAGACCTGGTGCTCCATCCTTTCATGCGCTCGCAGGCAGTAGCCAAACTCGATGGCCTCCCGATTGTTTTCCTTGTAGCCGGCGGTCAACAAGGCGTGAACCGCAGCACCAATAGACTGATGCTGTGAATCAAATGTCTCGTGCCAGGTGCCAAAACTGGTGATCAGCGGCAGCACCTCGGCCATATCCGGCCTGACCCTGCCCAGCGCCAACTCGGGCAACAGGCCGAACACCGGAAAAACGAATTTCTCTTCGTGTTCAAAATGTGGCAGGCAGATTCGTGCCAGGAATCTTGCTGCCTCCCCTACGAAGCTGTCCATAGACGATACCCTGACAAGTTCGGCACGCGCGTCGTCATGGCCGAGCCGCAAGCCTTCCGGAGTCTTGAAACGCCGTGGCAGTGAATGGTCTGAGTTCATTTGATCGCCTCTTCCAAAGTTGAGTTGTCAAGAAGCCGTCGCCCACGCCCGGAGGTCAAGCCGTCGTAGCTACTAGCCATGCTTATCAGTAAGCATTTACCGTGCCCGAGCGGATGCCTGAAATCTCTATGATTTACCTGTGAAAACGGACTCCAGCTGGCAAGCAGCGTGGGGGCTTTGA
>SESH01097287.1_pt1 | contig 14232 bp, 7 predicted proteins | sample 3171561 | NCBI WGS metagenome assembly SESH01 (sample SAMN10866947, study PRJNA518727) | freshwater metagenome | biome: subpolar coniferous forest; feature: holomictic lake; material: water; isolation source: holomictic Lake 442 2011 16.5 m and 2014 13 m | place: Canada: near Kenora, Ontario
GTGAAAAAGCCTTGAGTCATGAAGCGGCCCCACGCCCAAGCCCCAATCGACTATGAACTTGCCAAAAAATTGGCGCGCAGCCAGGACCCGGATGTGCGCCGTCGCTTGGCTGCTCGCAGCGATATACAACCCGAGTTGCTGTACTTCCTCGCCGCCGACCAGGAGGTTGGAGTCCGGCGCGAGATCGCCAACAACGCCCTTACCCCGCGCCACGCCGACCTGCTGCTATCGCTCGACAAAGACAGCGACGTACGGACCGGACTGGCTCGCAAGATAGCCCGACTAGCACCCCACCTGCCCCAAGAACGCCTCGACCAGATCGAGCGCATGACCATAGACATACTGGAGGCGCTGGCCCGCGACCAAACTACCGAAGTTCGTCGCATCCTTGCCGACGAACTCCAGAGTGTGACCCGCGCGCCAGCCCATGTCATCAACAAGCTGGCTCGCGACCTCGAGCTGAGCGTGTGCGGGCCGATATTGCGCAACTCGCCAATTCTTTCCGACGAGGACCTGCTCCATATCATCATCGGCGGCGCCCCCGACGGTGCCCTGTCGGCCATTGCCGAGCGGGCCAATGTTGGGACCGCATTGGCCGACGCCATAGCAAACAGCAACGACGATGCCGCCGTCACCGTGCTCCTCGGCAACGCCAGCGCCCAAATCCGCGAAGAAACCCTCGACCGCATTATCGACCGCGCCCCTCAACACGAGCCTTGGCACGGGCCGCTGGTTCGCCGGTCCCAATTGCCGCCCAGGGCATCGGCGCGGCTGGCGTCGTTCGTCGCCGATTCGTTAGTTCACGTGTTGCAGACGCGCACCGACCTTGGGTTCGAGGCGGCGCGCCTCATTGCCGAAAGCATTCGCGTCCGTCTCAACAAACAGGCACCGGCCTCCCCGATCAGGTCTGGCCCCCCGGCCCCGGCGGACAACTCTCTGTTCAACCCACCCTGGGCGGTGGTATCCGCAGTCCCGGCCCCCGTCCCCATACCCGTCCCCGTTTCCGCCCCGGCCACAATCCCCGCCCACGCCCACGCCCCTGTGCCATCCGGCAAACCGGCGGAGCGCTCCTGCGACCGCGCCAAACGACTGAAAGCGGAAGGCAAACTTAACGAGGCGGAGATCGCCAGCGCAATTTCCGACGGCGATCGCGCATTCGTGGTGGAAGCCCTGGCCGAGCTGATCGGAACCCCAGCTGCCAACATCGAACGCGTGCTGGCCACCCACAGCGCTCGCGCCGTGACCTCAATGGTTTGGCGTGCCGGACTGTCGATGCGGACAGCCCGCGTGATTCAACTAAGAATGGCTCAGATTCCACCGAAGGATGCTCTGATCGCCCGCAATAATTCCGAATACCCAATCAGCGAGAGCGACATGATTTGGCAACTTGATTTCTTTGATATATCTGCATGACTGGGACCGAATATTAGATGGCGTATGAGATCAACCCCAATATCTGCACCGAGTGCGGTGCCTGTGCTTTCGAGTGCCCCAACCGGGCAATCAGCTCAAAGCACGGTACCTACGTCATCAATCCCAATAAATGTAACGAGTGCGCGGGCAAATTCGACCGTCCTCAATGCGTTGTGGTCTGCCCGTCCGGCGGCATCAAGCTGACCTGATTATTACTCCTGATTATTAGCGCGTAGCTTTCAGACTGCTACCGCCATTGACGCCCCGGTCCTCCGGCATTATTGACCAATCTGTCGCCGGTTTCCGGCTCCCCTGGAACATAGGGATCTTCCTGATGAAATGGCTAGCATCCGTCACCTCACTGCCGCAACCGCGCATCCGTCAGCTGGTCTGGATGGGGCTAGGAGTGGCTTTGATCATTTCTGGGGTGCTGATCGCCCTCACGCCGCTGGTAATGGGAACCACGCTGTTTCTGGTCGGCACGGTAATTCTGCTACGCAACTCGTCCGACTCCCGCCGTCTGTTCGTGCGAATCAAGCGCCGCTATCCAGCAACCTTCCGCTCATTCGACGCTTGGCGCCACCGCCACCAAAAGTAGTCGGGCACCAAAAGTAATCGGCGAGTAAGGCCACCATCCCCGCCGTGAATGCGCCATAATCCCGGCCAATCCGGTCACATCTACGCCAATTCGGGCTCAGGGAGCATTATTCTCACATGTTGCGTCCGCCCGGTCTCATCAAAGCCGCCATAAAAGCCGTCGTCACCGCCACCATCGCAGGCGCCTGCTGGGGTTCCGCTTACGCTGGCACACCCCTCACCTCATCGGCCCTGCCCGCTACCGGATCGGCTGAGGCGCAACGAGTCCCGGCTGTAACTGGGCCGGCTGTAACTGGGCCGACTGTAACTGGGCCGGCTGTAACTGGACCTGCTGTAACCGCCGCCGCCCCTCCAGGCTTCCGAGTTACGGCGGTGGAAGTTGCCGCCGAGCGCGACAAACCACAAGCATGTTTTATCTTTGGCGACCGCCTCGACAAGTCCCAGGGTGGCGGCTACGCTGCTTTCGTCACGGTGGCTACGCCGCCAGATATAAAGGTGGCTCCGCCGCCAGATATAAAGGTGGCTACGCCGCCAGATATAAAGGTGGCTACGCCGCCAGATATAAAGGTGGCTCCGCCGCCAGATATAAAGGTGGCTCCGCCACATAATCTAAAGATGGTGGCGCGGGACAAAACCCTGTGCGTCGAAGGGCTGGCCCACGGCAGCTCCTATATTGTCACGCTACGCCAAGGATTACCTGGCGCTGGCGGCAACCGCCTCGCAGAAACCGAAACCCGCCTAGTTGCCATACCCAACCGCGCCCCTGGCCTAGCGTTTCGTAGTGCTGGCTACATTCTGCCCCAGGTCGGAGCGGAAGGATTGCAGTTGCGCTCCATCAACGTCGAAAGCGCAAAACTTCGCGTGCTGCACATGGCCGACCGCAGTCTGATGGAGAAAATCTACGCCGGCCGGGTCGGTCAAACCCTCTCCGATTGGGACATCGGCGAGATGGTCGAAAAAGCCGGCAAGACGGTATGGAGCGGACAATTACCGATCACCTCCAGCCGCAACGCCCCGATAGTGACACGGTTTCCGATTGAAACGGTATTGGGCGACCTTGATCGTGGTGTTTACTTGGCTATCGCCGAGGCCGCCAGCGACACCGGGACCGGTGCCAGCATAAAAGGCACAAACGATCGCAACGCCAAAGCCAGCCAATGGTTTGTTGTCTCGGACCTGGGACTGACCAGCTTTGCCGGCGACGATGGGCTGACGGTGTTCGCCCGCTCGCTGACCGGAGGCGGCCCAGTTACCGGAGTTGAGTTGCACTTGCTGGGACGCAATGGCATTGAGCTGGCCAAGCTTATTACCGGAGCCGACGGCGTTGCTCATTTTGAATCAGACTTGGCCCGCAAGGAGGGGGATGACTCGGCACAGGCGCTGTTCGCCTACGGCGCTGGAGGTGATTTCAGTTTCCTCGATCTTGCGGCACCGGGAATTGATCTCAGCGACCGCAGCGGTTCCGTCCGGACCTCCCCAGGGCCGCTTGATGCCTATGTCTATGCCGATCGCGGCATCTACCGGGCCGGCGAGATCGTCAACGCAACGGCACTGTTGCGAAACACTGACGTCATGGCGGTAAGGGGCCGGCGCCTCACCCTCAAATTGATTCGCCCCGATGGCTTTGAAGTCGAACGACACGAACTTTCCGATGCCGGGGCCGGCAGCTTCAGCGGCGGGTTCACCCTGCCCACCACCGCGATCAAGGGCTCGTGGAGCATCACCGCCCACCTGGAGACCGAAGGGCCTACGATCGGCCGTATCGAGTTCACCGTCCTCGACTTTACCCCACCGCGATTAGAATTCTCGCTCACCGCCAGCCAATCGGACCTGCGCGAAGGCAAGGACAAGGATGCCGCCACCCTAAGCGTAGACAGCCACTATCTGTTCGGCGCACCGGCCGCCAACTTGCCGGGTGAACTTTCGCTGACGCTACGCCCGGCCGAGACCCCCTTCCCCAACTACAACGGTTTCCATTTCGGCCTCGCCCAACAAAAGGTAGAGACAGTTCAGGTCGAACTACCGGGCCTTACCACCTCACCCGACGGCAAGGCGGTGGTGGTCATGCCTGCTCTTAAATTGCCCGAGTCGAGCCGACCATTAGAGGCGCTGATACACTGTTCGATCCTCGACATCGGCGGTCGCGTAGTTAGCCGGGATCTGGTACTGCCGGTGCGGCACCAGCCCTTTGCCATCGGCGTCCGTGCTCGTTTCGATGACGGCGCGGTTCCAGAAGGTGCCACTGCCGGTTTCGACGTGATCACGGTCGGTAACGATGGTCGCACCATTGCCAGCTCCAACCTTTCATACGAGCTGTACGAGGAGGAATCCGATTACCGCTGGTTTGAAGCCGATGGCCGCTGGGATTACGAGACTGTCATCCATGATCGCCGCATTACCGGCGGGTCCGTTTCGGTGTCGGCGACCGCCCCGGCAACAGTCGAAGTCCCGGTTAAGGCCGGACGCTATCGCTTCGAGCTGTTCGACACCAAGACCGGTGTCGCCACCAGCATCCGCTTCGCCGCCGGTTGGTGGGTGACGCCGACCGCCAGCAGCAGGCCCGACAAGGTCGAAGTCTCGGTGATGCTGCCGCGCTATCGCGGCGGCGAGGTGGCTCGAGTTCACATCCGCCCCCCCTATGACAGCCAAGTTTTGGTCGTCGTGGCTGACCGATCGGTGCGCAAGACAATAATCAAACAGATCGATGCCAAGGGTGCCTTCCTGGATATTCCAGTGGACCCGTCATGGATCTGTGGCGTCTCAATCATAGCCACCGCCAACACCATCGCCAACACTGCCGCCAAAACAGGCGATATTACGCCGCCGCGTCGCGCCATCGGCATCGGCTGGCTGGCGATCGACCCAACACAACGCACCCTCGAGGTCAAACTCGACGCCCCCCCAAAAAGCGAACCGCGCCGCCCGTTGCTGGTTGGAGTAAGCGTCCGCGAGGCCGGTGGCACGGCTCTGCCCCCCGACAGCTCCGCCTTCATTACACTGGCAGCCGTCGACGACACCGTGCTTCAACTGACCGATCAGGCCTCTCCTGATCCAGCCGCCTACTATCTCAACCAACGCCGTCTTGGCATAAACCTGCGTGACGTTTATGGACGCCTGCTCGGACTCGGCGGTGACGGAAAGGCAGCGACCCGCAGCGGTCAGCTGGACAAGGATAAGCGCCGGCTACACCAAGTCCCGAGCCTGCCAGAACGCGACCAACCGGTTGTCTCGTTGTTTTCCGGCATCGTCAGAATCGGCAGCGACGGCCGCGCGCAGATACCGTTTACACTGCCCGAATTCAATGGAAAGCTGCGATTGACGGCGGTGGCCTGGACCGACACCAAGCTCGGCCATGCCGACACCAGTGTAAACGTCAGCGACCGCATTGGCACAGAACTGAACCTGCCCCGCTTCCTGGCTCCCGGCGACCACGCCGCAGTCGAGCTTTCACTGGTTAACAACGCCGGATCGGCTGGCGACTACCAAGTGACGTTGCAGGCCTCGGGCTCGCTCTCACTGGCCAACGGCTCCTTCACAATTGCCGTCCCCAAACGCGGCCACCGCACCACCATCAGCCGGCAACTGGTCGGCGAGAAAGCTGGAACCGGCACCATTCGCCTGGAGATAACTGGTGCGGACGGCTTTCATCTCGTCCGCAGCCGGACGCTTGCCGTGCGCGCGCCCGAGTATCCGGTGTGGCGCCATAGCATATCAACCCTGACGGCGGACCAGCCGATGATGGCCCCGCTCGACCTCACCGACGGCCTAATCCCGGAGACGGTAGTTGCGGCCTTGACGATCAATCCACTGCCCGGCCTTGCCCTGCCCGGCCTTGCCCTGCCCGGCCTTGCCCTAACCGCCGATCGGCCGCTGCGGGGCAGTGGGGAGCGTCTGGCCTCTGGAGTATTGCGACTGCTAGCCACCTCCGACGTTATAACCTCGCTCGACCTAGAATCGGCAACGGCGCTGCATGACCGCATCCAAGAGGGGCTGGAGACGCTGCGCTCACTGCAGCGGGCCGATGGCGGTTTTGCCTTATGGTCGCCCAAAACCGATGCCGACCCATGGCTATCCGCCTATATCATCGATGTGCTTGAACGCGCCCGCAGCGCCGGTTTCCAGGTGCCTGAAACCACATTGCAGATCGGCCGCGACTGGCTGAAGAAAATGCTCGACAATGGCTGGTTCGAGGACCGCGACTTAGTGAGCCGAGCCTACGCCACCTACATTCTCGCCCGAGCCAAATTGCTGGATGCCGCCGCAGTACGCTATTTCCAGGACTCTTTTGAGGCCAAACTCCAAACTGATCTAGCCCGCGCCCAAATCGCTGCAGCCTTGGCAGCACTCGGCGAGGGCCGCAGGGCCGCCGAGCTGTTCGAGCATTTGAGCGACGCCATCATCAACCACAAGGGCGTATCTCGAACCACGGCCGGCGGTCTGCGTGATTACGGCTCTGACCTTCGTGACCTTGCCGGAATCCTGGCTCTAGCTTGCGAAAGCGGGGCCAGCAATGGCGACCATCCCCAAGCGCTGACCCGCCTTCTCATCAACAACATCGCCGGACCCGAGCAACAACTAGGCTCCCAGGAAGGCGCATGGCTCGCCCTGGCCGCCCAGGCCGCCGCCCTGACTACGAGCCGCAACCTCGCGCTGCCGCCCGGACCGCCAGCTAAGCTAGCCGAAGGCGATCAACTCGCCGACTTGACCCGGCCGCTTTACCGGCGATTTGATCCGGCACATCCGCCAAGCCTGCACAACGCGGGAACCAAGCCGCTTACCCAAGTAATCACAGTCACCGGCCTACCCACCGCTTCACCCGCCACGCCCACCAAGCCCGCTTCAAGCAAGCGAGGCTTTGCCGTCAGCCGCGCCATGTTCAACATGAACGGCTTGCCGATTATATCCGGGGCTGAATCCGGGGCGCTGCGCCTGAACGAAGTCGTGGTGGTCATTATTGAAGGGCACAGCCCTGAGCACGGCCCGGATTATCGGGGGAGGCACCAAGTGGTGCTTACCGACCTTCTACCCGCCGGGCTGGAGATCGAAAGTGTCCGTCTCGCCGACAGTCCCCAGCTCGGCCGGCTGTCCTGGCTCGGCGAACTAAGTTCGGCTCGTTACGTTGAATTCCGCCGCGATCGTTTCGTCGTCGCTCTTGACCTTGACGAAAACCACCCTGACTTTCGCGTCGTTTACGTCGCACGAGCGGCGACCAAGGGCAACTTCGCCCATCCGGGCGCAGTGGTCAAATCCGAAACCGATTCGATACCGCTGGCCCGAAGTCAGGATGGACGGCTACAAGTTATTGACGAATAAGGTCTGGGTGCCAATTATGCTAGTGTGACGGCTCGGTTACAGACTGCTCATAGGCTGCGACCATTAGCATTGCGACCCGGCCGCCACCGCTGGCCAAGGGCAGGACCAAGCGTTCCCAGGTTTCGACTCGTTTAATACCGAGCCGGCGATTGATATCAAATATATCGAAACCACTGGTATAAAGCCTGGACATCGGGTTGCCCGATTTGACCACGGCGTCATATTCCTCACGTATTGCCGCCGACTGCTCGGGAGGCAGGTCGTCTATGCTGCGTTTAGTCATCTCAACCCCGAAGCGATAGACGAATGCACTACCGTAAAGCCGGTAGCGATAATGCCCGTCCTCGCCAATCTCAATCAGAATCAAGTTTCCCAGCCACGGCTTCAAAACTTCAGGAGGGAAATCGGCACGATCGGGCAAAGCACGATCGCCGCACCTCTCTTGCCAAAGATCATAGAGCCTTGTCAGTCTGGCGTCGGTAGTTTCAGGACGACTCATAAACGCTCCCCCGCAATGCAGTGCATTACCAAACAACCGCCCTAACCCGGCGTTTCGTCACGGCGACGGTGACGGTAACGGTAACGGCGCCAAAAGTTCAGCCGCCTTCATTTCGACCAATTTGACCAAATGCTCGACGATATCGTCATCCTTCAAACGATGAACCTGCTCTCCCTCAAGATAGATTTGGTGGGTATTGTTGCCGCCACCGGTTAAACCGACATTGGTTTCCCGCGCCTCGCCGGGACCGTTGACGACACAGCCGATCACCGATACCGAGATCGGGGCAATAATGTGGGACAAACGCTGTTCCAAGGCATCAACTACCTTGATCACATCAAAATTCTGCCGGGCGCAACTTGGGCAGGAGATTACGGAAACCCCGCGCTGGCGCAGACCCAGCGTCTTCAGCAAATCAAAGCCGACCTTGACCTCTTCGACCGGAGGCGCCGACAGTGAGACTCGAATGGTGTCGCCAATCCCACCCCACAGCAGTCGCCCCAACCCGACTGCGGACTTGACTGTCCCCATGCGTAGCCCGCCCGCCTCGGTAATGCCGATATGTAGCGGGTGATCACAGACGGCGGCCAGCTTTTCATAAGCCGCAACCGCCAGGAAAACATCGGAGGCCTTGACGCTGATCTTGAAATCGCGAAAGTTGTGGTCTTCAAGAATACGGGCGTGATGCAATGCCGATTCGACGAGTGCGTCAGGGCACGGCTCACCGTATTTCTCCAGCAACTCTTTTTCAAGGGAACCGGCGTTGACGCCTATCCGGATCGAGCAGCCATGGTCCCTAGCCGCCTTGACCACCTCGCGTACCCGGTCATCGGAGCCAATATTACCAGGGTTGATACGGAGGCAGGCGGCACCGTTTTCCGCAGCTTCAATAGCGCGCTTGTAATGAAAGTGGATATCGGCAACCACCGGCACCGCAACAGCGCGCACAATCTCCTTAAGCGCCGCCGTCGAGGCTTCGTCCGGGCACGAAACCCGGACAATATCAACACCTGCCTGCTCAGCTGCCAATATTTGGGCGATAGTCGCTGCCGCGTCAGAGGTCAGGCTGTTAGTCATGGTCTGCACCGAGATCGGCGCATCACCACCAACCGCAACCTTGCCGACCATGACTTTGCGACTAAGACGACGCTGAATGCTTCTGTAGGGGCGAATGCTCATGTCTAACCCTATTTCTTATCCACAAGAAAGATTCTTGAACACAAGGCAAAGAGACAGGAGATCATCGGTTGCCGCTGCCGCTGCCATGACGCAACGCTGCGGCATCAATCAAGGTATCGCGAAGAACCTGCCCGGACTGGCCCAGCGGCTGAGGCTTGGCACCATCGACGATAGCCACCAGCGCGCCGGCATTTCCAGTGCGCAGCCGCATACCAGCTCGGCCGGGTACCCGATATACATCGCCCGGGCGCATGACCCTGGTGAACACGGGGTCACCCTCACGATCGCGGACCTGTACCCATGCATCCTCGATCGCCTTGATCAGCACCCGAGACTCGCGATTCTGCCCGCCATAGACCCGTCCAGGCGGCGAGCCGGCATCAGTGACGGCCAGGGCCGCACCAACATCATTAGCGGCCGGTGCCGGCGTCGATGTAGGTGTAGATGTAGGTGCCGGTGCCGGTGCCGGTGACGATGTAGGTGTAGGTGTAGGTGTAGGTGTAGGAGTCTGGACCGAACCGCGCACCGGCTTTGACCGCGGCGCCATCGGTATCAAAGAACGGAGTCCGCCGACGAGTTCATCAGCCGGGCCGGACACCAGTGGAATCTCGTCGCCGGACTCGCCCGCCCCATTATCTGCGACGACTACCGAAACTGACGGCGCGGGATCACCTGATCGGGGATCGCCAAGCTGGCCAGCACCCTGGCCCACTCCACCGATAATTACACCACCGGGCAGAACCGGCAGGGGATCAGAACCGGCGGCCAGCGTCACCGGCAGAGGGACAGAACCGGCGGCTGACGACACCGGCTCTGCGGTGGATGTTACCGCTTCAGGTGATGCGACGGCATCTGAAGACCCAACCGGCGCGGTCGGGACCGAACCGCCGCTATTGGAGAAAACATCCAGCAGAGAAACTAGCCGGTGCGGCAAAGATGGCACGACATCAACCATGCTGCGATCGGTGGCCGAAAGGACATACCATCCGCCGTAGATCAAACAGGCCATGACCACAGAAACCAAAAGAATTGTGCCACCCGGAATCTTGCCCTCCGGTACCGGCGTCGGGAAATAAAGGTTCTGGTGGTCGGCCTTGCCCGCTACCTCGTCCTTGAACCGGCGCACCACTCCATCAGTATCAAGTCCAAGATAGTCGGCATAGGTACGCACGAAGCCCATCGCATAGGCTGTACCAGGCAACTCGTGGTAGTGCTCCTCCTCGATCGCCAGCATAAAAGGATAGCGAATCTTAAGCATGGCCGCAACATCGCGCAATTCCAGGCCGGCCTCAATCCGGGCAGCGCGAAGCACGCTGCCGATTCCAGGAGCATGACGAGGGTCACCGGCTTCGGACCCGCCGGGACCGCCACCACGGGCCGCCAAACCGCCCCTGCCAGAGATCAGAGTCAGGAATCTACGCTTCAGGTCGCCCATGTCATCAGCCGCCTCATGCGCCAAACGCCCGCCTGCGTCATGCTGCGGATCGTCCTCATATAATCTGCCTAATCTTAGCAATCTCGGAAGCCGATGGCCACCCATACATGACCACCGCCCAAACAGCTCAAACTATGAGCTTAAATTATAATAGCGTGATCCCTGGCGAAAGCACGCAGGCGGTCGCGCAAGCTATGGTCGCTACAGCGTGCCAAGCTCACCATGTACTCACGCAGACGGGCGACGTCGAGCGAGCGCAGCATGGTCTTAACCGGACCGACTGATGGCGGGGACATCGATAGCGAGCGGAAACCGATGCCGACCAGCGCCATCGCCTCCAACGGCCGCCCGGCCATCTCGCCGCAGATAGACAACGGCACACCGAAGATTTCGCACTGTTCGACGATCAAGCGCAGGGCCGCGAGCATAGGCGGGGACAGCGGGTCATAGCGGTTGGCCAGCTGCGGGTTGCCACGATCATAGGCGAAAAGATACTGGGCAAGGTCGTTGGAACCAACCGATACGAAATCCACCATTGGCAGCAGCAACGGCAGCTGCAACAGCAGCGCCGGCACCTCGACCATCACGCCGACTCGAACCTTAACCGGGCCATCATAGCCATCAACGGCAGCGCGGGCGATTTCCATGTCGACAAGCTCTCGTGCCGCCCGAAACTCCGCAACCTCGGCGACCATCGGAAACATCAGCGACAACGGGCGACCGGCGGCAGCCCGCAGCAGCGCCCGCAGCTGCTTACGCAGCATCGCCGGACGATCGAGGCCGATGCGGATGGCCCGCCAGCCCAATGCCGGGTTGGCTTCCTCATGGACAGCGAAGTAGGACAACTTCTTGTCGCCGCCAACATCAAGGGTGCGGAACACCACGGCCTTATCGCCGGCAATCTCCAGCACCTTGGCGTAAAGCATGGTCTGAGTCGCCACATCGGGATAACTCGACCGGATCATGAAGGGAATCTCGGTTCGATAGAGCCCTATGCCATCGGCTCCGCTGTCCTCAAGATGAGGCAGATCGATCAGCAGGCCAGCATTCAGCTGGATCGACACCGGCACGCCGTCATGGCTAACCGAAGGGAGTCCGCGCACCCGAGCGAACAACTTCTCGCGCATGGCCATCATCCGCATACTTTCGGCGACGACGTACTTTATGTCTTCACTTGGCCGCACAAAAACTTGGGCGTTATCGCCGTCAACAATCATCTGATCTAGGGGGTCTACCCGATTAAGCGCATCGGTACATTGGGCAACCACCGGTATGTTTAGCGCCCGCGCCACGATCACCACATGGCTAGTCGCCGAACCCTCCTCCAGCACTAAGCCACGCAGCTTGGCGCGATCATAGTCGAGCAATTCAGCCGGCCCCAGCGTACGTGCCACCAGAATCATATCATCGGGCATAGCAACGCCTTCAGATGCCGACTTTTTGCCGGCCAGATGGCGCAACAGCCGGTTGGTCAGGTCATCTAGGTCAAGCAACCGCTCCCGAATATAGGAATCGGCGATCTGATTCATACGGGCGCGGGTATCGTTCTGAACCTGGATCACCGCCGCCTCTGCGGTCAGGCCGGTCTTGACCGCCTCACGGATGCGCGACAACCAGCCGCGGTCCTCGGCGAACATGCGGTAGGTCTCAAGGATGTCGCGGTGCTCGCTACCATCAGCCGTAGTGGCCAACAATTCATCAATGGCGCCGTACATGCCAGCCAGCGCCGTGCGCAGCCGATCAAGCTCAGCGTCGGGGTCGTCGGCAACCATGTCGCGGATCGTCAACTGGTGGCGGTGCAGCACGGCCTGGCCAATGGCCAAGCCACCATTGAGGCTGACACCTCCGAGTCGCGACGGCAGCAGGGCGGCATCGCCGACGTTAGACAACTCCTGTCGGCTGACCAGTGCGCCACCAGCCACCAGTTCGGCCACAACCATGGCGATGGTCTGGAGAGTCTCCACCTCGGTCTCGGCGTATTGGCGGGGCTGCTTGTGCTGAATCACCAGCACCCCGCGCACGCGCCCACCGCGCAATATCGGCACCCCGGCAAGCGACTGAAACTCATCTTCACCGGTTTCCGGGCGATAGGCGAAGTTGGGATGGGTGCGAGCGTTGGCCATCGCAGTCGCCCGAGCACGCGCGGCAATGTCGCCGACCACGCCTTCCCCGACCCGAAGTCGAGTCTTGTGGACCGCAGACGGGTTGAGGCCAACAGTCGAGAACAGCTCCAGCATGTCACCCGAGCGCATGATATAGCAGGAACAGACCTCCGCCTTCATTTCAGTAGCGATCAGGCATACGATCTTGTCGAGTCGCTGCTGACCGGTACCAAGCCCGGCCATAACATCACGCAGCCGCGCCAACAAACGCCGATGATCGGCTATGGCGTCGAGCGGCAGCTTCTCCCCTGCGAACTGCCCCGCAGACTGTCCTGGGGGCTGCCCTGCGGGTGTATTCTCCGGAGCCACATCCGTTTCGGCCATTCCGGCGATCACTCTCTATTCCTGGAATTTTTCAACCTGACAACCTTGGTAGAGCCGGTTACTCTAGTGACTTTGTTGAAGCGAGAAGCCGTAATTCATCCGTTCACCGTCACGCCTGATCCAGTTCAAATGCGGTATGAAGGGCGCGCAACGCCAATTCAGTATATTCCTCAGCGATCAGAACACTAACCTTAATTTCCGAAGTCGAGATTACCAGAATATTGATACCCCGCTCGGCCAAGGTTTTGAACATCCGCTGGGCCACGCCTGGATGGCTGCGCATACCAACTCCGATCACCGAAACCTTGGCCACATTACTGTCGGCCGCCAAGCGTTCATAGCCGAGTTCGCCCTGGGCCACCTCCAACTCACGAAGGGCGCGCACCATATCTGCCTTGCCGACCGTAAAGGTTAGATCGGTGGTCTTGCCGTCGGCCGATACGTTCTGGACGATCATATCGACGTTGATAGCAGCATCAGCCAGGGGGCCGAAGATGCCGGCGGCGATGCCGGGACGGTCGGGCACCCGCACCAAGGTTATTTTCGCCTCATCACGACTATAGGCAATGCCGCTGACCAGGAGTTGTTCCACGTTATCATCCTCATCAACCACCAAAGTTCCCGGCAAGGAGCTACCGGCCGCATCCGCATAACTCGAAAGCACCTGAACTGGAACCCGGTGCTTCATAGCGACTTCCACCGACCGAGTCTGCAACACCTTGGCCCCCGCCGAGGCCAGCTCCAGCATCTCCTCATAGGTGATGCGGGCGAGCTTTCGTGCCTTGGTGACAATGCGGGGATCGGTGGTGTAAACCCCATCGACATCGGTATAAATATCGCAGCGATCAGCTTTCAGCGCCGCAGCCAGCGCCACCGCTGAGGTGTCGGAGCCACCGCGTCCGAGCGTGCTGATTCGTCCGTTATCGTCTACGCCTTGGAAGCCGGCAACCACCGCGACTGCTCCCGCTTGCATTGAACAGACAATCTCGGCCGTCTCGATACCAAGAATGCGCGCCTTACCATGAGTGTCGTCAGTGCGTACCGGCAACTGCCAACCCAGCCAGGAGCGGGCGGGAATACCGATGGTCTGCAAGGCCACAGCCAACAGGCCACTAGTGATTTGCTCGCCAGCCGCCACCACAGTGTCGTATTCGCGAGGATCCGATATCGGATTGATCTCGGTACAGAAATTGACCAATCGGTTGGTCTCGCCAGCCATCGCAGACACCACCACCGCGACCTGATGCCCGGCCCTGACTTCAGCCTCGACCTTACGCGCAACATTCCTGATGCGCTCGATGTCGCCAACC
>SESH01101432.1_pt1 | contig 14228 bp, 12 predicted proteins | sample 3171561 | NCBI WGS metagenome assembly SESH01 (sample SAMN10866947, study PRJNA518727) | freshwater metagenome | biome: subpolar coniferous forest; feature: holomictic lake; material: water; isolation source: holomictic Lake 442 2011 16.5 m and 2014 13 m | place: Canada: near Kenora, Ontario
TTATCTAATTCGGAACTGCTGATCCCCACTCCCCCGCTCATCAGGTCACCGCGTCGCCGTTGCCTCCATGCAAGGGTTCCACACAGAGCTGGAGATTCATCACCCCGGGGTCCGTCACGCGCCGGGCGGCCGCCACCCGATATCCCGGAAGCCAGACAATCTCGCCGCCACTCTCGAAAAGGGGCAGGCCCGGGCGCTCCTGGCGCGGAACTTTGGCATCGACCAGAATGTCCTGAATCTTCTTCGATCCCTTCATCCCGAAGGGCGCCATCCTGTCGCCGGGCTGCCACGACCGGACATACAACGGCTGACGGCCCCCCGTGGAGAAACACAGCGACGCGCGGGCAGGCCAGATCCCGGGCCGCCGCGGCCGCTCCTTGATTAAGCCCGGTTCCAGTCGGGCCACAATCCGCCACCCCGGGTCGGGCAGAAGGGTCTCCCCCGGAATGGACACCCGCACGCGAAACCCGGCAGGATCCGGCAGGATACGGTCCACCGTCAATCGATCGTACGCCCTCCGCACGGCCCACCCCTCCCCCAGCAACAGCGTCGCGCTGCCACGAGCCCCCCCGCACAGGGCCAGGATCCGGTCGAGGGTTTCGAAATCGAAACAGGATTCCGGCGCCTTGCGCGCCATCAGCCACATTCGGATCACCCGTCGCTGTGCGGCGAGGGGATGGGCCAGGAGAAGGCGGCAACTGAGGGCGCGCCGCGGCATGGCCGCGCGGTCCGACGGGATCAGGCTGGCGTCCAGCATGCCCCCCGTCAACTCCTCCAGCCAGGCTTCCTCGTCAGCCAAAATGCGGCGGGTCCGGGACAGGGCCTCCCGAATGCGGGGATTGAAGTCCCGCTCCAGCAGCGGAATCAGCTGATGACGAACCCGATTGCGCAGGAACGCGGAATCGGCATTACTCTCGTCCTCGCGCCAGGCAAGCTTTTCACGACGCAGGTAACTGAGGATGTCACGGCGGGACACGTCCAGGAGCGGGCGGACCAGACGACAGCCCTTCAGGGCGGTTTCGGCGGAAATCCCGGACAGTCCCGCCCGGCCCGCTCCGCGCACCAGCCTGAGGAGAACCGTCTCGGCCTGGTCGTCGGCGGTATGCGCGGTGGCGATCACATCAGCCTTCACCCGGCGCGCGGTCCGGAGCAGGAACGTATACCGCGCCTCACGGGCGGCCATTTCGAGGGAGATGCCCCGGCGCCGCGCCAAGGCCGGAACCCGCGCCTTGCCCAGCACGCAGGGCAGCTTAAGTTGAGCAGCGGTTCGTTCGACAAAGCGGGCATCCTCATCGGCCGCAAGGCCCCGGATGCCATGATGCAGATGCGCCACCGTCAGCCGCCACCGCCTCCCGCCGGAAAGCGTCTTTAAGGCATGCAGCAGGGCCACGGAATCCGCTCCACCCGAAACCGCCACCAGAATGCGGGAGCCGGGAGGAAGAAGGGAAGTGTTGATCATGCGCTTATTTCGCAGGCTCAAGCCGCCGGACACCGCCCATATACGGCACGATGGCTTCCGGCAGGGTCACGGAGCCATCGGCCTCCTGCCCGTTCTCCAGGATCGCCACCATCAGGCGCGCCAGCGCCACGCCGGACCCATTCAGGGTATGAACAAAGTCCACCTTGCCGTCCGCCCGGCGGTACCGGATATTCGCGCGCCGCGCCTGGAACGTCTCGAAATTGCTGCAGGACGACACCTCCAGCCAGGCGTTCTGACCCGGCGCCCACAACTCGATATCGTAGCACTTGGCCGCCGCGAAACTGATATCACCCGTGCACAGGGACAGCACGCGATAGGGCAGCCCCAGGCGCTGCAGCACGTCCTCGGCGTTGGCGACCAGCGTCTCGAGCTCGGCATAGGAGGTGGCGGGCTCGACAAACTTAACCATCTCGACCTTGTCGAACTGGTGGACGCGTATGATGCCGCGGGTTTCCTTGCCGGCGGAACCCGCCTCGCGCCGGAAACACGGCGTGTAGGCGGTCAGGTAAACCGGCAGCGGCTTATCGATGATGTCGTCCCGATAGAAGTTGGTCACCGGCACCTCGGCGGTCGGGATCAACCACAGATCGTCGGTGGCGTGGTACATATCGTCCGCCATCTTGGGCAGTTGGCCCGTCCCGATCATCGACGCGGTGTTCACCACGAAGGGCGGGAGCATTTCGGTGTAGCCGTGCTCGGTCACATGCAGGTCCAGCATGAACTGGATCAGGGCGCGCTGGAGCTTGGCCCCGCCGCCGAGAAACAGGGGGAACCCGGAACCGGTCATCCGCGCGGCGCGGGCGAAATCGAAAATCCCCAACCGCTCGCCAACGTCCACATGCCCCTTCGGAGCGAAGGCGAACGACCGCGGCTCGCCGAAAGTCCGGACCACCACGTTGGCCGCGGCATCCAGCCCCACGGGAACACTGCTGTGCGGGATATTGGGAATCCGGAGCAGGTTGTCCTTCAGGCGCGCCTCCAGCTCGCGGACCTGCACATCCTTTTGGGCGATCGAATCGCCCAGGTCGCGCATCGCCTTCTGCGTGTCGGAGGTGTCCTGCCCCTTGCTCTTAAGAAGGCCGATCTGTTTGGAAACCGTATTGCGCAGACTCTTCAGGGTTTCCACCTCGGTCACCAGGGCGCGGCGTTGCTTGTCGTCCGCCACCACCGCATCGAGGAATTCCGTGGTGGCGCCGCGCGCCGCCAGTCCCTGACGCACACCCTCTTCATGATCCCTGATCGTCTTGATATCCAGCATGATGTCACCCCATGATCTCGGCCCTGAACACTGTGCCGCATGCTAGCGCAGCGCCTGTCAGGATGCAATGGCGGAGCGCAACTTGAGCGGTTGCGGGGACCGGATCGTGATCCGGCGGGCGTGCGGCTCGGCCAGCGCCTCGAAGTGAAGATGGAGGGTGTGGGACGGGAAGACATCCTCCGCCCGCTCGGCCCACTCGATCGCCGCGATGCCGTCGACGTCAAAGTACTCCTCAAGACCGAGGCTGAGGGCGTCGCCGGAGTCGCGAATGCGATACAGGTCCGCATGCACCAGCGTCCGGGACCCGCGGTATTCGTGGATCAGCGTGAACGTGGGACTGGTCACCGGCCGGTCAATCCCCAGCGCCGCCGCCAACCCCTGCACAAAACAGGTCTTCCCGCTGCCCAGATCCCCGTGCAGCGCCAGCACGACCCGACCCGGCAATTGCCGGAGCAGGCGCCGGGCCAGCCTGTGCGTATCGGCCACGCTATGCGACTCGTATGTGACGACGAAGGACATCGGCGGAACAGCCTATAGGATTCACGACACGGAATCCAGAATAGAGGTCATTGACTGCCCCCACCCCCCCGCCGCCCCCTTATTGCGACCTGCCCCTCGGACCCGGAGAAGTGGTTTGCGGGAAACGTTCCCGAAATTGAGGTCACGATCCACAAACTTTAGTTGCTTTGACAGCAGGTGATAGAAGTTGTACATGAGGACGCAACGGCTGGAGATTGGGCGGGGGGTTCGCCGGGGCCGGAAAGAAAGGAAACTGAGATGATCGCTTCCATTAAGCAAGCGTCTGAGGGGCATACGCTTCTGACAATCGGGTATGAGGGCCTGGACGTTCCCCGGTTCATCAAGTTTCTGACGTGTCATCATGTGAAGATGCTGGTGGATGTGAGGGAATTGCCTTTCAGCCGGAAGAAGGGTTTCTCCAAAACCCCATTGTCGGCGGCTGTGGAGGGCGCTGGCATGCGGTACACGCACGTCAAGGCGTTGGGTTCACCGGCGGATATCCGGAAGAAGGTGAAGACGGATGGCGACTACGCCGCGTTTTTCAAGGCGTACGACGCCTATCTGGAGACTCAGGACGAGGCGCTTTCTACCTTAGGCGGGATGCTGGAGGAGTATCGACGCGTCTGCCTGATGTGCTTTGAGGCGAACCCGGCGGAATGCCACCGGAGTAACATCGCGAGGCACATGGCACGAGAGTTCGGCAATCACGTCACGGTGGAGCCGGTACAGACATGGGTGAAGTAGGACCCCTTGAAATCCTGGTCTTGGTCAAGGCTTACCCCAATCCGAGTGAGAGCCAGGGGGAAGCTTGTTGTGTGATGGGCATCAACCGGGATCTGGGATTCGTTCGGATCTATCCCATCCCCTTTCGGAATCTCGAAGACGACAAACAGTTCGGGAAGTACCAGCGCATCCGCCTCGGTGTCCAGCGACCAAAGAATGATTCCCGTCCGAACACGTTTCGCCCACAACTGGACACACTGGAATTGTTGGATGCGCCGATACCGTCCGGGAAAGACTGGTACGCGCGGAAGCAGTGGGTGATGCCGTGGGTGGGCCAGTCCATGTGCGGCATCATTCGGGAGCAAGCGCGAAGCGGGTTGTCCATGGGGATGTTCAAGCCGGCCGAGGTGTTAGATCTGACCCAGGAAGTCGACGCAACCGGCTGGGCGCCAAAGGACCTGGCGAAACTGGGACAGCGGGATCTATTCCTGACGAAGGAGAATAAGCTCCTGGAGAAGGTCCCGTTCAAGTGGCGTTACAAATACCGTTGCAGCGATCCCGCCTGCCCGACCCATGAACAAACGATTGTTGACTGGGAACTGGCCGCGCTCTACCTGAATCTGAAGTGGAAGGGCGGCGACGATCCAAAGGCGATACACGACGCAGTGCGGAAGAAATTCCTGGGGCAGATGTGTGATCGGTCCCGGGACGTTTACTTCTTCACGGGGAACATGGGAGCGCACCCTGGCAGTTTCCTGATTCTCGGCGTGTTCTGGCCGCCAAGAGACCTCCAAGCCACGCTGTTCTGACCGGCGTTCCAACGTATCAGAACGAGATGGTCCTCCTTGGCGTTAATGTTGCCCTGATCCTTCTTCGCCATTGGTGCTATTCATCCAGACCGGCGGCGGTGGGACGGTTTAGGCCGACGACGGCTTTGATGCTGTCTTTCCACTTGATCATCGGGTCATGGCTGTGGCGTTGGTAAAGGGCGCGGATGGCCCTGTCGGACTGTAGGGCGCCGAGGGCAGCGCCACGGAGGACGGCCTCGGAATCGCGGGGGCAGTTGAAGGGAAGGATTTGCCGTAACCGGTTGATCTTCCCGAGCCAGATGGAATCGGTGACGTAAGGATGTACGGCGGCAATCAGGGCGTCGGGATTGCCGTAGCGCGCTTGAAGCGGATGGCCATGGTCTTGGCATAGCAGTAGCGGCAGTCATGCTCGCAGCCGTCCTGGATGTTGACGTTGCTCGCCGCCCATTCCTGGGTGCCAGTAGGTGGCTTCGTTTTCTGGATGACAGCAGTGTTCATACGGGTGAGTCTATGAACTTTGGCCAACTAACTGATCTTGTTCCTCGTCCCCTTAGCGAGAGTGGCCGACAATCGCGGAAACCAACCCTCCGCCAACAGTCCTTCGCTGACAAGACGCCTAACAATGCGTTCTGCCAGAACCTGAGCCGGGGTGGGTTCGGATGTCACTTCACATCCTCCAGAAACTTGCCGATTTCCGCAGGGGACGGCAGTTGGCCCCGGAGTTCCCGCGGGAGTTGTTTCACGATCCGGTAGGTTGCCACGCCGATAGGCTTCTTGGCCTCGCGGAGCGCGTATTCCACGATGGTTCTGCTCTTCTGCTTTCACAGGATGATGCCGATGGACGGATTCTCACCCTTCTCGCGGACCTGGGTGTCGAGAGCGGCGAGGTAGAACTGCATCTTGCCGACGAATTCCGGCGCGAATTCGCCGACCTTGAGTTCCACGGCCACGAGACACTTCAGGCGGCGATGGAACAGCAACAGGTCAATGAAATACTCCTTCTCGTCCACCTCAAGGCGGAACTGGCTTCCAACAAAGGCGAATAGCCCGCCCATGACGTGCAGAAAGCCCTCGATGCGCGCAATGAGCGCCCGCTCCAGCTCACGCTCGGCATGTTCCTCGCCGAGTTCCAGAAAATCGAAAAGGTACTCATCCTTGACCGCCAGCTTCGCCTGGGCACGGATGGCGGGCGTCACGGCCTTGTCGAAGTTGGTCTGACCGAGGAGTGTCTTCTCATAACTCTGGTTCTCGATCTGATGGATGATCACGTTTTTCGACCAGCCGAACTTGCGGGTCATGCGGACGTAGAACTCCCGCTCCAAGGGATCGGAACAGCGCGTCAGAACGATAAGGTTATGGGACCAGCCGATTTGTGCAACCAGTGGTTGCACTTTTGGCAGACCCTGGTAGGCGACATAGAATTCCCGCATGTAGAAAACGTTACGCCTTGAAAAACCGACGCTGACCGCCCTTACCGATCTCGATCATTTCGTTGATTCCGACGAAATGATCCTCCACAAGTTGGCCGCTGTTGAACGGCGCCGGTGGCTTGCGCTCTATCGAATTGGGCTCCAGAAAGGGAGATTACAGCGTCACCTGATCTGGAAATGCTCGTAGCCGCGTGCCGTTAACGGCTGAACTTGCCCGGCCGCGTCCTGAAGACGGACCCCCGTCTCACGGGTGATGAGCCCGATGCGGGAACAGCGTAGGCGGAACCGCGCCTTCCAAGCTCGCTCGAAAGCGGCGGCACGGTCGGCCTTGACCGTAAACAGCAGTTCGAAATCCTCGCCGTCCCCCAGCGCGTGGTCAAGCGGCGTACGCCCCTTTCCCGCCCGGCGTGCGGCGGCGGACACCGGAATACGACCCGCCTCCAGTACCGCCCCCACCCGGCTGGCGGCGATCAGCCGCGGCACGTCCGATGCCAGGCCGTCGCTCAAATCCATCATGGCCGTGGCCCAGCGCGCTTTCCCCAACCATTGCCCCTCCTGGAGCCGGGGTTCAAACGTGAGGTGTCGGCCGGCCAGGCTGCCGCCGAGCATGCCGGTCACGTAGAGCACCTCCCCGGACCGGGCGCCCGAACGGAACACGGCCTGCCCGCGCGGCACCCGCCCCACGGCAAACACATGCAGTTCCAGGGTCGTGCCGCGTGAGGTGTCGCCGCCGACAATCGCCACCCCGTGCCGCCGGGCCAGGCGGGCGGCGCCGCGATAGATCCGTTCGATACGGCTGACCGGCGTGCCGGCCGGCGCCACCAGGTCGATCAACACCCAGAGCGGCTCACCGCCCATGGCGGCCAGATCGCTCAGAACGCGCCCGATGGCCTTATGGCCCACCGCCTCGGGCCTCGCACCGGGCGCGAAATGAACCCCTTCAATCACAGGATCGCTTTTAAGCAGAAAGTCGAATCGCGCGCCGCGCCCGGTGCGAACCACCGCGCAATCGTCACCCATGCCGGCAATCACGTCCGCCCGACCCGGCACCAGACGCTGGAGACGGGCAATAAGCCGGTTTTCTCCCAAATCCTGAACGGTTGTCATTTAGCCACCTTCAGCACCTGATCGCGAAGCGCTTGTGCCAGCCGCGCTTCCGCCACCGTAAAGCCCCCCACCGCCGGATCAACCCTGAGCAGGGTCTCCTGCCGGACACAACGCCGTTCCTCAAGACGCAGCTGTCCGCGCGCCACCAACGTCAGCACCAGCACGCTCAACCCGCACATCAGGATCATGCCCGCCGTACGCTCATAGCGCCCGGCCGGCAGGGCACGCCGGGAAGCCTTCCTCGCGGCAATGGCCCACCCCAACAACGCCACCAATAAGACAGCCATCGGCGCCGATATGGCCACCAGGGAGGCCGTCTGATTTTCGGAAGTAATCCAACTCACGGGCAACAGGAATGCCGTCCCCATCAGGACGGCGGGCACAAGCCAACGGACCGCGCTGCCCCGGGCGCGTCCAGGCGCCGGTAGGGACACCGGCACCCACCTGGAGAAGGCCAAAACAGTATTCAGCAGAACCATCGCCACGCCCAATACCTCCAACTGCATGATCAGCCTCGGCCAGACATACGGCAACCCGTATAACCGCCCTCCCATCGACGTGAACCGGGTGCAGACAAAATAGACCGCCACCGGGAGGATCACGCACCACACCGCTCTCACGGCCGCCTTCCACCAGATTTGTCCGCCATCGGTCTGCGCCCCGTCGGGCAGCCTCTTGCGCAGACCCCGCAACCGGAGCACTCCCACCACCATCACCACCACCATCAAAATGGTCAGGACCGCAAAGAACAGGTCTTCGACCAGGACATAGTCGATCAGCCGGCTCGGGGCGAGTTCCGCCTCGGACGGATACTCCGTCAGCGCCGGCAGCAGCATGGCGGCCAGGATCCCCGTATGCCGGCCGAAGTCCTCGCGTTGCTGCCGGATCGCCGGGTCTTTCTGGAAGGCGTTGCGCCGAACATTCCAGGCCACCAGGGGAGCGGCCAACGCCCGGGTCTCCGCGCGCACCTCGTCGGCCTTCCCGGCCATTCCCATTTGCTCATAACATTCAGGAACCCGCAACTCGGCCTCCTTGACCACCGCCGCCGCCATCAGCACGTCAATCAGCGCGAAACTGTCGGCGGTAAGTTTCAGGGCCAGGGGTTTCCACGCATCGAGATGGGGACGGGCGGCAACGGCTTGCTTCTCCCCGATCAGCAGCGCGGCATAGGCGCCGGCGCCGCGCGCCAGGTTCCGCATCAGCGGCAGATCGGGCATGGGGGTGTCGGACGCCAGGTTCAGGCGCAGTATTTGATCCGACAGCGATCGGGGCGATCCCAGAATGGCCAGCCGCGCGGCCAGCATGTCCGCCACATAGCGACGATAGACGGGCTTCTTCAGGCCCCGCTGCAGGAGGACCATGGCCTCGGCGAGTTTGGCGCGGTCCTTGACGACCTGTTCCGACCGTACCCTGGCTTTTCCGTCGGCCGTCACCCCGGTGACGGAGGTCTTGGACTCAACGGCCTGTTCCAGCAACTTCGCGGCCAGGACAAAATCCAGCCGCGCGTTGTCCGGATCGATCCGACGGCCGGTCTCGATCTCCGCGGCCAGAAAGCGGTACCGTTCGACGGCGTTGGTTCCGAGGGACTCGTACTCCGCGAGGAGGGACGACAAATAGTGGTGGAAGAAGACCTTGTTAGTCGGCGCGGCCTCCCATATGGCCCGCTGCCGGCGGGCGTTCGACGCCCGTGTCGGGTCCCCTTGCAACACCAGCCGATCCGCCGCCGCCAGACGGCGTGTGGAGGCGGGCAGCGACAGCGTCCCCCCTTCCGGCGTCGCCACCGCCAGCAGGCGCCGATAGGCCTTCACCATGCCGAAATCCGTCATGATCCCCACCGCCACGACCGCCGCCACCAAAAGGATCAGGCAGGCGGCCCCTGTGTTCCGGGTCATTGTGCTCATGCTGGAAACCATACGTCAGCCCACCCCTGGAGTTCAAGCTATTGACAACGTGTCTCCATGGGATAGCATCCCGCAACATGACGGATTCCTCCACTCCCCGCATCGCCTGTTTCATCACCCCGCACGGGTTGGGTCATGCCGCCCGGGCGGCCGCCGTTCTGGCTGCCGTTCAAAAACGCCGGCCCGACATCGGGCTGGAACTATTCACCACCGCCGGGTCGGACTTCTTCACCGCCTCCGGCTGCCGGAATGTGACGGTTCATCATGAGAGTCTCGACATCGGGTTTGCGCAACAGAGCGCGCTGGTGGAGGACCTGCCCGAGACCGTGCGGCGTCTCGACGCTTTCCTGCCGTTCCACAACGACCTCGTGGACCGCCTGGCCGCCGTCGTCCGGCACGCCCGCTGCGCGGCGCTGATCTGCGATATCGCCCCACTGGGCGTGGCCGTGGCGCGCGCCGCCGGCATCCCCTCCATCCTCATCGAGAACTTCACCTGGGACAACCTCTACGGGCATTACGCGGCCCAGTACCCGCGCCTGCAGGTCCACGCCGACCTGCTGCGCCAGTGGTTCTCATCCGCCGACCTCCACATCCAAACCGAACCCGTCTGCCACCGGGCCAGCGCGGCGGACCTCACGACGGCTCCGGTGGGCCGGCCCGCCCGAACCGAACCCGGCCTGGTGCGTCGGGAACTGGGCGTGGCGCCGGGCAGGAAACTGGTGCTGATCACCATGGGCGGGGTATCGGAGCGCACGCCGTTGCTGGCACACATGGCCGACCGTGATGACCTAGTCTTCGTGGTCGCCTGGGGGGCCTCGCAACGACACACCGTGGGGAATGTCATCTGCCTGCCGTTACGCTCCGACTTCTACCATCCGGACCTTGTTCAGGCCGCCGACGCCGTCATCGGCAAAGTGGGCTACAGCACGCTCGCGGAAGTTCATCGCGCAGGCGTGCCGTTCGGGTACATCTGCCGCCGGAACTATCCCGAGATGCCGGGCCTTGTCGCCTTCGTCGAGCGCCATATCGCCGGCCTGCAACTTCAGGATGCGGACCTGGGCGAAGGCGTCGAAGCCGACTTCATCGATCGCCTGCTGGCCCTGCCCCGCCGTCCGCCCGCCCAGGTCAACGGAGCGGACGAAATCGCCGCCTTCCTGGATTTCTAGCCGTAGATCTCGCCGTTGCGGAACGCTGCCCAGGCGGTTTCGAACCACATGTCGCTCTCAGGCAGGGGGCGGCGGGCCACCCACCGGTTCACCACGCTGCCATCCGGCTGTAACACCGTCTCCTGGACCTTGTCCTTGAACGACACATCCTCGGGGGTGAGGCTCCACTCGGGGCCCAGCTTCGGGTGGGCCCGCTGGCCGGCCGGGTCGACGACCATGGCGGACCCGCGGCTGCCAACGCCGGCGGCGATGGCGAATTGCACGGCCTCCAGATACAGGCGATGAGCCAGGCACAACTGCCGGTTGCGCACCGCCTCGATCAGGTCCGCGGCCGTTTCGGCACGACAGCCCTTCTGCTCCAGCCGTTCCCACTGCGCGCGGGCCTCGATCACCGCTTTCCGGTTGTCCGCCGCGGCACGGATATGGGCGCCAGCCCGGCTCATGCGGGACTGCAGTTCGCTGCGATCCGCCTGCCACGACCCCGACCCGGCGGTGCGGCACAGGTTCATCCACCCGGCGGTCTGCCGGATCGTCGCCGTCGCCGCGCCGCGCCAGGCGGCCTCATCGAGCGTCGTATCCCGATAGCGCGCGGCGATATACTCCGCGGCGCGGAAGCCCGCCACCTGACCCGAGTTCAGCGCCGACCCGCCCGGCCGGTAGACACCGTGTGAACCATTAACCTCCCCGACCGGGAACAGATGCTTGATGTTGAGCGACTCCCACCAGTGATTGCCGGCGATCCCGCCGTTGTTGTGCTGCGCGCAGACGGCAATCTCCAGCGGCTCCCTGACGATATCGATGCCGTGGTCCCGGTAGAGCTCGATGGCGCCCGGGTTCATTTTCTGAAGGCGCGCGATGGGCGTCTCCTGCAGGGCCTTGGAGTTGGTCAGGTACTGGAGCGCCTCGCTGCTGAGCGCCTTGAAATCGAACCCCTCCGGGTTTCTGCGGAAATCCAGATACACCCGGCGCCCCTTGAGCACGGTTTCAATGTAAACCAGGATGTCCACGATCGACGAACCGCCCACGATCTTCCGGGAATCGAAAGGCCATTGGTAGCCCTTAAGGAAGACCATGGAATTCATCGCCCCCACGGTGTCGAAGTATTCCGGCATGAACTCGCGCTCGTCGGAGACGCCGTCGGCCGCCGTGCTGATGAAGCGCGGAACCACCTGCATGTAGGTGCCCGACACGTTCCAGCGGAACTTGATCGAGGCCAGCCCGTATTGCGATTCCGGCAGGCTCTGAGCGCAGGCGCCGGCCTGCAGGGCCAGTCCAATGGCGCCGGTGTGGACCTCCGGGTACACGCTGGTCTTGTAAAGCCCGCCAGGACCGCCGACCGCCAACACGACGTTTTCGGCGGCGTAGGCTTCGAGCCTGGCGTGGACGTCGAGCGCCAGGGCGCCGACCGCGCGTTTCGCCGACCCGGCTCCCGCCGTCAGGATCGAGGTGACCACGCGGTTTTCGCGCATCGGGATACCGAGCCGCGCGACTTCGCGGATCAGGGCGCGGCACATCTCGCGCGAGGTGTAGGGCCCGATCGAGGTCGCGCGCTGGCGGGGATCATGGTCGGTCTTGTAGCCGACGAACTGGCCGTAGGCGTCACGGGGGAAGGGCACGCCAAGGTTGATGAGGTTCATGAAGGCGCGTGCCGACACGCTGGCCTCCACCAGCGCCAGGTCACCATGCATGCTGCCGCCGGCGAAATAGGTCTCCGCCATCGTGCGCGGCGCGTCCGCATCGGCCCCGCACATCGCCAGCTTGTAATACGTCTGCTTGTCGCTGCCGGTGTTGATCGAGGTTCCCTGTTGCAGCCCCTCCGTAAGGATCAGGACGTCCTCCACCCCGTTTTTCCAGAGCTGGATGGCGGCATTGAGCCCTGCGGCGCCGCTGCCGATGACCAGGGTGTGAACCGTTGTAACCGGGACGGGCTGTTTCTGCCCGTCCATGATCAGTGTGGTTTCTTTCATGGGTTCCCTTCAAATGAATATTACAGCCGCTGCACGGTGAACCCGCCGTCCACCATGATCACCTGCCCGGTGGAATAGGCCAGATCGCCACGGACCATCGAGGCGGCCACGCGACCGATATCCTCGGGCATTCCCCAGCGGGCCTGCAGCAGGATGCCTTCCCCGATCAGCTTGTCGTACTTGGCCTGCACGGTGGACGTCATGTCGGTCTTGATGATGCCCGGCTGGATTTCGTAGGCGGGAATGTTGAACTCACCGAGGCGCACCGCCCACAACTTGGTGGCCATGCTGATGCCGGCCTTGGAAATGCAGTATTCCCCGCGGCTGGGGGACGCCACGGCGGCGGACATCGACGAGATGTTGATGATGCACCCCCAGAAGGACGGATCCGCCTTTTTCTGGGCGATCATCCAGTTGGCGACCCCCTGCGTCAGGAAATAGGGTCCCTGGAGGTTGATCTTGATCAGGCGTTCAAAGCTTTCTTCCGTAGCTTCCAGAATATCGGCCCGCACCTTCGGGGCCACGCCGGCGTTGTTGACCAGCACGTTGAGGCGGCCGAAGCGGGCCTTGATCTCCTCCAGCATCTGCTGGCGCGCCGGGGCGCTGGTGACATCGGCCCGGCAGTACAGAACCTCGGCGCCCAATGCGCGCAAGCCCTGCAGCGCTTCGGCCACCACAGATTCCTCATGAAGGTCACAGATGACAATATCGCAACCGTCCTTGGCCAGGCATTGGGCGATGCCCAATCCAATGCCGCGTCCGGCGCCGGTGATCAGGGCCACTTTGCGGGGCTCCGGTTTCAGGGTTCGGGGTTCAGGGTTCATTTTTGTCTCTTTCCTTGTTATGCCTTAAGTTCGGGCAGGGTAACCCAAGCGCGACGCTCCGAGGATTCCATGCCCTTTTCGGCCAATTGAACACCCTTGGCGCCTTCCAGCAGGGTCCAGCGGAAGGGGTTGTTGCACACCACGTGCCGCAGGAACATTTCCCACTGCACCTTGAACGCGTTGTCGTAACTCTGTTGCTCGGGCACCTGCTGCCAGGTTTGGAAGAAATCGATCGGCTGATCGATGTCCGGATTCCAGATCGGCCGCGGCGTCGCGCCGTAGGGCTGGATCCAGCACTGACGCAATCCCGCCACCGCGCTGCCCTTGGTGCCGTCCACCTGCAGGGTCAGCAGGTCATCCCGCCGCACACGAACCGACCAGGACGAGTTGAAGTGGGCAATGATGCCGTCGGCCAGTTCAAAGGTGGCATAGGCGGAATCGTCGGCGGTGCAGGTATAGGGTTTGCCGTTTTCGTCCCAGCGCCGGGGAATATGCGTGGCGCCCAGGCAGGAGACCGCCTGCACCGCGCCAAAGAGATTGTCCAGGACATAGCGCCAGTGACAAAGCATGTCGAGAATCATGCCGCCGCCATCCTCCTTGCGATAGTTCCAGGACGGCCGTTGCGGGGGGACAATATCGCCCTCGAACACCCAATACCCGAACTCGCCCCGGACCGACAGGATCTTCCCGAAAAAGCCCGAGTCGCGAAGGGCCTTCAGTTTCATCATGCCCGGCAGCCACAGTTTGTCCTGAACGACGCCGTTCTTGACGCCGGCCTTTCGGGCCAGGGTGTAGAGTTCGTAAGCCTCGGCGGTGTTCGTGGCGGTCGGTTTTTCGCAGTAGACGTGCTTGCCGGCGGCAATCGCCTTCTTCACATCCGCCACGCGGCGGTCGGTGGTTTGCGAGTCGAAGTAGATCTGGTTCGCCGGATCGGCCAGCGCCTGGTCGAGTGACGTGGTGGTGCGCACGCCGCCCGCCAGGGCGGAGAGCTTCTCCAGTTTCATGGTGTTACGACCGACCAGGACAGGTTCGGGCATGATGACT
>SESH01061343.1_pt1 | contig 14224 bp, 16 predicted proteins | sample 3171561 | NCBI WGS metagenome assembly SESH01 (sample SAMN10866947, study PRJNA518727) | freshwater metagenome | biome: subpolar coniferous forest; feature: holomictic lake; material: water; isolation source: holomictic Lake 442 2011 16.5 m and 2014 13 m | place: Canada: near Kenora, Ontario
GGCGGTGTGTCGAGCAACTACGATGCGCTGAGCACGACGGGCAGCTCGGTGACGATCAACAAGGCGACGGTGACGCTTGGCACGGCGACGAAGACGTACAATGGGTTGACCGATACCGGCAATACAAGCGTGGCAATAAGCGGCGCAGGCAATGAGATGCTGGGCTTTACGAGTGCGACATACCTGAGCAAAGATGTAGCGGACAACGCGACAAACTACCTGACGGCACTGACACTGTCGGATAATGGTACTTCCTTGGCGAGCAACTACCAGTTACCGACAATGGACCGGGCAAATGCCCCCGCGACAATCCGCCAGAAAGCGATCGGTCTGACCGCAAGCCGCATGTACGATGGTAGCACGAGTTTCAGTGCGGACAGCGCGATGCTGACGGAGGCCGACAAGGCAGATTCCGATGTGGTGACGATAAGCAGTGGGACGGCAGAGGTATTGAGCGCCAACGCGGCGACCTACAGCGGTTTCGCGACGAATGGCCTGGTGTTATCGAACTCAAACTACACGCTGACCGCCGGGTTGGTGTCCGCGACGATCAGCCCTGCGTTGTTGAGCATCGGGACTGGCGACGTGACGAGAATCTATGATGGCAGCCTTACGGCGGTTGGTAGTGCGATAGTGACCGGCGGGACGCTGTACACCAATGCCAGTAACGGCAGCGCAACAGATACCCTGAGCGGCGGTACCTTCGCGTTCACGGATGCCAATGCAGGCGCAGGAAACAAGATTGTCACGACAACCGCAGTGATGGTGAGTGACGGCAACAGCGGCGGGAACTACACGGTGAGCTACACCGACAACACGACGAGTACGATCACCCCAGCCCATCTGACGGTGACAGCAGACAACCAGACAAGGCTTTACGGCGGAGTGAACCCGACGTTCAGTGAAACGATAAGCGGGTTTGTGAACGGGGAGACGAGTGCGGTGGTGAGTGGCACAGCAGTTGGCAGCAGCACTGCGACGGTGGCGACGGGCGTAGGCTCTGTCGCGATTGTTGCAAGCGCAGCGGGGTTAACTGCTAATAATTATGATTTTATTGAAGTCAATGGGGTACTGACCATAATTCCGGCACTCTCGCCTGTTATAGAGCTCGATAGCGGCATTACAAATCCTGGAGCTACAAATCCTGGTGGACCAGCCCTCATAACATATTTTGCTGGATCTGGTTCAAGCAGCGGCACATCAGGAACAGCCACAGGTGGAGCAACGTCACGGGGCGATATCTCTTCTGCTGGCGCGATTACGGTAACGCTGGTCAGTCCATCGACACCACAGGCTGCTGGTCTTATAAATATTAAGGTTTCGAATCAACTTCTTTATTCAGGATCAGCATTTCGAATATCCTTGCCGGCAGACGTGACGGATACTATGGCTGCGACAAATACTGTTGGGCAGTTTTCTCTTGCTGGAGGGGCTTCGCTGCCTGGCTGGATAAAGTATGATGCACAAACAAAGCTTTTTGTTGTTGACCAGGCACCTGAGGGAGCATTTCCGTTGACAGTACAGATCCAAGTGGGTGATTTAAGCTGGGATGTGGTTATTTCTTCTGGCGGTGTAAATTAGCGCTACTTTATGGTATGATTCTATAGTTGATGTTCAGCACGAACTTCGCTGGCGATTAATTCTTCTCCCCTCCTTTTTCCTGCGTACAAGGTATAATTTGTAGAATTAAGCGGAATAATTTACATTAGCTAACTTTGTATTTTCGCAAAAGTCCAGTTAATCTATAGTAAGAGCATGAGTAAGACGTTAAGTTTTAAAACATATTCGGCAAAGCCGTCAGAAGTCGAGCGCAAGTGGTATGTTGTTGATGCCGAGGGTCAGGTTTTGGGCAGAATGGCCTCTGAAATTGCACAGATCCTGAGGGGCAAGCACAAGCCGCAGTTTACGCCACATATCGATACTGGCGATTTTATTGTGGTTACCAATGCTGAGAAAGTTGCGCTTAGTGGTAAAAAGGAAGATCAGAAAAGCTATTTTTCGCACTCTCAATATCCTGGTGGTGTCAAATTCGATAGTGTTAAAGATCTTTTGAAGAAAAAGCCGGAAAGAATTATTGAAAATGCTGTCTGGGGGATGTTGCCGCACAATAACCTTGGTCGTCAGCTTTTCAGAAAACTTAAGGTCTATGCTGGCAACAGCCACCCGCATGCTTCGCAGTCTCCCGTTGAATTGAAGGTAAACTAAATATTAAAGAATTGGGAATGAAAGAGGTTATCGATACAGTAGGTCGCCGTAAAACCTCGGTGGCTCGAGCTTTTATGACTCCGGGGAAAGGCCGGGTTATTATCAACAAGCTGCCGGTTGAAGAGTATTTCAAGGATGAGTTCAAGCGTCAGCAGGCACTCAGGCCTCTTGCTATTACCGAAAAAATGGAAGAGTTTGATATCAGGATCAATGTTCAGGGTGGCGGCATCAGTGGTCAGTCTGGAGCAGTGAGCTTGGCTATTGCCCGTGCGCTGACTGAGTTTGATGAGGCCGCTCGTGCTATTCTTAAAACCGAGAGGCTTTTGACCAGAGATCCCCGTATGGTTGAGCGGAAAAAATTTGGACGCAAAAAGGCCCGCAAACGTTTCCAGTTCTCGAAACGTTGATCTGCCTTTATTTTCGTTTTATGGTACTTTATCAGAACACAACTTCGCATATCATGCCACTCTGGAGGCCATCCAGATGAAGCTTTCCGGAAGTGTCCGGCGCCCTGCGCTGGATACCGGACTGTAGGATGCATGGTAGAGGATTAACTAAATAAAAAAAAGAGTCACAATGTCACATTTCCAGCTTGAAGAGATGCTCCGCGCAGGAGTTCATTTCGGCCACCTTGCACGCCGCTGGTGTCCAAAAATGAAGCCGTACATTTTCATGGAGAAAAACGGTGTTCATATTATCGATTTGCAAAAAACCGTCGTTCTTGCCGATGAAGCTTTCAAGGCGCTTGAGGCCATTGCGCAGACTGGCAGGGAGATCATGTTTGTCGGTACCAAAAAACAGGCCAAACACATTATTGCCGAGCAGGCAGAACGCGCAGGTATGCCTTACGTTTGTGAACGCTGGCTGGGCGGTATGCTTACAAACTTCCAGACTATCCGTCAGAGCATCAGAAGGATGAACTCCATCGACAGGATGGCCACTGACGGCACCTACGATATGATTACCAAAAAAGAGCGTCTCATGCTTGGTCGTGAAAAGGAGAAGCTCATGAGGATTCTTGGTGGTATTGCCACCATGACAAGGCTTCCAGCGGCTCTCTTTATCGTTGACATCAAGAAAGAGCATATCGCTATCAAGGAGGCTCGCTCGCTTGGCATCCCCATTATTGCCATGGTTGATACCAACTGCGATCCAGAACTGGTTGATTATGTCATTCCAGCCAACGACGATGCCATTCGCTCTATCCAGCTTATGGTCAAGGCCGTTGCCGACATCGTCATCAAGGCGCGTGAGCTGAAGGTTGAAAACGAGGTGCTTGCCGAAATGGATGAGGTTGAAGTGGATGCCGATGGTGTTGGTGCTGCAGAAGAGATCAGTGAATAATTACGGTTTATCATTAAATAAGAGAAAAATAGTAAAAGTTACATGAGCCAGACTTCAGCAAAAGATGTAAAAAATCTTCGTGATATAACGGGTGCAGGGATGATGGACTGCAAGAAAGCCCTTGATGAAACAGGCGGGGATATTGAGCAGGCTATCGACTATCTGCGCAAGAAAGGTGCAGCACTCGCTGCAAAACGCGCGGACAGGGATGCCAGAGAGGGTATGGTCAGCATCAAGTTGACGGCAGATTGCAAGAGTGGCGTTATTCTTGAACTGAACTGTGAGACTGACTTTGTTGCCCGGGGTGATGACTTTACCGGTTTTGTAGCGGCGCTTGGTGATCTCGCTCTTGCTAACCGCACAACATCGCCCGAAGTGCTTTTGGCGCTGAAGCTCGGCGAAGCTTATGGCGGAGAAACCGTGGACGATGCCATGAAGAGCATGACCGGCAAGCTTGGCGAAAAGATCAATCTCAAGCGCCTGGCCTTTTTTGATGCGCCTGATGGCCTTGTTGAGGGGTATATTCATCCTGGCGCAAAGCTTGGTGCTCTTATTCAGGTCGATACCGACAAACCTGAGTGTGTTGGTGCCCTTGCCAAAGATCTTGCCATGCAGGTAGCAGCGTCTGCTCCTGTGGTTGTTGATCGTTCTTCTGTATCTGCCGATTATATTGCAAAAGAGTCAGAAATATATCGTCAGCAGGCACTTGAGCAGGGCAAAAAAGAGGAGTTTGTCGACAGGATTGTTCTTGGCAGGCTTGAAAAATATTATCAGGATGTTGTGCTGAGCGAGCAGCTCTTTATCAAGGATGACAAGGCAAAGGTTTCAGGTGTGCTCAGCGACTGTCGAAAAAAGAATCAGGCGAAGGTCGATGTTATACAATTTGTCCGCTATCAGTTGGGAGAATAAATAGAAAAAAAGCCTCGTTGTTCGAGGCTTTTTTTTCGTTCAAAATTTGACGACACCTTTTTTATTAACCCTTTGTTCATGAGGAGAAGGATATGCTCCAATACAAGCGGATCTTGCTGAAATTGAGTGGTGAAGCGCTTGCCGGAAAGGATGGCTATGGTATTAATCCCGATATGCTTGAACGTTATGCCGAGGAGATAAAAGAGGCCCGCGATATGGGCGCTCAAATTGCCCTGGTTATTGGCGGGGGCAATATTTTCAGGGGTATGTCGGAGGCTGCGGCGAACATGGATCGTGTTCAGGCCGACTATATGGGGATGCTTGCCACGGTGATCAACTCTCTGGCCTTTCAGGACGCTCTTGAGCGCAAAGGAGTCTATACCCGTCTCCAGACGGCCATAAAAATGGAGCAGATGGCCGAGCCCTTTATCAGGCGCCGGGCTGTCCGCCATCTTGAAAAGGGGAGAGTGGTTATTTTTGGGGCAGGCACAGGAAACCCCTATTTTACGACCGACACGGCGGCCTCCCTGCGGGCTATCGAGATTGAGGCTGATATTATTGTCAAAGGGACAAGGGTTGATGGTATCTACGATTCTGACCCCGAGAAAAATGCAAATGCTCACTTTTTTCCCGATATCTCCTACCTCGATGTTATTCGCAAAAATCTTCGGGTGATGGATATGACTGCTATCACCCTTTGCAGTGAGAATGCGCTGCCCATTGTGGTGATGAACATGAATGAAAAAGGGAATCTCACCAGGCTGCTGCGCGGGGAGAAAATTGGCTCGCTGGTGCATGGTGATCTTGCCTAACAGGTCTCTTCATCGTCAGTACCAGCTTGAAAACAACTTCTTATCGCTGCCTGAATCTCCTGCCATGCAAAACCGCGGTTGTGCAGGAAGAGTTCGAGCCTTTTTTTTTTCTCAGCTTCGGTTGCGCCATGCACGGTTCCCAATTTTTTTTTGGCTGCCCGCAGGCAGAGTTCTTCACTGTGATACTCCTTCAGAAGCTCCTCGGTTATCTCGTCCGAAATCCCTCTTTTTCTGAGTTCTGCCCGCATTTTCATTTTTCCGGCGGGCTTTTGCCGCGATCGGCTTCTGATTAGCTCCATGCTGAAGATTCGGTCGTTGAGCACTCCCTCTCTGGTGAGCTTTTCAAGGACTGGCCAGATGCTCTCCGGCGCAAATCCCTTTTTCAGGAGTTTTCGCTCAAGCTCATCGTGGCTGTGATTGCGCAGACCGAGGAGTTTGAAGGCGAATGCCATAGGGGAGGTTGTCGGGTTGTTCAGCATGATCGGTGCATTCAAAAGTCAGAAAAGTTTTGGGGGTGAGTAATCTAACACACGGAAAATATCTCTTCAAAATAAATAGTTTACTATATTCCATTCTTTCATAATAAAGGTGTCGGCCTTGGTGCCGCTGCTCTCTTTTTTATCAGTCAAGCGAACAAGAAGATGCCCCGCTACACCCCGGAACAGCTTGTCAAACGAAACGCCTCCATCTGGACCGATATTCAGATTATCCTTGCCCCGATACAGTTTCTCTTTTTTATTGCAGGTTTGACCATAACAGTACTCTATGCCAACGCTCTTTTTGTCCCTGGCATATACTGGGTCAGCCTGGCGATTCTTTTTAAAACACTCTTTTTTGCGCTTCTTTTCGTTACAGGAATGTTTTTTGAAAAGGAGGTTTTCGATCAATGGGTCTACTCCAAAGAGTTTTTCTGGGAAGATGTGGGAAGCACCGTTGCAGCATCGTTTCACCTGCTTTACTTTTTTCTGGCCTGGTTCGGAGCCTCACAGGAGGTGCTTTTATGGGATGCATTTTTGGCTTACTTTACCTACGTGCTCAATGCACTGCAATATCTGGTCAGGATTATCCTTGAAAAAATGAATGAACGCAACCTACGGATGAATGGTCAGTTATGAAGAACAGTTTTAAACTTCTCTGGAACAGGGCGTTTCTTTTTGTGGGGCCCGCATGGTATCTGCTTGTATGGATGATTTGGTCTTCCGGCCAGTTGGTTTCCATTGCTGACAGGCTCACCTTTCTTTGTATTGTGATCCCGGGTTTTCTCATTGTGTACAGTTCCGGTTTTTTTATTGAGGGTTGGCATGAAAAGAAAAAGAGAGCTTTGCGTTGAACAGCGCATTGCCTGATTTGCATGTCGTTATTTTTCAACAATACACGCCAGATTCCGGTGTGAGAAGCATGATTACTTATGCAGAACCTTTGGAACGAAGCTGATCTTCAGCGATCAGTCAATGAGCAGCGCAGCTTGCCCGAGATGCAGACTGAACTTGCCGAACTGGTCTATGCCTCCCGTCTTCTTGGCCGTGAAAGTTCGCTGGTGATGCACGGCGGGGGCAATACTTCGGTTAAATGTGAACTGGTCGACATGGTTGGCAACCGCGCTGAAGTACTCCTGATCAAGGCAAGCGGTGTTGATTTGAGCAGGGTTACCGGTCGTGACTACACGCCACTCAGGCTTGGCCCCCTGCAAAAACTTGTCGAATTCTTCAGTCATAACGACAGCATAAGTGAGGAGGCGCTGCGCCGGTTTTCTACCAAAGAGTTCAAGCATCTTTTGTTGTTGAATATGTTCAGCCTGACGGACCACATGGCTGAAAAGAGACTGACACCTTCCATCGAAACGTTACTTCACGCTTTTCTGCCACACAGGTTTATCCTGCATACCCATTCGTTTGCTCTGCTCACTCTCAGCAATCAGCCCGATGGTGTCAGGCTCTGCCAGGAAATACTCGGAGAAAGCTTTGGTTCAGTTCCCTATATCAAGCCAGGTCTTGGGCTTGCCCGATCAGCGGCGAGTGTTTATGGGGCAAACCCGGAGATAAAAGGGCTGGTGCTTCAGAAGCATGGGCTGGTGACTTTTGGCTCAACAGCGAGGGAGGCCTACAACAGGATGATTGAAGCGGTCACTCTGCTGGAAAAGCGGATAGCGGAGGCGGGCAGAAAAACCTTTCCCTCGATACCGTTGCCAGCGACAATTGCTCCGGTTGAAGTGGTTGCTCCCGTCATCAGGGGAGCCTGCGTCGATGAAAAGGCGCCGGGCACACGCGAGTACCATCAGTTTATTCTCGATTTTCGTACCTCTTCGGATATTCTCCACTATGTCAATAGTGTTGATCTTCTCCGGATGAGTCAAAAAGGGGCCATGACCCCCGACTTCATTATCCGCACCAAAAACAGGCCGCTCGTTGTTCCTGCTCCTGATGCCAGCGATATTCCAGGCTTCAAGGCTGCCGTGCATGAGGCGGTTCAGCGTTATTGCCAGGAATACACCGAGTATTTCAACACCCAGCAGATGGCCGCTGATATGCCGGTATCCATGCTTGACCCGTTGCCAAGAGTGGTGCTTGTTCCAGGGCTTGGGCTTTTCGGCCTTGGTAAAAATGCCCAATCCGCTGCGGTCAATGCTGACATAGCAACCTGTACAGCCTCTGCCATTCTGGATGCAGAATCGCTCGGCACCTTTGAAACGATCAGTGACCGTGAAGCTTTTGAGATAGAGTACTGGGACATGGAGCAGGCCAAGATGACCAAGGTACATTACGACGTTTTTGCCGGTAAAGTGGTCATGGTCACCGGAGCTGCGAGTGGTATTGGTTTGGCGACAGCCAGAGCCTTTCGGCAGAGAGGGGCTGAGCTGGTTATGCTCGATCTCACTCAAGAGGCACTTGAGCGGGCGGCAGAGGAGATAGGTGGTAATGTGCTGACTCTCACCTGCGATGTTACTTCACGCGCTGAAATCCGGTCGGCGTTCGATGCAGCCTGCCGCCGATTCGGTGGTGTGGATATTATTGTCTCCAACGTTGGCGCAGCCATTCAGGGGAGAATTGGTGAAGTTTCCGATGAATTGCTCAGAAAAAGCTTTGAGATTAACTTCTTTTCACACCAGTCCATTGCCCAGGAAGCTGTGAAAATCATGAAACTGCAGGGCACTGGCGGTGTGCTGCTTTTCAACGTTTCAAAACAGGCAGTCAATCCAGGCCCCGATTTCGGCCCTTATGGCCTGCCAAAAGCAGCAACACTTTTCCTTGTGCGTCAATATGCGCTTGATCACGGTCGTGACGGTATTCGTTCAAATGGTATCAATGCTGATCGTATTCGCAGTGGCTTGCTGACCGCCGAGATGATCAAGGCCAGGTCTGCCGCCCGTGGGTTGAGTGAGAGGGAGTATATGGCCGGTAACCTCTTGCAGCTCGAGGTGACCGCCGAAGATGTTGCGGAAGCTTTTGTGCATCTGGCGCTTGAAACAAGGACAACAGGATCAATTACCACAGTCGATGGCGGCAACATTGCAGCCGCGCTTCGCTGAAAAAGATATACCACCGAATCAACAATTAAAAACAGAAAAGAGGAGATCGATAACCATGGCGGAATATGATAAAGACAAGCAGGCCAAAGAGTATTATCTGGACGTTCCAGTCAATAACTACGGATTTTTTCTTAAAGGCGCTCACTCTCTTGATTGGGGGATGAAAAACCGCCTTTCGAGAATATTCCGGCCTGATACCGGAAAAACGGTAATGCTTGCCATCGATCACGGCTACTTTCAGGGCCCGACAACCGGTCTTGAACGTCCGGACGTAAACATTGTACCGCTTATGCCCTATGCCGATGCCATCATGCTGACTCGTGGTATTTTGCGAACCACTGTTCCTCCGACTCTTACAAAGGCGGTTGTCATGCGCTGCAGCGGAGGTCCGAGCATTCTCAAGGAGCTTTCCGATGAAGAGCTTGCGGTCGATATCGAGGATGCCATTCGCATGAATGTTGCTGCCATTACTCTACAGATTTTTATCGGTGGCGAGTATGAGACCCGCTCTATTCATAACATGACAAGGCTTGTTGATATGGGCCTGCGCTACGGTATTCCGACCATGGCCGTGACCGCCGTGGGCAAGGATATGGTGCGCGATGCCAAATATTTCAGGCTTGCCAGCCGGATGGCTGCCGAGCTTGGAGCGCAGATTGTAAAGACCTATTATGTGCCGGAGGATTTCGAGACAATAACTGCTTCTTGTCCGGTGCCGATTGTAATGGCAGGGGGCAAAAAACTTCCCGAACTTGATGCGCTGACGATGTCTTGGCGAGCCATCAATGAAGGTGCTTCGGGTGTTGATATGGGGCGCAATATATTTCAGAGCGACTATCCTCTTGCCATGATGAAGGCTGTCAACAAGGTGGTGCATGAAAAGATGAGTCCACAGGATGCCTTTGATTATTTCAATGACATCAAGGCCGAAGGGTAATATCAGGAAAGGGGATAGTCCCCTGGCGGCCATTGAACAGGCTTGCTGCTATGCTGATTGGAAGTTGTTTTTTTAAATGGATACCCTTGAACGGAGAGGGAATGCTGATATTTTTCTATGAACAGAGAGGATATTAAAGGTTTTTTTGCCTCAAGAGGGCAGCTTGAGATGGATGACTACCTGACGATTGATTACTACCTGGAGTGCGTGGGAGATATTGAGATAGCCCTTGCCCATTTCTGCAGTGAGCAATCGACGGCCCAGTGGAAACGTGTTGGCCATGATGAAGACTTTCGTCCGACGTATGCGGCGAAGGTTATCAATCTGACGATAGTGGGGGAGCTCGAGGAACTCAGCTATCAGGTACCTAATGCCATGACAGGCCCTGTTCACGCGTGCCGTGTTACCATTGCCCATCCTCATCGTAACTTCGGGACAAAAATTCCGAATCTGCTCTCTGCAGTTTGTGGTGAAGGCGTTTTTTTTACACCGGGAGTGCCGGTAGTGAAGCTGCTCGATATCGTTTTTCCAGACTCTTATCTTCTTGCTTTTGATGGTCCGAAATTTGGTATTGAAGGTATCCGCGATCTTCTGAATGCCTACAACCGGCCAATCTTTTTCGGGGTCGTCAAGCCAAATATCGGGCTGACTCCTGACGATTTTGCTGAAATTGCGCGTCAAAGCTGGCTGGGGGGACTTGATATTGCCAAGGATGATGAGATGCTGGCCGATGTTGACTGGTCAACCCTGATCGATCGCACCTATGCTCTTGGAGAGGCGAGACGGAGCGCTGAACGGGAGACTGGTGAACCGAAAATTTACCTTGCCAATGTGACTGATGAGGTTGACCGACTGATTGAGCAGCACGATATTGCTGTTCGCAACGGAGCCAATGCCCTGTTGATCAACGCCCTGCCCGTCGGGCTCAGTGCCGTCAGAATGTTGGCGAAGCATACCAAAGTGCCTCTTATTGGCCATTTCCCCTTTATTGCTGCCTTCAGCCGGATGGAGAAATATGGTGTTCATTCCAGGGTGATGACCAAGCTTCAGCGTCTTGCCGGTCTGGATTCCATCATCATGCCCGGTTTTGGCAGCAGGATGATGACCCCTGAAGAGGAGGTCAAAGAAAATATACAGGAGTGCCTGCAGGAGTTTGGCCATATCCGACGCTCGCTTCCGGTTCCTGGTGGCAGCGATTCAGCGCTCACGCTTGAAACCGTTTACCGCAAAGTCGGCAGTGTCGATTTCGGCTTTGTGCCTGGTCGAGGCATTTTTGGCCATCCGATGGGGCCAAAAGCCGGTGCGGCAAGTGTCCGACAGGCATGGGAAGCTATTGAACAGGGTATTGCGCTCGATACTTATGCCGTCGGTCGACCGGAACTTCAGGCGATGGTTGACGGGGCGAACGGCAAAACGTAGGCTTTCATGGGTATGCTCGATCACAAGGTTGCCATCATTACCGGTTCTACCAGAGGGATTGGCAAAGCCATGGCTCATGAGTTTGTACGGGAGGGGGCCAGGGTGGTGATAACCTCTTCTTCGATTGCCAATGTTCAGGCCGCTGTAGCGGAGTTTCCTTCGGGCACCGCTTATGGCTGCCTTTGCAACGTTGTCTCATTGGCCGATATGGAGCAGCTTATTGTTGCGGCAACCAGCAGGTTTGGCAAGCTCGACTGTTTTATCAATAATGCAGGAATCTCTGATTCTTTCAGAAGTATTACCGAGAGCGATCCCGACGAATGGGGGAGGGTGATTGATACCAATCTCAAGGGAACCTATAATGGATGTCGGGCGGCGATCAGCTATTTTCTCAGGGAGAACATGCAAGGAAAGGTCATCAATATGGCTGGTTCCGGCAGCGATAGCGGCTCAAATACCCCGTGGATCAGCGCCTACGGCTCAACCAAGGCGGCCATAGCCAGGTTTACTTATGCTGTTGCCGAAGAGTATCGGCATACAGGGATTTCAGTGATGCTGCTGCATCCTGGGTTGGTTCGTACCGGCATGGTGAGCGCAGACAACCCCACGCATGAACTTTCACGGCAGTTAGCCACCTTTAACACCATCCTTGATATTTTTGCACAGCCTCCATCGGTTGCGGCAAAGCTTGCGATAAAACTCGCATCGAGCTGGAGTGATACGAAAACAGGAGTCTACCTCTCTGCCTTGAATGGAAGAAGAAAAAAGAGGTTGCTTCTGACCTATCCCTTTCGTAAAATAACGAACAGGATTGACCGTCGAACCTATTAATTTTGGTGTTGTGATGCCGAAAGCTGGAGTAGCGTTACTGTTTTTTCTTGTGCTGGCTGCTCTTCAGGGCTGTTACACGTTTACAGGTGCTTCACTCCCTCTGCATCTCAAAACCATTGCCATTCCGGTTTTTGACGACCGTTCAGGGGCGGGTATTGCGCCGTACAGGGCGCAGCTTACCAAAGGTCTTATCGACCGAATAGAGTCACAAAGCCATCTTCGTTTTACCCCCTCCATTGCCCGTGCCGACGGAGTGGTTGAGGGTGCCATCATCTCTTTTTCTGATGCACCGAACCAGCTCTCCAGCGTTACCGAGCGTGCTTTGACGAACCGGATTACCCTTGTGGTGCAGGTGACGATGGAGGACAGGGTAAAAAAAACGGTGATATTTACCCAATCCTTTGTTGGATTCGCCGATTATCCTGCAGGAAACTATGTTGCTCAGCAGGAGGCTATCCGATTTTCGCTGGCCCGTACTATCGATGATATTTTTGACAGGATTGTCTCAGGGTGGTAAGAGAAGCGGCACAGGGTAGAATGAAGTACCAGGTTTTTTACGTTAATACCATCTGCGGTATGCATTTATTTGATAAAAGGAGGTTATTATGGAACTGCAAAGGAATGTTGAATATCGGCTTGAACTTGCGAAAGGTTTTTTAAAGGAGGCAGAGGAGGATTTTGCTTTGAAGCGCTGGCGCCCGTGTCTCTCCAGCTCCTTACTTGTTGTTGAAAATACAGGCATAGCCGTACTGATGCTCTTTGGTGTCTCTCCCTTGACCCACAAGCCTGGCCTGCATTTATCACAACTGATTTCAGAGGGTACCGTTGCCGATGAGGTTGCCGCCTTGATTGAACAGATTCTCCCGGAGCTTGAAAAGTATGATTCACACGAAAAGATGTTGGTAAAATATGGCGATGAAACATCATACAGGCTCCCTTGGGAACTTTTCCATGAAGAGGAGGGAAGTACCGCTATTGAGGCTGCCCGCAAGTGTATGCGCGTGAGCGTTGAACTGGCAGGGCTGGTTCAGTGAACGAAAAGTTCTTGAAGCTTTCAATACCATTTCATTCTCATTGCTTTCGATTTGTCAATAGTACTGCCGGATATAGCCATACGCCTTGTCAAACAAGTCCTGATCTTTGATCTGGTATTTCACATAAATCACTTTGCGGAGCGACCTTTGCACTTCGCGTTCTCCGGCTTTAGTGCTTTGCCATCCGGGGAAACGAACCAGACGGACAATTTCGTCGATGTTGGTTACGATTCGCTCAACAACCATTGGCGTCGTCACATTTTTTACCTCAGCCAGGAGCTCGGTCAGAGCAGCTTTTGCCTTGCTCTGCTCATCGGGAGGAGTGACCTCTTTTTTGGCCAGTCGAGAACCATCTGCTCGACGGTGTTGGTTTCGTTGAATAGGTTCAAATTGGTCTCCTCATCCTTGTTGTTCGGCAGGCAGGGTTGGGCATAGGCGACCTTGCGCTGATAGGCGCGGCGTTTCCCGAACAGTGTCTGCCCCGGAACAAACTTTCTGGAGAAGGACGTTGCATCTTCAGACGAGTTCCAACGACGAATATGCAGATTCTCCGGATCAAGATGCTCCAGACCAACAATTCGTTCGATACCATTGCCTATGGGATTGCGCTCTACCAGATTCGCATTACGAACCACGTCGCCGAACTTCATCAGTTTCCAGCCGGGTTTCAGTGTGTGCTTGTTCATGATTTTTCAGGATCAGGCAGCTATCCTGATTGTTTTTCAAGTTTTTTCTCTTCAGCTCTCACCCGCCTATTCAGCTTCTTGATGAAGCAATAGCCTGTGTGGGGAGAAAGTCGGCCAAAGGGCGCGTTGTTGTACTACCATACATTTCTACCATTTTCGTGACGCAACGCAAATGGTTTTCGGGCAGTAATTGATATCTGAGCGAATCGAAGTGTGATCGTTTGAGAGTAGTGAACCGGTCACAGCTTGTGACCAGTTTACTTTTTCAGTCTCAGACAATCTCATTGGCTCATTCTTCCCGCATTATTCGTGCATGCCGGGCATCTTCACGGCGAATAGCTGACTTGAGTTGCCGCTCGTTTAAAAATTCAACACCAGCCAGAACCATCTCTTTGGTTGCGCGACGCAGTACCCGCTCCACATCGGAGTGGCTCATTCCCTTGAACAGGTTGGCCACTTCGTTGTTATCGACCTCAAAATCCCGACGTACTCCCCTTAGTTTGCAGGCGAGAAGGCGACGC
>SESH01003276.1_pt1 | contig 14215 bp, 12 predicted proteins | sample 3171561 | NCBI WGS metagenome assembly SESH01 (sample SAMN10866947, study PRJNA518727) | freshwater metagenome | biome: subpolar coniferous forest; feature: holomictic lake; material: water; isolation source: holomictic Lake 442 2011 16.5 m and 2014 13 m | place: Canada: near Kenora, Ontario
TGCATGTCGTAGACCCCGGCCGGCTGGGTGAGGACCCATTGCGCGGCCCGCAGCGCGCCGCGGGCGAAAATCCCCCGGTCGCTGGCCTTGTGCGTCAGCTCCAGGCGCTCGCCGAGCGCGGCGAAGAGGACGGTATGGTCGCCGACGACATCGCCGCCCCGGAGGGCGTGGACGCCCACCTCGGAGGGGGAGCGCTCGCCGGTGAGGCCGTGGCGGCCGTGGCGCAGCGCCTGGGCGGTGAGTTTGCGCTCCTCGAGGATGATCTCGAGCAGGCGAGCGGCGGTGCCGCTGGGGGCGTCCTGCTTGAAGCGATGGTGCATCTCGACCACCTCGGCGTCATAGTCGGAGCCGAGGACGGCGGCCGCGCGGCGGGTGAGAGCGAACAGCAGGTTCACGCCGACCGAGAAATTCCCGGCCCAGACACACGGCACCCGGGCCGCCAGCGCGCGCAGCTCGGCCTTGACGGCGGCGGGGTGTCCGGTGGTGCCGATGACAACGGGCTTGCGCTGGGCGATCGCGAGCTCGAGCAGCGCCCGGGTGGCGTGGGGCGAGCTGAAATCGACGGCCACGTCCGCCTGCGCGAGGCCGGCGGCGAGGTCGTCGCCGGCGTCGACCGCCGCGCCGACCACCAGGCCCAGTTCTTGGGCGGCGGTGACGAGCGTCTGGCCCATGCGGCCCTTGGCGCCATGAATGAGGATGCGGGGGGGCATGGGATTATTTGCGCAGGGCGGCGAGGGCCTTGACCAGCGGGGGCAGGTGAGCCGGGGTCAGGTCGCACAGCGGCGGGCGCACCGCGGCGGACGTGATGAGTCCGGCGCGGGCCAGGGCGACCTTGATCGGCACGGGATTGGGATCAAGGAACAGCGCCTTGAACAGGGGATAGAGCCGGCGGTGCAGCCGGGCGGCCTGGGTGAAATCGTTGGCGAGGGCCAGGCGGACCATCTGGCCGACCTCCCGAATCGCGAGGTTGGAGGCGACGCTGATGACGCCCTCCGCCCCGACGGCCATGAAGGGCAGGGTCAGGGAGTCGTCGCCGCTGAGCACCGTGATGTCGGCGCCCAGGGCCTGCTTGAGCTGATCGACCCGGTCGACGTTGCCGCCCGCCTCCTTGATCCAGCGGACGTGGGGATACCGGGCGCGGAGCCGCTCCACGACGGGCACGCTGATCTCAATGCCGCAGCGACCGGGGATGGAGTAGAGAATGATCGGGCGGTCGGTGGCGTCGGCCACGGCGCAGTAATGGCGGAACAGGCCCTCCTGGTTCGGCTTGTTGTAGTAGGGCGTGACCACGAGCATGCCGTCGGCGCCGGCGGCGTGGGCGTGCTCGGTCAGCTCGACGGCCTCGTGGGTCGAGTTGGAGCCGGTCCCGGCGATCACCGGCACGCGGCCGCGGGCGGCGGTGACCACGGCGCGAATGACGTCCATGTGCTCCTCGTGGCTGAGCGTGGGGGACTCGCCGGTGGTGCCGACGGGAACGAGGCCGTTGACGCCGCCCTTGATCTGGTGCTCGACCAGTTTCGCGAGGTCGCGGTAGGCGACGGCTTGTTGGCTGAAAGGCGTGACGAGTGCCGTGATCGTTCCAGTGAGCGGGCGGAGTTTCATGGGGCAGGCAAAGTTCCTTGCGGAAGAAGGCATGGTGAAATAGATAATCCGCAACGCTTTTTTACCCATGGCCACTCCCCACACGGAAATGCTCAACGACCTGCTTCGACTCGCCGTGGAAAGTGGCGCGAGCGACATCGTCGTGAAATCCAACAAACCCGGCTACGTGCGACTCTCGGGCCGCCTCAAGCCGGTCGACATGGACCCGATTTCCTGCCCCGAGGCCCAGGCCTTCGTGGATGAGCATGTGCCGAAGGTCTTTAAGAAACAATGGGACGACGACGGGCAGGTGGACTTCGCCTATTCCGCCGAGGGCGTGGGTCGCTTCCGCGTCAACGCCTTCCATCAGCGGGGCCTCGTCAGCCTCGTGCTGCGCCACATCAAGAGCCGCGTGCCGTCCTTTGAGGACCTCGGCGTGCAGGCCGAGCCCATGCTGAAGCTCGCCCAGGCGAAGGACGGCATCCTGCTGGTCTGCGGCGCCACCGGTTCCGGCAAGAGTTCCACGATGGCTGCCATGCTCAACTGGATCAACCAGACGATGGACAAGCACATCATCACCATCGAGGACCCGATCGAATACACCTTTCAGGACGAGAAGTCGCTGTTCCAGCAGCGCGAGATCGGCCTCGACGTGCCCAGCTTCGAACTGGCGATCAAGTCCGTGCTGCGCCAGAACCCCGACATCATCCTCATCGGCGAAATGCGCGACCGCGTGACGTTCGAGACCGCGATCTCCGCCGCCGAGACCGGCCACCTCGTGTTCTCCACAATGCACGCCTCCACCGTGGCGCAGTCACTGACGCGCCTCTTCGAGTTTTTCCCGCCCGAGGAGCAGATTCAGGCCCGGCGGGCGGTGTCCGGCTCGCTGCGCGGCTTCATCTGCCAGAAACTCATTCCCGCCCTCGAGGGCGGCGGCCGGGTGCCGAGCAACGAGATCCTCAACGCCGACACGGTGGTGAAGAACCTCATTCTCGAGGGCCAGTTCGAGAAGATCCAGGGCATCCTCGACGGCAACACCGACTCGAACAGCTTCTCCTTCAACAAGGACCTCTACCGGCTGATCAAGGCCGGCAAGATCAGCAAGGCGGAGGCCCTCCGGTTCTCCCCGAATCCCCAGGCGCTGGAGATGAACCTCAAGGGCATCTTCATGCGGAGCTGAGGCGGTCCATGGTCCTCCCGCGCCGACGCACCTGCCTGCTGCTGGCTGCCCTGGCGGTCGGGACTCGGGCGGAGGATCCGCCCCGCCCGCCGGTCCGCCCGGCCCCGCCCGATGCGATCGCCGCCGCCCGGCGGGACTTCGACACCATCAAGGTGACGCGCGGTCCGGCGGAATCGCCGCGTCTCAGCCTGCCCATGGCCACGCCTCCGCCCCTGCACCTGTCCAGCGAGGAGTCCGCGCTGTTCCTGCCGCCCACGGCGGATCCGCGCGCGGACCCGCGGTCCAAGGGTTCCGCGGCCGCCAAGGGGGCCAAATCCGCCAACTGGCTGGTCGACGCCATGACCGAAAAGCGGCCCGATGCTCGGAACGAGCGTCGGGCGGGCGAAGGGGGGCGTGAAACCACGGCCACGGAGCCCGAGACGGAAACCGACCCGCTCGAGGCGCCCGCTGTGGAAAGTAAAAAGGAGCCACTCGGGCCCAAGCCATCGGTGAGTGCGGACAATCCGCTCACGTCGTATATGGCGGGCTGGATGACCCCGAAGGATTTTGAACTGCTCAAGGTCAGGACGGCGGAGACCAATTTCAACGCCGCGCCGGATCGGGAGGCCGAGCGGGCGTCGGACCCCGCCGGCCTGGAAGGTCTGCTGCGCGGGGAGGCCTCGATGGGCGGGGGCGGGCGGGCCGGAACAGCCGTGCCGCCGGTCGCGACCCGCGCCACCAATCCCTATCTCGCTGACCTGGGGTCGATGGGAGCCCCGGCTGGGCCGAATGAACGAACGGGCCTGCTGGTGGCCGGAGGGCCCGCGGACGGGCCGGCGCCGCTGCTGGCTCCGACGCCGAAAGTCGAAACGGCCCCGGTGAAAACCGATCCGCCGCCCGACGACCGGCTCAAACCGACGGATGACGCGAAGTATTTCCGGCAGCTGAAGCGTTTTTAGGGCTTGGTTTTTCCGGTGGCGGGCGATTTTCTAGCCGGTTCAACCATGGCATTGGCACTCATTTTTTCCGGTCAGGGAGCCCAAAAAATCGGCATGGGGCAGTCGCTGTACGAGCACTCGCCGGCCGCCCGGGCTCGGTATGACGAGGCAAAGGCCGTGCTAGGCTGGGACTTGGCGCAGGTCTGTTTCGCCGGGCCGGAGTCGGAGCTGACGCAGACCAAGGTCTGCCAGCCGGCGCTGTTCGTGCACGGACTCGCCCTGCTGGCCGCGCTGCAGGAGCAGGGCCGCCTGCCTGCCGGCGAACCCCGGTATGCGCTGGGCCTGAGCCTCGGCGAAGTGACGGCGTACTGCGCCGCGGGCGTGTTTGACTTTGCGACCGGCCTGCGGGTCGTGGCCGAGCGCGGCCGGCTCATGCAGCTGGCCTGCGAGCAGACCACCGGCGGCATGGCTGCCATCATGGGCGAGGAGCGCGCCAAGGTTCAGGAACTGTGCCGCGAATTCGACATCGAGGCCGCCAATTTCAACGCGCCGGGCCAGATCATCGTTACCGGTGAGAAGTCCAAGGTGGACGCCGCGGTGACGGCCGCCAAGGCGCGGGGCATCAAGAAGGTCATGCCGCTGAAGGTCGCCGGGGCCTATCACTCCCGCCTGATGGAGCCGGCGCGCGCCGCCTTCGCCGCCTTCCTCGAGCAGGTGCCGTTTGCCGCCCCCCGCTTTGCCGTGTTCACCAACACCACCGGCCAAGCCGTGGCGGAGCCGGCAGCCATCCGGGCCGCGTTGGTCCGCCAGGTTGTGGCCTCCGTGCTCTGGGAGGATTGCATGCGCGCCGCGGCGGCCGCCGGGGCGACGGAATTCTGGGAACTCGGGCCCGGGGGCGTGCTGGCCGGCCTGGCCCGGCGGACGGAACCCACGTGGCCGGTGAAGAGTCTGGCTGAATTTGCGGATCTGACCGCCTGACGATGCCCGCTACCAAATATACCCGCAATTTCTGCATCATCGCCCACGTCGATCACGGGAAAACCACGCTCTCCGACCGGCTGCTCGAGAACACCCACACCATCGCGCAGCGCGTGATGACCGACCAGCACCTCGACTCGATGGATCTGGAAAAGGAGCGGGGCATCACGATCAAGTCCCATCCGGTGACGATGACGTACCGCGCGAAGGACGGGCATGACTACAAGCTCAACCTGATGGACACGCCGGGCCACGTGGACTTCTCCTACGAGGTTTCCCGCAGCCTGGCCGCGTGCGAGGGCGCCGTGCTGCTGATCGACGCGGCCCAGGGCGTCGAGGCCCAGACCGTCGCCAACGCCCATCTGGCCTTCGCGCAGAAGCTCAAGGTCATTCCGGTGATCAACAAGATCGACCTGCCGAGCGCCAACCTCGAGCTCTGCACCCGCCAGCTGGAGGACATCCTGTCGATTCCCGCCGAGGAGGCGATCCTCGCCAGCGGCAAGTCGGGCATCGGCATCGTCGACATCCTCGAGGCGGTCGTGGCGCGCGTGCCGCCGCCACGGTGGGCGACCTATCCGCATCTCCGGGCCCTGGTGTTCGACTCCCTCTACGACTCCTACCGCGGCTGCATCGCCTACGTGCGCGTGTTCTCGGGCACAATCAAGGCCAACGACATGATGATGCTCATGAGCAACGGGCAGAAGGCCGAGGTGAAGGAAGTCGGCGTCTTCATGCCGAAGATGACCAAGATCGCGTCCCTCGGCGCCGGGGACGTCGGCTACATCGTCTCGAGCATCAAGAACACCTCCGACGTCAAGACCGGCGACACCATCACCCTGGCCGCCCGGCCCGCCACCGAGATGCTGCCCGGCTACAAGGAGGTCCACCCGCTGGTGTTCTGCGGCCTGTACCCCCTCGAGAGCGACGATTTCGAGAAGCTCAAGGCCGCCCTCGGCCGCCTCCGCCTCAACGACGCCGCCTTCGTCTACTCGTCCGAGAGCTCGCTCGCCCTCGGCTTCGGTTTCCGCTGCGGCTTCCTCGGCCTCCTGCACATGGAGATCATCCAGGAGCGCATCCGCCGCGAGCACGACGTGGAGATCATCTCCACGTATCCGAGCGTCATCTACCACGTGATCAAGCACGGCGGCCTCCAGATCGCGGTGGACAACCCGGTCAACATGCCGGACCCCGGCACGATCATCGAAATCCAGGAGCCGACGATCCGCGCGTCCATCATTCTGCCCAACGACTCGATGGGCGACATCCTCGCCCTCATCATGGAGAAGCGCGGCGTCTGCGAGCACACCGACACGCTCGACATGAACCGCGTGATGCTCCGCTGCGTGCTGCCGCTGAACGAGATTCTGGTGGATTTCAACGACCGGCTGAAGAGCGTCACGCACGGCTACGGCTCGATGGACTACGAGCTGGGCGACTATCTGACCTCGGACCTGGTGAAGATGGACATCATGATCAACGGCGACCCGGTCGATGCGTTTGCCTGCATCGTCCACCGGGAGAAGGCCGAGACCAAGGGCCGCCAGCTCTGCGAGAAGCTGGCCAAGATCATCCCGCCCCAGATGTTCAAGGTCGCCATTCAGGCCGCCATCGGCGGCAAGATCATCGCCCGCGACAACGTCCGGGAAATGCGCAAGGATGTGACGGCGAAATGTTATGGCGGCGATATCAGCCGCAAGCGCAAGCTCCTCGACAAGCAGAAGGAGGGCAAAAAGAAGATGAAACAGATCGGCAAGGTTTCGATCCCCCCGGACGCCTTCATCAAGGTGCTGCAAAACAACTGACCTCCTGCCATGTTCGGCCTGTTCGCCTCGCAAGATTCGAAGCTGCGCGAAAGCGCGGCTCACTGGCTGGAAATGGCAGACAAGGTCTGGCACTTCCGCCGCGACCTGCTGGCCAGCGCCGAGGCGGCCGAACTGCGCCAGTCGACCGAGACGCTGCGCCAGCGGCTCAAGGCGAAGGCGGAGGCCGGCCCGCTCAAGCTCGCCATCGAGTCGCTGGAGGACATGCTCCGGCGCACCGGCGGGGCGATCTACCCCAAGAGCGCGCTGGTGGAGAACATCGAGTTCTTCCTCGTGGCGGCGATCGTGATCATCGGCATCCGCACCTATTTCGTCCAGCCGTTCAAGATCCCGACGAACTCGATGTGGCCGACGTACAACGGCATGACCCCCGAGGTCTTCCGCCAGCCGGCGGACGAGCCCGGCCCGCTGGCCGTCGCGGTCCGCGGCGTGGCCCTGGGCGCCTGGCCGCACCGGCTCGACGCGCCGGCGGACGGCGAGGTGTTGATTCCGGTCGGAGGTGGCGCGGAGAACCGCGGGCTGGTGCATTGCCGGATCGTCCCCGGGCACTCCTGGCTGGTGCTCCCGACGCAGCTCCGGGAATACACACTGTGGGTCGGCGACCGGCCGCTCACCGTGCGGCTGCCCTACGATTTCGATTTCGACTGGGTGGTGGGCGAGGCGTTTTTCAACGGCGGCTCCCTCAAGAACCCCCGCGAGTTCTCGGCGCGAATCCAGGCCAAGATCAACGCCGGCGAGTTTGAGACGCGCATGATCGACGGCCAGATGACCTACTGCATCCGCACCGGGCGGATCGTGAAGGCCGGCGAGCGGGTCCTGTCGTTTGACGAGCTCACGGGCGACCAGCTGTTCGTCGACCGGGTCACGTACAACTTTATGCGGCCCGAGGTGGGGCAGGGGTTTGTGTTTGGCACCCGCCAAATCCCGCTGATCGGCCAGGACCAGTATTACATTAAGCGCCTGGTCGGCCTGCCTGGCGACACCATCCAAATCCGCGAGCCCGTGATCTATCGCAACGGCCAGCCCATCACCGGCGCCGCCGCTTTTGACCGCAATGCGCGGCGCGAGGGCAAGTACCGCGGCTATTTTAACGGGCCCGCCGGCAACGGCGCGCATCTGCTCCTGACCGAAAACGAACAGATCACCGTGCCGGCCGACTCCTTTTTCGCCATGGGCGACAACTCGGGGTACAGCGCTGACGGACGGTATTGGGGCTACATTCCCGCCAAGGAGGCCATCGGCCGGCCCTTGTTCATCTACTTTCCCTTTACCCGCCACTGGGGCCCAGCCCGGTAGCCTTTCAGAGGGATAATACGCACAATGTATATTATGTTAAGTAACATCGTGCATGATTGAGCCCCTCTACGACTGGTTGACGGAACGCCGGGCGGGCGTGCTGTTGCACCCAACTTCCCTGCCCGGGAACCAGGGCATCGGCACGTTGGATGCGCAGGCCGACACCTTTTTGGAGTTTCTGGCCGGCGCGGGGTTCAAGTATTGGCAGATCTGCCCGCTCGGCCCCACCGGCTATGGTGATTCACCCTACCAGTGCTTCTCCTCGTTCGCCGGGAATCCGTACCTCATCGATCTGACCGCGCTGGTGCGCGCGGGTCTGCTGACGGACGACGATCTGAAGCCGCTGCAGGCACGGTCCGCCGACCGCGTGGATTTCGGCGGACTGTTCCAGCTCAAGTGGCCCGCCCTGTTCAAGGCGCATGCCCAGTTTGTGCGCTCCGGCCGCCGGTTCGCGCTCTACGGCGACTTCGCGGCCTTTCGCCGCAGCCAGTCCGCCTGGCTGCCCGACTACGCCTTGTTCTCGGCCCTCAAGGCTCATTTCCAGGGACGCCCCTGGTGGGAATGGCCCGCCACCGCCCGGACTCCCGCCGCGACCCGCCAGACGCCCCTGCCGCGCCAGCTGGCCGACCGGATCGAGGCCTACGAGTTCATCCAGTACCTGTTCCTCGGCCAATGGACCCAGCTGCGCACCCGTGCGACCGCCCTGGGGATCTCGATCATCGGCGATGCCCCGATCTTCGCGGCGCTCGACAGCGCGGATGTCTGGGCCAATCCCCAGCTGTTCCAGCTCGACCCGCAGACCGCGCGTCCGCTCGCGGTGGCCGGCTGCCCGCCTGATTATTTTTCCGCCGACGGACAGCTCTGGGGCAACCCGCTCTACGACTGGCCGGCGCACGCCGCCGACGGTTATGCGTGGTGGCTGGCCCGCCTGCGGGCCAATTTCACCCTCTTCGACGTGGTGCGCATCGACCACTTCCGCGGCTTTGAGGCCTACTGGTCGATCCCCGCCGGCTCGGCCACCGCCCGGCCCGGCCACTGGGTCCCGGGCCCGGGTCTGGACTTCTTCCGCGCGGTCCGCGCCGCCCTGCCCGCCGCCCAGCTGATCGCCGAGGATCTGGGTACGCTCACCCCCGGCGTCATCGCCCTGCGCGAGGCCACCGGCCTGCCCGGCATGGCCGTCCTCCAGTTCGCGTTCGGCGGCGGTGCCGACAACTTCTACCTGCCGCACAACCACCGGGCCAACTGCGCCATTTATTCCGGCACGCACGACAACGACACCACGCTCGGCTGGTATGCCGAGGCCGACGCGGCCACCCGCGACCATGCCCGCCGCTACCTGCGCGTCAGCGGCCAGGATATCGCCTGGGACCTCCTGCGCGCGGCCTATGCCTCCGTCAGCCGGCTGGCGATCCTCCCCCTGCCCGACCTGCTCGGGCTGGGCACCGCCGCCCGCTTCAACCGCCCCGGCCAGCCCGAGGGCAACTGGTCGTGGCGCTACCGCCCGGCGCAGTTGCAGGCGCTGCGCGACGGCGCGACCCCCTACCTCCGCGAACTGGCGGCGCTCTACGGGCGCTGAGCCGGCCGGCGGGCGCTACTTTGCCAGGTGGGCCCGAATCAGCGGGATCACCTCGTCGGCCGCATCCTCGAGCACATAGTGCCCGGCATCGGCGAACCGCTCGCACCGCGCCTGGGGAAAGACCTCCCGCCAGCGGACCAGAAACGTGTCGTTGAAGCAGAAGTCGCGGCCGCCCCAGGCGATCAGCACCGGGCGGTCGCGGAACTGCGCGAGTCCGGCCTCCGCCGCCGCCAGCGCCGCCCAGCTCCGATGACCGGGCTCGCGCGGGATGTCCTGCACAAAGGCGCTGACCGCGGCGCGGGCGTCCCAGGAGCCGTAGGGAAAGAGATAACCGCGCCGCTCCACCGGCGTGAGCGGCCGGCGGTGCATGGCCATCCAGGTGGCCGGCCCGGCGAAGCCGTTGCACCCGCGCACGAGCAGCGGGCCGAGGCCGGGCCAACGGCACACGGCGATCCGGAACGGCAGGCGCGGCGACGCGAAGGCGGCGGTGTTGAGCACGACGATGCGGCCAATCAGCTCCGGGTGGCGGGCGGCAAAGCCGAATCCGATCGCCCCGCCCCAGTCGTGCACAACTAGGTGCACGCGCTTCACCCCGAGCGCGGCCACCAGGGCCTCGAGGTCGGCGATCCGTGTGGCGAGCGTGTAGTCGTAGGCCCCCGGCCGGGCCGAGAGGCCCATGCCGACATGGTCCGGCACGATGCAGCGGTGCGTGGGCGCGAGGTCGCGGACGAGGCGCCGGTAATAAAACGACCACGTCGGGTTGCCGTGCAGCATCAGCACGGCCTCGTCCGCGCGCGGGCCCTCGTCGAGGTAGCTCAGGCGGGCCCCGGCGGGGGTCGTGAACGCCTGCGGCGTGAACGGGTACTCCCGGGCGAGCCAGGCGGGCAGTGGCGCGGGCGTCACCATTCGAGGGCGAGCATCAGGCAGTTGAGCCCGCTGCCGATGCCGAGCAGCCCGACGCGGCTGCCCGCGGTCACGGCGCCGGCGTCGACGGCGGCGGCCAGCGTGGCCGGCAGCGCCACGGAGCCGGTGTTGCCGAGCGTTTCGAAGGTCGAGAAGTCCCGGGCGAGATCGAGGCCGAGCGTCTCGTAGAGTTTCCGGCGGTGCGTGCGGCCGACCTGGTGGCAGATCAGGCGGTCGAAGGACTCCCCCGCCCAGCCGGTGCCGGCGGTGAATTCCTGCCAGGTCTCCCGCGCCAATTCCACCCCGGCCACGAGGAGCTGCTCGGAGTCGGTCTGCATCGCGAGCGCCTCGGCGCCGTGCGTGTCGCCCTGGCAGAGGTCGCTGTGCTGCGTGGCCGCCCGGGCGCAGCCGCCGAGCAGGCGGTGGGGCCGGCCGGTGACGAGGTCGCGGTGGCAGACGAGGGCGCCCACCGCGCCGGAGCCGATGGTCAGGTTGGCGAAATAGGGCTTGATCGCGTTGCGGCTGAGCGGACTCCCCAGCAGCGTCGCCAGGGTCTGCTCCACCAGCGGGCGGCCGTTTTCGCCGGAGACCACCAGGGCGCAGCGGATCTGCCCCGACTCGATCAGGCCGGCCGCCACCGTCAGCGCGTTGAGGAAGCCGAGGCAGGCGTTGGAGACGTCGAAGATCTGCGCACTGGCCGGCAGGCCGATCTTGCGGTGCGCGAACGACGCCGTGGCCGGCTCCAGCATGTCGCGGCTGACGGCCGCGTGGATGAAGAGCTCCACCTGCGCGGCCCGCAGGCCGGACTTGGCCAGCACGGCCCGGCCGGCGGCGGCGCTGGCGTCGGACGGCCGCGTGCCCGCGGGCCACATGCGGCGCTCGCGGATGCCGGTCATCAGCTCCAGCCGGCCGGCCGGCAGGTTGAGCCGCTCGTACAGCGGGCGCAGTTGCTCCTCGATCCGGGCGGAGGTCCAGACTTCGTCCGGCAGGGCGACCGCCAGGGATTCGATGCAGACGTGGCTGAATCTCATGCGCGCCTCAGGTTGCCGGCCGCATCGCGAGGCGGATGATCTCCTGGTCGAAGTAATTGGCGCCGAGGCCGGCGTCCACGACCAGGGTGGTGCCGTTCACGCCGCTGCTGCACGGGCTGAGGAGAAAGAGCACCGCGTTGGCCACCTCCTGGGTCGCGAGGTTCCGTTTGCGGAAGGTGAGCTTCTCGGCGTAGAGGTAGCTCTCGAGGTAGCCGGGGATGCCGGCGGAGGCGCTGGTCTTGAGCGGCCCGGCCCCGACGGCGTTGAAGCGCACGGCGGTGTCGGCGCTGAAGGACTTGGCCAGGAAGCGCACGCAGGACTCGAGCGCGGCCTTGATCGGCCCGAGGTAGCCGTAGTTGTCGGGCGTGACCTGCAGCGAAGAGATGCCGATCGTGACGACCGAGGCGTCGGTGGTGAGCTGCGGCTTGAAGGCGCGCGCGATCTCGACGAGCGAGAACGCCGTGATGCCGGTGGCCTGGAGGAAGTCCGCGCGCTTCGTCTCGTGGAAGGGCTTGAACCCCTCGCGGTAGTTGGCGAAGGCGATCGCATGCACGATGCCGTGCAGTTCGCGGTGGCCCGCGGCCAAGAGCTCGGCGGCCAGGCGCTCGACCGCGCCGGGCTCCTCGACATCGCAGAGAAACACCGGCTTGCCCGCCAGCAGCGCCTCGAGGGACTGCTTCCGGGCCGCGGAGCGGACGCTGTAGAGCACCCGGGCGCCCTGGGACTCGAGCGACTGCGCGACGAACCACGCGACGCTCTTGCGGTTGGCGACGCCGAAGACCAGGAAGGTCCGGCCGGAGAGTTGGAGAAAATCGCTCATGAGACGGGGGCGCCCTCCGGCGCTTTCCAGGCCACGGTGAACTCCACGGTGAGCACGCGCTGGTCGCCGCGGCGGACCGTCCCGCTCATCAGCGTGAACCCGCCGAGCTCCTCCTTCTTCCGCACCTCGATCCGGACGGTCTCCCCCGGGTACACGGGCTGGCGGAAGCGCACCTCGCCAATCTTCGCGAGCAGCGGCACCCCGGGACGCGGGTCGGTGCCGGCCTTGCTCCGGGCCATGAAGAGCGCGCCGGTCTGGAAAACCGCCTCGCAGAGCAGCACCCCGGGCGTGATCGGCGCGCCGGGATAGTGCCCCCGGTAAAAGTCCTCGTCGGCGCGAAACGTCCGCTGCGCGGTCAGGCTGTCGGGGGTCTCCGCGACAATCTCGTCCACGAACAGGAAGGGGGGCCGGTGCGGGATCAGCTGGAGGACGGTGGGGCTGGCGCTCATGCGGGGACGGGTTGCCGACGCTGGTGGAAGAGGGACTGGTCGATCTGGTTGGCGGTGATCACACCATAGTTGATGGTGCCGAGCCAGCCCGACATGATGATGCCGACGGAGCCGGCGTGATAGAGGCCGGGCAGGTTGGCCGGCAGGTCCATCGAGACCTTGAGGCCCTCGAACTTGGTGCCGAAGGACGTGCCGCCCTGGTGGGTGGTGTAGCGCTCGATCGTGCGGGGGGTCGCCGCCTCGGCCCAGTCGATCTTGGCCCGGACGCCGGGCAGGTAGCGCTCGAGCGCGGTGATGGACTCCTCCACCAGGCGGGCCTTGGCGGCGGCGTAGTCGGCCGCGCTGAGCTGCTGCCAGTCGGCATAGCGCCCGTTGAGCGACGCCACCACGGTGTAGCGGCCGGAGCCCGGCCGCGTGTCGGGATAATAGATCGAAAACGTGCGGCTGGTGGTGTGGAAGTCGGTGAGCTCGGCGCTGCTGAAGTGCGGGTTCTCGGAGGTGAAGACGAGGTCGCCGATGTGCGGCAGGGTCTCGCCCTGGCGGATGCCGAGGTAGACCTGGCAGGAGCTGGCGTTGATGCGCACCGCCTCGGCGGCGGCGACGTAGGCGGGCGGGAAGTTTTCCGCGCCGGCGAGCCGGAAGATGGTGTTCCGGATGTTGGCGTTGGAGAGCACGGCCTTGGCCCGCACGATCCGGCCGCCGCGGGCCACGATGCCGGCGGCCACCTTGCGGCCACCGCGCTCCTCCACGAGGATCTTCTCGACCAGCACCTTCTTGCGGACCTCCACGCCGTTGCGCTTCAGCTCGGCGATCATCTGCTCGATCAGCCGGTCGGTGCCCCCGCGGAAGGTGTAGACGCCCGCGCCCATGAAGTTGGAGAACACGATGCCGTAGGTGATCGCCGGGTCGTCCAGCGTGGACCCGTTGGCATACGCGATCGGCTCCATCAGCAGCCGCTGCACATCGTCCCGGCCCGGGAAGAACCGCTCGAACATCTGCCCGGTCGTCTCCGGGTTGTGGTCGTAGAAGTTCATGCCCCGGAGATGGTCGTAGAACTTCTCCACCTGGGCGCGCTCGAGGTGGAACTGCTCGACCAGCACCCGGGTGTAGTCCTCCCGCGTGAAGGTGGTCCGCACGTCCATCTGGGGGTTGATGAAGCGGATGTCCTTCAGCGGCACGATCGCCTCGGCGATCTCCTTCGTCCAGTACTTGCGGCACGACTTGATCATCCCGGCCGGAAAGCCGTGGAGGGAAATGTCGAAGATATGGCCGCCCTTGCGGGTAAACCAGGTGGCTAGGCCGCCGTACTGGTAGTGGTGCTCGAGGAGCAGCACCTTGTGCCCGGCCTTGGCCAGCACGTTAGCGCCGGTGAGTCCGCCGAGACCGCTGCCGATAACGATCACATCATACTCGTCGGCCACTCCTTTGAGCCAGTCATAAGCCATGGAAGGAGCTGAGTGAACGCGGTGGTACCGGGAGGGCAAGGGGTTTTGTACCCGCCCCACCCTGCCCCGCGTTTCACCCGCTCAGTGCTCGTTGTCCCGGTGCTCGGGCTCGCGGGTCTTGGTGGCCGGCGCCGACGGCGTGCTGGGCATGCTGTGCGACGCGGCGGGCGGACTGAAGGACGGCGCGCGGTTGGCCGCGGACGGGGCCGCCGGCGCCGG
>SESH01014134.1_pt1 | contig 14199 bp, 9 predicted proteins | sample 3171561 | NCBI WGS metagenome assembly SESH01 (sample SAMN10866947, study PRJNA518727) | freshwater metagenome | biome: subpolar coniferous forest; feature: holomictic lake; material: water; isolation source: holomictic Lake 442 2011 16.5 m and 2014 13 m | place: Canada: near Kenora, Ontario
GCTGGCGCTGGCGCGGCAGGCAGCAGCGACCGACTCCAAAGTGATTGTGCTGGCCGGGGTCCATTTCATGGCCGAAACCGCCAAACTTCTCAATCCCGGTAAAATCGTCCTGATGCCCGACCTTGCCGCTGGCTGCTCGCTCGCCTCGTCGATCACCGGAGCCGATGTACGTGACCTGCGGGCCAAATATCCGGGTGTACCGGTGGTCGCCTACGTCAACACCTCAGCCGAAGTCAAGGCAGAGTCCGACATTTGCTGCACCTCGGGGAATGCGGTCGAGGTGGTGGAATCGCTGGGCGTCAAACGCGCAATCTTCTTGCCCGACCAGTACTTGGCCAAGTACGTCGCTTCGTTGACCCAAGTCGAGATTATCCCCTGGCCCGGACAATGCGAAGTACACGAGCGCTTCACCGCCACCGAAATTCAAACGTACGCCAGCAGTCATGATGGATTAATTGTACTAGCCCATCCAGAATGCACGCCTGACGTGCTGTCGGTAGCTGATTACGTCGGCTCGACCGCGCGCATGATAGAGTTCGTCCGCCGCGAGCAACCGACAAAAGTAATGCTTGTTACTGAATGCTCAATGAGCGATAATGTCGCGGTTGAATTCCCGAACATCGAGTTCGTCCGGCCGTGCAACCTGTGCCAGTACATGAAGCGAATTACCCTCACCAATATCCGCGACTCCCTAATCTCGCTGCAACCACGGATCGAGATTGATCCAGCCATCGCTGCACGGGCGCGCCAGGCAGTAGAGCGAATGATCGCAATCGGCAAGTAAGATGGACCGGATCGTTGTTCGCCAGTGGGAATCGAAAATCCTGGTGGTTGGTTCGGGACTGGCCGGACTGCTCACGGCGCTGCGACTGGCCCCGCGCCAGGTCACGCTGCTGACCAAAACGCCTTTGCTGGCTGGTGGTTCCAGCAACCTCGCACAAGGCGGAGTTGCGGCCGCAATGGCGCTTGACGACTCGCCGGCCGACCACGCCGAAGACACCCTGACCGCCGGGGCCGGGCTGTGCGACAAAGCCATGGTCCGGCTGCTTGCCGAAGACGGTGCCCGCGAGGCCAGGGCTTTGATCGACGAGGGCCTGCCCTTCGACCTGGGTAACAATGGTGCCCCCCTGCTCGGCCGCGAGGGCGCGCATAGAAGGGCGCGCATCCTCCATGCTGGCGGCGACGCCACCGGACACACCCTGATCCAAGCGCTGATCCAACGGGTCCGCACTGTCCCCTCGATCCGGGTGATTGAGCGGGCCTTTGCCGTCGACCTGACGATCGCCGACGGTAGAATTGTCGGCCTGCTCGCCTGCCATGCCGACGATGGCAGCGAACAAAGTAACGGCAAGGGCTGGATATTCCACCGCTGCCCGAATGTCATTCTGGCCACCGGCGGCATCGGCAACCTTTACCTCCGCACCACCAATCCACCAGAAGCGACCGGCGACGGCTTGGCCATGGCGGCGCGAGCCGGAGCTAAACTGGGCGATCTGGAATTCGTGCAATTCCACCCCACCGCATTGGCAACCGGACCGGGCGGCGAGGACCGCCCGATGCCGCTGATGACCGAAGCACTTCGCGGCGAAGGCGCCCATTTACTGGACGGCGCTGGCAATCGGTTCATGATCAACGAACATAAGCTGGCCGAGCTGGCCCCCCGCGACATCCTGGCCCGCGCGGTGTGGCGACACATACAGGCCGGCGAGGTGGTGAGCCTCGACCTCCGCCCGGCTCTGGCCCGCGCCGGCCCCAGCCGCTTCCCCACCGTACTTGCCTATTGCCGCGCGGCGGGATTCGACGCCAACAGTACACCCGTACCGATAGCCCCGGCCGCCCATTACCACATGGGAGGTATTGTAACCGACGCCATGGGCCGTACGTCTTTGCCCGGCCTGTGGGCCTGCGGCGAAGTCGCCTGTACCGGCGTCCACGGTGCTAACCGGCTGGCCAGCAACTCGCTGCTTGAGGCCATAGTTTTTGCCCGCCGCATCGCCGACGACATCGGCCACCAGTCTGCAACCACCCGGTCTGCAACCACCCAGTCTGCAACCAAACAGCAGCAGGCCCCGCCGGAGGTCCCCGATGCCGCCGGCGCGCCCGAATTGGCGACGCTGGCCCATGGCGTTCGCCGCACCCTCTACGATAAAGTTGGGTTGTGGCGCGACGGCGACGGCTTGAGCGCGGCCATGGCAACGCTAGCGACCCTCTCGCAACGACTGGAGAGCCTGCCCGCCGCGACCGACGCCTCGCCCGCCGACGTCATGCTCTGGGGTGAGACCCGCAATATGCTGCTTGTCGCACGATTGATCACGTTGGCCGCCCACAATCGTAAAGAGAGCCGAGGCGCCCATTTCAGGGCCGATGCTCCTCCCGACACACCGCCAATGCCGCGCCAGTTCCTGGCTCTTAGCGACCTTGCCCCATCCCCTATTCCAGCCGAGCCGGGACCATCATGACGCCAACCCCGGTGATACCGCCCTATCCCGTACTTTACGAAGCGCTGATCAGGCAAGCCCTGGCGGAAGACCTGGGACGAGCCGGCGACCTAACCACCGACGCCGTGATACCGCCCGACACCCGCGCCTCCGCCCATTTGGTTGCCCGCAAAGGCGGCCGCATCGCCGGGCTGGATGTGGCACTTTCGGCCTTCCGTATGCTTGACCAAACACTCTCGATCACCATTCTGCGCGGCGACGGCGAGGATGTGACCGCTGGAACCACGTTTGCGGTGATCAATGGAGCTGCACGGCCAATCCTGACCGCCGAGCGCACGGCACTCAACATTTTGGGCCGGCTGTCGGGCATTGCCACCGCCACCGCAACCATCGTCGCGGCAATCTTGCCGCTGCCGACCATGATAGTCTGCACCCGCAAGACAACTCCCGGCCTGCGCATGCTTGAAAAATACGCAGTGCTGGTCGGCGGCGGTGGCAACCACCGATTCGGCCTCGACGACGCCGTACTGATCAAGGACAACCATCTGGTGGTCGCAGGCGGACTTAGACCGGCAGTCGAACGCGCCCGCGCCCGCATCGGCCACATGGTCAAGATTGAGGTTGAGGTCGACACACTGGAGCAACTCGCCGAACTGCTGACCCTACAGGTCGACGCGGTGCTGCTCGACAACATGGATACCGCCACCTTGCGCCGCGCCGTGGCCATGGTCGACAAACGCCTGATCACCGAAGCCTCTGGCGGCATCACTCCCGAGACCGTACGTGCCGTTGCCGAAACCGGAGTCGACATGATCTCGCTCGGTTGGCTCACCCATACGGTTAAAAACTTCGATGTCGCCCTAGACTTTCAGGCAGATTAAGGGGCGCGGCGGGCAGACGGCCCAGTTTCTAAAAATGTACTAGTTGCAGACTGTTAGTTTCTAGATGGCGACAAAACCCGACTCAACGGCTCAACAGGAATGGCGTTGACCACCGAGCCGAATATCGCCTCGCCATTGCGCCGAAGCCAAAGTAGGCCCGGTGCCGCCTGGCTACCAAGCGCACAACCGGCCGTCATGGTCGCTGCAATCACCGGAACAGCGACGGTGGTCGCCGCCGCTGCACCCTGGCCACGAGTTACAATAATCGCAGCTCCACCAAAAAACACAGTTGCAATCCCTACGCCCGCCGCAGTCACAAGACAACCCAGACTGGACAACTCGCGTTCGGAAACCGTGAGGTTGTTGGTTTTATCCGGTGTCATGCCGAAGAACTCGCCAAGGCTTAGGCCATAACTTTCAACCGAGGCCGCCGGACCGGCATCCAGCAGAACCGCCAGCATCAGCACAAGTCCCGCCAGCGTACGCGCTGGTGTACGCGCTGGTGTACGCACTGGTGTATGTGCTGGTGTATGTGCTGGTGTACGTGCCGATGCATGTGATAGCATGCTTGTTTTCATTACCGCACCATAGTTAGGTCAAGCAGCCCCGTCGCGCGTAAAACTGTAAAGGCAGCGATAGACACATCCGCGTCCGCTGATGCGGCATCGCTTTGCGCGTTGATCAATGAGGTTTCTCCCGACAGCACATCAATCAGCGAGCGCCGCCCCTGAAGACGCTCTTCACGGGCAAGTCGCAAAAATTCTCCCGAAATACGCATCTGGTTCTCAAGGTGCCGAGCGGTATCCTGAGCGCTTGCTAGGTTGGACCAGGCGTTACGAACCTGCTCTTCGACAATATCGTAAACCTCGGCATACTTGGCCTCAGCTGAAACCAGGGCATGTTGCGCGGAGTCGATGGCGTGGAAGGCACCCAGACCGGTGTTAAACTGATAGGTAAGCTCCACCTTAATAATATTCTGAACCCGATCAGCAGCCAGACCATCGGGATTGCGATCAAACTTGCGCTGAGCAATGGCATGAATGTTTGGCCCCAGTTCAGCGGCACGCACCCGGTCGATTTCCGCCCGACTGCTTTCGGCGGTCAAGCGCAGAATTTCCAGCTGTGTATTATGCTTTCGTCCCAATGAAACTGCGTCCTCCAACGAGCCGGGAAGCAAATCAAAAGGGACCGGGATCTTCTGCTGCGGATCGTCATCAATGGGGTGACGCCCGAACACTGCCCGAAAGCGATTGACGGCGTTGGCCATCATACCCTTGGAGCGGGACAGCTTAGCCTCGGCACCGGCGAGCTGACTTTTGGCCTGAAGCACATCCGACGAAAAACCGCCGCCCAATTCAACCCGACTCTCCTCCATGCCGGTCTGTTTAGCAATGTTAGCTACCGAGTTCTCAGCATAACCAAGCGACCGCCGCGCCCGCTCCAGGTTGATATAGGCGGTAATGCCCTCAAGCAACAAGTCGCGGCTGACCTGGGACAACGTGACGCTAGACAACCTCACCCCAATCTCGGCCTTCTCGATGGCGCTGTTGATGGCACCAAAGTCCCACAAGGTCTGACGCAGGCCAAAGGTCAGCTCGCGTGTGTGCATGGAAGTTGGCGTTGCGTCATTATTCAGAGCCACACGCTGATGCCCAGCGGATGCGGTAGCCGTCAGATCAGGAAACCATGCCGACCCGGCCTTGGCAGCGGCGCTTTCGGCCCCACCATGATCAGCTCGGGCCGCCGCCACCCGCTTGTGCTCTCCGACCAGACGCTCCAGCGAGTCATGATAGTCATCGGCCCGGACAGGTACGGACGTCGAAGCTAGCAAGGCCATACCCAGCCCGAGGCGAAGCGCCACACGGGTCACAGCAATACGCTTGCGACGGCGCATGAAAAGCTACCTTTCCTGAAACGCGAACCGCAGCGTGCGGAACCACGGACTGAGAAGGTATTCGAATATTGTGCGAGTTCCAATAAGAATGCTGCAATTGACCTGCATACCGGGATAGAGCTGATACACTGAAGTTCCGGCCTTGAACCGGCTCTGCTCAGTCTCGATCCGAACTTTGTAGAACGTCTTGGCAGCAGCACCGGCGTTGGCGCTGACCAAGGCGTCGGGACTAACACGAACCACGGTACCATCGATATGCCCGAACAGGGAGCCATCGGAGCTTGCCAAGGTGACTCGCGCCGGCTGGCCGACATGAACATAACCAATGTCCTGGATCGCCAATTGCGCCTCGATAATCAGACGATCCTCAACCGGAACAATTTCGGCCACGGTTTGCCCGGCCTGAATTACCCCGCCCTCGGTCGCAACCGACAGGGTCTTGACGATACCATCTACCGGGGCGCGCAGTACTGTGCGCTCCTGGGTATTACCGAATTTAACCGCACGCTGGGACAATTCATCAACCTGCTGCTGCGCTGCGGCCAGTTCCTTACGCGCCTGCTCAACGAAAGCTTCACGAACCGAGCCTAACCGCTCCCTGGCTTCGCGCAACGCCGCCTCGGCCCGAACCAACCCGTTTTGATCGGTGGCAATAAGAGTACGCAGGCTCTGTTGCTGGCGCAGGTACTCAAGGTGGGCCATCCTGCTGGTCAAGTCCTTTCGCAACAGGCTTGCACTAATTTCAACCTGACTGGAAACAATTTCAAGAGTCTTGCGGTTATTAACGATGCGCTGGCTCAGCTCATGCTGGTCCGACTCGCGCTGGATGACCAAGTTTTCCTGAGTCCTGACGTCATGGCTAAACCGTTTGCGTCTTGTCTCGAAAATATTGCGGGCCTGGGCGATCATGTCGGTTGCATCGCGTTCCAGCTCAGCGGTAAAAACCGGCTCCTGCCTGCCGTCGGTCTCGGATGTCATACGCATCACATCGATGCGCAAACCGATCAGGCGCTTGTCAAGTTCCTCGGAGTCGGAGTTGGCACGAAGCGGATCGAGTCGGATCAACGGCTGACCCCTTCTGACCACGGAACCCTCCTCGACCATGATTTCCTTAACGATACCGCCCTCCAGGTGCTGCACCGCCTTCAGCCGACTGGCAGGCACGACCTCGCCCTGAGCATTGCTAACCACATCAAGTGTGGCGAGCGCCGCCCAAGCCACCATTACCGCCAACAACACAAGACAGGCAATTAGGAAGCGACGCTCGGCCCGGCGCGCCAATAGCAATGACTCAGGCGACACATACTCAGGAGACACAGGCTCAGGTGGCACAGGCTCAGGAGACAATGGCCGGGTCATGCCACCCCCGGCGCGGCCTGAACCAGCACCGGCTCGGCCCCATCAAAACGCAACAGCAACCTAGCGCTACGCAGAATTACCGGATCGTGGCTAATAACCACCAAGGTCTTGCCGCGCCGGGAGACATCGATAAGCAAGGAATAGACCGCCTCGGCGCCCTCACGGTCGAGCCCCTCCGACGGCTCATCAAGCAGGAACAACGGCCCGTCGACCAGCATCGCCCGCGCCATGGCCAGCCGGCGACGCAGGCCCGGCGCCAGATTGTGCCCACCATTGACCAAAAACTGGTCCAACCCGGCAGGATTGCGGTCCACGAAGGCACGCAGGCCAACGAAATCCAGACAACGCATAATGTCTGCTTCTATAGTGCCCGGCCGCGCCGCCAGCAAGTTCTCGCGCACGCTGCCGTCAAGAAATAATGGCTCCTGGGGCAAATAAGAAATCTGACACCGCCACCAATCAAGCGCGATTTGCCGCAGATCGACGCCATCGACCAGGATTTGCCCGCGCGACGGCTCGATAAGACCGGAAATCAAACGCATCAAGCTCGACTTGCCGGTGCCGTTGCGCCCCGTGACCACCATTACGCCACACGGATCAAGAGTGAAACTCAGCGCCGAGAACAGCGCCGAGACCGCACCCGGAAACATCAAGCCGACGGCCTGGAATTCGAGTCGGCCGTTCCAGCCAGGCAGAATCTTGCGGCCTGCGGGCTCGGGCGAAATCCCTGCGAAGCGCCGGGCATTGGCCAAACTCTGTTCGGCATCCTTCAAGGCCCCGCTCATCTGAACCAACCGTGTCAGAGGTGCCAACGCCCGTGCCGCGATCAAATTGGCACCGATCAGCGCCCCGACGTCGAGTTGGCCGTGAACCACCAGCATCGCTCCAACGCCGATCACCCCAACACCCATCAGTGCCTGCATGGCCTGCCCGACCGAAGCGCTTTCTGACTGGCTGAAGGCGAGAGCGGCCCGAGTAGCGCGGGCCTGAGCGCTGGTAGCGCGCCAACGCTCCTGCAACAACGGAGCACCCCGAAACTGGCGGATGGTGTCGGCACCACTAATCGTCGCCATGGTCAAGGCATTACTCCGCACCCCAAGACCGCTAAGAATGCGAAGGGGGTGCGCGAGACGACGCTGATTATGCCAAGCCAACCCCAGCGATGCCAGACAGAAAACTACTGCAATTCCAGCCAGCGGCACCGAAAGCAGCCCAAGAGCCGCGAGAAACAGCAGCGAATAGGGCGCATCGGTCACCGCCGCCAGATTTGACGGCCCCAGCGCCTGTTCAGCCCGTTCAATACCGCGTACCAGTTCGGCCCGCTCCCCCGCTGGCCGTTTTTCCAGGGCATCAACTCGAGCCGTCACCAGCAGCCCATAGACCCCGGTGGCAGTCCGCTCGTCGGCATCTCCAACGATCTCCTCGGCCAAGCGCAGCCGCAGCCGTCTGAACACATGCTCGGCAATGATCGCGATCATCGCCCCAATCGTCAAAGTGACCAGGGTAGCACCAACGCCATAGCCGACATAGCGATTGAGGACCTGAATTACGTAAAGCGACGAGGCCAGCCCAAGCAAATTGACCATCAACGAGGCCAGCAGCAACATGGCCGTAGCAGAGGGCCGGCGGGCCATGCGGGCGAACAATTCGCTCAACGTTAACCCTCCGCAAGTTACACTGAAACAGGCGGGATTGAAACAGGCGGGATTGGGACTGGCGGGGCTGAACCGGCCAGGACCGGCAGCGCCGCTAACAACAGCCGCCCATCACCGGCCGCCTCCGGCAATGGCGCGCGGTTGTGTTGGTGCCATTCAATGCCATTTTCCCGGAAGCGTTCCCAAATGCGCGACCAGACCTCGTGATGAACCATGCTCTCGTCATTACCCTTCATGACATAGAACTTGACCCGATAGCGGGCGGCCCAAAGGCCGTTGGTGCACTCTACCCCCTTGAACTGGCAGTCTGGCTTAAAGTAATTGCTCGAAAGATTAAGGAAAATATCGAAACTTGCCAAAGCCTCGCAAACCAAACGCGCTACAAGCCGAGGATCATAGCATGGTTCGGTATAGAGCTGCATGCGAATGAAATTTTGACCCATGTCACTGTAATTGTGTATCTCCGCCTCAGAGACCTTGGAATTGGCAAGACATACCATCTGCCCCTCCAGGTGACGAATACGGATAGTGCGCCAGGTAATGTCAACCACCTGCCCCATGACGTTGGCATTCAGCTTGATATAATCACCAACCGAGAAAGGCCGCTCAATATTTAGTACAATGCCTGAAAAGACGTTAGCAATGTTGGCCTGGACGGCGAGACCTATAATCATCGCCATCAAGCCGGAGGTGGCGAGTAAGCTGGTGATGGTCTTGCCCATCACAAACGCCACCACACCGAAAATGGCGAACAGATAAATGACCAACGAAACAATCGCCCTGATGATATTGGGAACCTTTCTCCCAGTCTTGATCTCCAACGGCACCCAAATAAAGCGTTCCATCGAAATACTGGCAAGCCGCGCCGGGATCAACCACCAAAGTGAACTGTAAACTGTTACCATCGTATCGACTGTGGAAGTGGAAAAGTTCACAACTCCATAGTCCAGCGCCAGCGTTCCCGCCGCCATCAACAGCAACGGCCAGGCAAGGATGCGCAAACCCAAAGTCTGCATACGCCAGAATTGCCCACGATCTTGGCGATCGAGCAGGCTGGATACCACAGATCCCACCAGCGAGAAAATGGCAATGAAAATAAACCAGTGTCCCGGAACGATATCGCGCGGATCAAATTGATCCGGTTTGAGCAGACTGCCCATGTCGAGCAGCGAGAACTCAGGCTGGGGTTTGCCAAAGCCGACGAAGGCCGGGTCACCCTCGGCGCCACGCCGCGCTAAGTCCTGGGAGATCCAGGCGCGCTCCAACTGCCAGCCGTTGATGCCGGCCAGCACCCGCGACCGCGTCATTGCCTGGACTAGAGGATCACTGACCACGGAACCAGGTGACAGCAAACCGGTCAAGCCCTGAAACAGCGAGGCATCGCCGCTGCCGGAGCCAGGATCGAACACCAGATTGGAACGCAGCAATTGCTCGGCCAGCGTCGAGACGCTGTTAAGGTCCATGCCGAGCACATCGCTGACGTACATCAAGTTGTTGCGGCTCAGCGTCCGATGATGGAAGGCGAGACCAATAACATGGGTACCATAAGCACGCTCGACCGATGAATAGTTGACAAAGAACTTGCCCTTGGCCCGGTAAAGCCGGTAGGTCATGTCCCCGAGCTTAACTTCGCGCTCCGGCTTATCGAGTTTGACCGGTTCGACCGCGTTAGTAAACACCAAGTCCTCGGGATCGATCGCGCCGCGCCAGCGGAACCAGATTTCAAACTCCAGCGCCACAGTGTTAGCGGAGAGATCGAGTCCGCCAATCTTTCCCATCTTGATCCCAGCATAGACCACATTGGTCTTATACATGAAGCGGTCATTGACGTACAGTGCCCGCCCCGCCACCAGTTCGTCGAGATAGTTACCGACATTTTCTTCCCGAATCGGGGAAAGCTGGGTCAACGCCGCCACCATATCATCGCCGTCAAAGACGCCGATCATGGTCTGGTGGGTGGAGACGTTCCTAGCATTAAACTGCACCGGTCCGAACAGGCCATCGACTCGAGCATGGCCTGGAATTGAATGGTCGCCATCAAGGGCGGCCAGACGCTTGCGCACCAGGATTCTCGTATCCTCAATCGAACGAACGGCATCGGCCCGGCCCGGCTTGCCGTGAGCGTAAACCAGCAGCCGCATTCCCTCAAAACTACCGGCCGAAACCCAATCGGGATTGGTGCGGTGAGCCCTCTGATAGCCGTTCTTGAACCCCTGAGCAAGTTCACCCGCTGTATCAAACAACAGCGGCGTTGTCACCAGCACACCATTGAGCACAGATGCCACCGAGGCGGCGCTCCGGCGGTCTGTCATCGGGCGTTCGCCGCTAGTCCAATCGTCCTTAACCGCCTGTTGAAAAGCGCTGGTGGCAAGAGAATCTGGACCAATCACCCGGTTCGAGATGCCCTCGCGACGCAGCGCGGTCAGAACCCTTGCGCTCGACCCGGCGTCACCCAGCACCAAAAAGGCACCGATCAGCTTTTTTTCCTTGATTTCGGCGGCGATGCCCTTAAGGCGATCGCCAAGCAGGGGCGACGCTCCATCATAGTCCCAGCGATAGAGGACCTTGGTGCCGAAGCGCTGCATCACCTCGTCAAAGGCCTGCGCCAGCGCCTCGTTCTCGGCACCAGCCTGGTAAATGATAGAAACCGTCTTCTCTCCAACCACGTTGCGCACGTAATTGGCCAGGAAGCGTATCTCAAAAGCCTGATCAACCGAGGTTCTGAACAACCAAGGATTGACAGCATCCTCTGCGCTGTAATTGGCAGCGGGTGTAAGCACCGGAACGCCGCGCGCCCGGTAGACCTCACCCGCCGCCGCCAAGGCCCCCGCAGACCAATGACCAACGACGCCAACCACCCCGGCTGCCGCCGCTTGTTCCGCTACCTCACGAGCCTTGGCCGGGTCATCGCCATCATCAAAGACCAACAAGTTGAGCGGGCGTCCGCCTATCCCGCCGCCACGGTTAACCTGATCTACGAATAACGCCGCCCCACGCCGAATCTGCTCACCCATAGCCTTTTGCGGCCCCGATAATGGGGCCACCACCGCTACTTTTACCTCAACCACCGAGGGACGCACAACCGCAAAATGAACGATCAAAGACAACACCGCTGCGACCCCCGCCGCAGAGGCAAGAATCATCATGAACAAGGTGCGCTTGCGATAGCGTTTCCAGATAGGCTGGCCGGGCTCTGAGGTATTGGTCATTATAAAGGGTCGGATTCCATTGAAAGAAGACTCAGGAGATCACACGCCGGTCTGGGCTGTACTTAGGAGACATAATGTCATGACACAGGAGACTTGGGAACCTCGTAGCAATCGCACCCCCCGCCAAACCAAACGTTGTCAATGAGCATTTAAAACCAAACAAAATCAGTTTGCGACCGATGCGGTTGCGGGCAGGTTCTGCACGGCACCGACAAGATTCTCGGTGTAAACCATCTCATTGGGAGCAAGCTTTAACGAAATTGCAGTCATTTTGGCGGCATCATCCGAACGGCCAAGCGCGCTCAATACCTCAGCCCAGCTGGAATAAACCTCGGCAAAACCAGGGTCGGCAAGGGTGGCGAGACGGAACTTGGCAAAGGCCTCGTCATAACGGCCAAGCAAGGCCAACGCGAAACCCCACTCATTATAAACGCCCGCCAGCGTCGCTAAAGGCGGGTCGCTACGGCGGTTGGCGACCACGGTTCGAAACTTCTCAAGCGCCATCAAATTATTACCCTGTCTTACCAACACGACGCCCCAGTTGAGCATGGGCGAGGCAAAGTTCGGGTCGATAGCAAGGGCCGCCTGAAATTTCTCGATAGCACCGACGCGGTCGGCCTGCTGGTACAGAACCATCCCCCACAGATTGTACATCCACTTATGGTATCTAGCATCACCATCAGCCAACTGCCGCTTGATAATCTCAACCGTTGGCGTGAAGTCTCGGGTCTTGAAATCTTTCTTAAACTCATAGGCAGCAAGGATATAAGGATCGATTACTCTCATCGCCTCGTAGGCGGTAGATTTAATCAACCGCGACATCTGATCGGCTGGGGCTCGCGCTTGAATATACTCAGCCTTTTGTTGCTCATCGAATCCTCGCAGAACAAGTTCAAGCTCATGACCGCGCGCGACAATCTCACCATTAAAACTGAAAGGAATCAGGCCAGCAGTCTCCTGCGCAACCCTGATCAGCGGGGTAACCTTAAGGAAATCGGCGAGAACAATGACCGCGCTCTTCTCGCCTTGAAGCTGTATCGCCCTGGCCTGGGCACGAGATTTAGCCTGACGTTCAATTTCGTGCATTTCATCGGCAAGGCGGTTAATTACCACCTCTGGTGTATAGCCGCTGCTACCGGATATCGAGCCGGGAACGCTGATATGGTCAATATGTACGGTTTGATTGTCGGAGATCACGGCGAGGCCGAACGCCATAGCGGCCAAGGTCAGTGGGAGGGTAAGAAAACCAATATCCACGCGACATCCCCCTCGCCGTCCACCAATGACTAGATCAATAACTAGATCAATGGCTAGATGCCACCGCAGGCAGACGCTGAATACGGCCGACAAGATTATCGGTGTAGACCTTATCCACCGGCGACAGCTTCAGGGCCTCTTCGGTCATGCGCTGGGCCTCGTCGGTCCGGCCGACTGCGCTCAACACCTCAGCCCAACTGGAATAGGTGTCAGAAAAGGTTGGGTCAACCTCAACCGCCTTGCGGAACTTCGCAAAGGCCTCCTCGGTCTTGCCAAGCAGGGCCAGCGAAAAGCCCCATTCGCAATAGGCCGCAGCCAAAGTATCGACATGATCACCACGACGCCAGACTTTAGTTAACTGAAGAAATTTCTCGATAGCTCCAACGTGGTTACCCTGGCGAGCCAACACGACACCCCAATTAAGCATAGGAGAAGTGTAGTAAGGATCAACCTCCAGCGCCCGACGAAACTTATCGATAGCGCCATTGAAATCGGATTCCTGGTACTGGACAACCCCCCAAAGATTAAGCACCCATTTGTGAGATTTAACATCTTCACTGGTAAGAGCCTGCCTTATCACATCTTGCGTCAGGATAAAGTCACGGGTTAAATAGTCGCGCTTGAACTGGTAAGAGGCGAGCAAGACCGGGTCAATCATCCGCATCGATTCATATGCTGCCTTATCGATCAGGCCACGCACATCACCAGACGGCGCCCTAGCCCGAATCATAGTGAGATGGTTTTTACTATCGCTGCCTCGCAGCACCATCTCCAGCTCCTTGTCACGAACCAAGATTTCGCCTGACAGGGTATAGGGGATTAGACCAAGGCTAGACTGCACCACACGCAAGAGTGGCGTCAATTGAAAGAAATCGCCAAGCACAGCCGCAGCGCCGCCGTCATCCTGTGCGATCACCTGTTTTGAATCGGCGCGAGACTGGGCCTCAGCCTCAATTTGCTGCATCCGATCGACCATGCGCTTAATCAAAACGTCAGAGGTGAAGCCGCTGCTGCCCGACACCGCTCCAGGAACGTTGAGCGATCCGATATTGACCGCCTCAAGATTATTGAAAACGGCCAGACTGAACGCCGCCAGACCGGTAAAAAAGGGAACCAACAAAAGCCCAAAGTCCATTATCTTAACTCCTGGGTCTGATCCGCAGCCATCGCGGGCAGTTTAGTGGCGGATTACAGAAAAGGCAATCAATTGACCACCGAAGAATTCGCCGGCATGTTCTGAACCGGCCCGACCAAGTTCTCGGTATATATGACCTCGGTCGGCGCCATCTTCAGGGAAAGCGCGGTCATATCCGCCGCCTCATCAGCCCGCCCTAGCGCACTCAGCACTTCGGCCCAACTTGAATAAACATCGGCGAAACCGGGGTCGACCTGAGTTGCCTTGTGAAATTTCGCCATCGCCTCATCAGTGCGGCCAAGCAAGGCCAAGGAGAAGCCCCATTCACTGTAGGCGGAGGCGAGAGTTGCTGGCGACGCATCACTCCAGCG
>SESH01029444.1_pt1 | contig 14187 bp, 15 predicted proteins | sample 3171561 | NCBI WGS metagenome assembly SESH01 (sample SAMN10866947, study PRJNA518727) | freshwater metagenome | biome: subpolar coniferous forest; feature: holomictic lake; material: water; isolation source: holomictic Lake 442 2011 16.5 m and 2014 13 m | place: Canada: near Kenora, Ontario
GATCACTTGACCGTTCCCTCTATTTAATAAATCTCTTCCGAGGGGACTTATTCGCCACTCGAGGGCCAAAAATCTCAGGAAAAGCTGACCTTTTCGAAAAAGATCAAGTAGAGAGCCACCAATACGAGAAACCCCGCAGAAAGATGGGATAAAAACGAGTGATTTTGCTCACTCCAGAGCTTCAGTTTCTTTAGGAAAATGAAGGCGAGTGGAACGAACCAAAGCATGGCGCCGATCAGAAAACCGTAGAGAAAAAACTCCTTAAACCACGGCTCACGCGCCTCGGGGAAATGGGTCCTGAGGAAGCCGATGATCCCAACCCACATCAGGAAAACCACGGGGTTCGTAATAACCACCAAGAATCCGACGAGAAAGTTTTTTGTCGGATTCCTTTTGCTAACTTCTTCATCCTGTTTGCTGGGCTGGCCATGGCTCCAAAAAGCACGTGCCGCCAATGTTAAGATCACCCCGATCCCGATCCACCGGATGATCCCCCACCATTCAGGATGATCCAAGAGAGGCTGGGTACCCGTGAAACCGATCGAAAGAAATATCAAGTCCGCCAGGATCGCCCCACACCCCACTAAAAAAGCGGCTGTTCGCCCGCGCTTAAGCCCGCGCTGGATCGCGATCAGATCAATCTGCCAGCCAAAACAGGAGGCCAAAAAACCGACCACGATCCCAATCAGCATTAAGCGCACCCTCCTTCGTCGGGGGTGCTCTCGCCAGAGGCTTTATGGAAAGACACGCAGTAGAACGGGGAAAGCACAATAAACGTCAAAAAGATCGAGGCGACCGCACTCTCGAAATTGAGATAGAAAAGCAGAGCAAGGAATATGGCGACTTGCACCACGAACAAAGTACGCCAGGAACGGAATTTGATGGCCGAAACTTTCGGGTAAGGGATATCACTGACCATAAGAAAACCCAACGCGGTCATCAAAAAAACCACGCTCATCAGGGAAAAGGACCGATCGGTCCATAGGTTCTTGTAAAAAGCCAGCATCGTCATCATGAGCGTCAGGGCCGCGGCCGGCGTCGGAAGCCCTTCAAAACACCCCCCGTGAGTCGGGTTCACGTTGAATCGCGCCAGACGGAAGATCCCGGCGCAAAGATAGAACACAATGACCAAAAGAAGCACCATGGGAGAATTCTGGAAGAAAGCTTTGTAGACAAGCATGCAGGGAGCCACCACGAACGAAACCGCATCGGCCAGCGAATCCAGCTCGCGCCCGAACTCCGTTTCATTTCCGAAGATCCGGGCCACATGACCGTCCAACGAATCGAGAATGAGCGCGAGAAAAATAAGCCAAACCGCATATTCATATTTTTCCTGAACGCTCATCAGGATGGAAAAAAAACCGGCCACAAGATTGAGCATCGTGATCATGTTGGGAAAAGCAGCGCTCGTAAAATAAAAACGCTTTCTCATGTTCTCAGCCCTCCTCGTTCCACGCCCCAAGGATCGTTGCCCCGCCGGCGACATGCTGTCCGATCCGAACATTGGCCTTGAACATCCTCTTGGGGATCGAGATCTCAACCCCGGACCCGTAGCAGATCATTCCGATCTTTTCTCCTCGGCCCATCACCTGTCCGATAACGACGTCGGAGTAGATGCGCCGCGCGATCGCGCCGGTCAGCTGACGCACCAGGACTCGCCGCGCGCGGTTCTCGATCCCTATCCAGTTGGATTCGTTGTGATCGAAAGCGTCTTTGCGCAGCGCGTTTAAGAACTTCCCTTTCACATAATTCTGATATTTGATGATACCGGCCAGGGGTGCGCGTGTGGTATGCACGTCAAAAACCGAAAGAAAAATACGAATGCGCACCGCTTGCTCGTGAAGAAATCGATCCTCAAAGATCTCATCGATCTTGACCACGGTCCCATCGGCCGGCGAAAGAAGCCCCTGCTCCCTCGGAGCTTCCCGTTGAGGATCCCTAAAAAAAAGCAGATGCGCCACAAAGAGAAGGCCAAGCACAGGAAACGCGTAAGGAATGTGCCAGATCCTTTCCAAAATCACGAGAATGCCCAACAACACGGCGCCGGGCCACACCCGTCTGTCGAAAGGAATTTTGTTTGCGATTTTCATCATCATGCCACCACCGGAGTTTCTTTAAGGTTTATTAAGCTTGGAGCTTGCATCCATGGGTTCGTCCGCGTCTTCAAAGGGCGGTTTCTTCGGGTCCCGCCCTTCAGGGATCCCCTGCGTTTCGGTCACATACTGGCGAAAAGCCCGGTGCGTCGTGATCCAACGGAAAAATTCCAACCACTTGCTCATCGAAAACGGCCCACCCTTCGCAACGCGCCAAAAGGTCCGGGTAAAGAATCTCATCCGTTCAAAATCAAAGGTCAGAAGATAATACGCCGAAAGTTTGATCAGCAAACTCGTAAATTTTGAATCCAACGACGCACGCTTATGTTCCGGATTCAGGTTCTGGAAACGGTTCAAGGATGTTACCAGGCGATCCGCATAAGTGTCGTACCGGTAAAGGCATCGACTCAGCCAGTTATAACCTTGATGAAGTTCTTCCTGCGTCATCAGTTTTGGAACAAAATTACAGTCTGAAGAGCCGTGCCCCTTCGTCTCCGCCCAATCCAGGCTCAAGAGGCGGCCCTCCGCCTCAAGCCGCTTGATCAAGGGGGTGTTGGGGAGCGCCATGAGCGTCCCGCAGGTGGTAAACGGGATCCCGAGTTCTTGAAGGAAATCGAAAGTTTCCTTGAAAATATTTTTATCGTCGGCGTCGAATCCCACGATCATTCCGGCCACAACGGTCAGGTGGTAGGAGTGGATGCGTTTGATGTCTTCCAGAACATTTTCACGGGTATTCTGGACCTTACCGGATTCCACAAGGCTCGCACGGCGAGGGGATTCGATCCCAACAAAGAGCGCATAGAAATTCGCGGCCTGAAACAATTCCAGAAGATCCGGATGATGCGCCACATTGATCGTCAGCTCGCAGGAGAATTCGATCGGGTAACCGTTCTTTTTCGAATAATCGGCCAGGGCCGTGAGGAGTTCCCGGGCAAACGGGATATTGCCGATAAAGTTCGCGTCACCAAAAACGATGTAATGCGCGCCCTGCTTCACGCAATGATCCACCTCGGCGAGCACTTGTGAGACAGTCTTCGTGCGGGGCACTCGCCCGTCCATCACGATAATGTCACAGAACTCGCAATTGAACGGACATCCCCGGCTTGTCTGGAGTGAGAACATGTTGTACCGATCGCCCCGGATGAGATCGTAGCGCGGGATCGGACTTTTTTTGACATCAGCCTTGGCGACGGCCTTATAAAGTTCTCGGGCTGTTCCGCGCTCAAAATCGCGAAGGAACTCGGGCCATATTTCTTCAGCCTCTCCGACGATCCGATAATCGCATTTCCCCTCGAACGCTTCCGGGAAAAGGCTGTTGTAGGGTCCGCCGACCGCGATCTTCTTACCGCGTTTTTTGAATTCAGCGATGATCTCAAGCGCCCTGTGATACTGGACATTGAAAGCGCTGATCGCGATCAGATCGGCGGCAGAATCAAAGTCGATATCCTCGACATTCTCGTCCGCGATCTCAACGTCCCAAGGCTTGGGCGTAAGAGCCGCCACGGTGGCGAGGCCCAGGGGTGTGGTGGAAAAACGAGTCCCGGTAAGCGGCTGAAGCCCCTCAAAGGACCATATCGTCGGCTGAAAACGCGGATTAATAAGATAGACTTTCAAAGCTCACCATTTCTTTTTAATGAATTGCAAGCAAGTCAGGACTTGGCACATGGTACATAGTACTTGGAAAAAGCAACAGGCCATTAAACACTTTGCTATGTGACAAGGACTAAGTACTAAGTACCGGCCCTCAGTGTTTCCTTAAAAAAATCCCGGAAATGACGATCGAAAGAACAAACCGGAGAAAATAAACCGACTCTTCGATCGCTGCCAAAAAAACACGGAGATAGTTGATCCTCAGCACATCCCCCCGTTTCCAGGAAGCCCGGACCTTATCCCAATATTTCTGGAGGGGCTCGCGCGTCGACGTCAGGCGAAGTGAAAAAAGGTTCAGCTTGTTTACCCAGATCTGGAACCGTGATGGGATCCGGAACCGGTAGACATTTTTTTTCTCAAGCGCTGTGGCGGCTTTCTGATATAGATGCAAAAGCTCTGAGGTCCTCAGGTCCCGCCATTCTTTCGCGCACTGGGTCATTCGCGCAATTTCGAGGATCACTTTCTGCTCCAGCGGCCCCCGCCGGCGCGTCGCAAGCCAAACCTCTTCAAGCTCAAGGAACAATTTCCACCGGCCTTTTGCGGCTTTTAGGATATCCCGAAATCTCCGTTTGAAATAGACCGAGCGTTCTTCGATCGGATACCCCGCCCGACGCTCCAAGCGTCCCTTCAAACGGAAAAACCCGCTGATCATGGGATGCCCGCCCTCCACATCGATGGAATTCTTGTACCACATGAAGTTGGAGAAAATGCCCCAATAGTTGTCCGCTTTGAGATCTCGGGCCAGGATCTTTTTCATATTCTCCACACTGTAAAAGGTCTGCCAGGCAGCCTCGTAAGCAGCCTGCCATTCCCCCGGTTTCATCCGCGGATGACGATGGGTCTCATGAAATGTATCATAATTGTTAAGGTCCGCATCCAGCAGCATCCCCTTCGCAAGAGCATTTTTATAATCCATGGCGCCTGGAAGCGGCGTCATCATGAAAAACGACGCCTGCCCCGCCCCGAAAGACATCAACTTTTCAATATCTTGTTTGACCGACTCCACCGTATCCAGAGGAAATCCGATAATATAGGCCAGGTGGCAAACGATCCCGACCTCATGAAAAGAATCGACGAGGTGTTTAAAATTTTCGATGTCGTTCTGGCTCTTCTTCGCAGCCTTAAGATTCTCTTGGTTCAAGCTTTCCATCCCGATAAAAACCTGCCGGCAACCGGCCCGGGCGGCCTTCTCCACAAAATTGGGAACCGTGTGGGCCTGGGTATCCAGCTGCATCATAAAATGGAACGGGATCCCTTCTTTTTCTTTCAGCTCGATCAACCGGTCCAGGATCGTTTCCCAGTTCTTGTGACGGCAAAAATTGTCATCCGTGAAAAAATAGTGGGAGATCTGGTGGAGGCGGTAACCTTCGCGAACCGTTTCGATTAAGAGATCCACATCGCGAAAGCGCATTTTGCGACCCTGGACATTGATGACAGTACAAAAACTGCAACCGAAGGGACACCCGCGGCCGCAGTCGAGCGTTCCAAAATGTTGAAGCGCGTAACGCGTCTGATGTTTGGGATTGATGCGCGGGAACGGAGCCTTGGAAATATCCGGGATATCATTCAGAAAATTATAAACAGGCTTGAGACAATCATGCATCGCATCGTTTAATATCTGTTCCCAGTGCCCGCCTTCGGCTTCACCGGCCGAAAGGCTAACGCCCGCGTTCCGAAGGGTCACGAGTTCCGGAGAAAGGTCGGGTAAAGTCGCCATCACACCGCTCACATGAAACCCGCCCATCAGGACATCGATCCCCGCTTTTCGAAATTTCATTGCGATATCCGCTGTGCGCGGCATTTGGTTGGATTGGACCCCCACGAGACAGATCACGGTCTTGGTGGCGGCCTGATGACTTTCCTTGATGATCTTCTTATAAGGGATGCCTTGAACGGTATCATCGATGAGTGTGATTTCCCAAGCCAGATCTTTCCCTAAAACCCCGCGCTCCTGGACGTCTTCGCTCAGCCCATTCAGACAGGAGAGTGTATTGCTAGGGAGAACACCCTTCCAATAGCGGATCAAATAGCCTTCATCATCATATTTGGAAGGCTTGATCAGAAAAAGGTGGAGGCGCTTGTATGGGTGAATACTCGCTTTGGCAGACCCTTCCCCTTGGGCCTCCGGGGAAGCCCCTAAAGAGCAAACACAATCTAGAGAGATGGGATTTTCTCGAATTTGCATGGGGAGTGATTATACCCCATCTCCAGAGGGACTGCTAGCACCGTTCCTACTTAATTTTACGGGTGAACGGTATAGCACGGCGAACCGTCAAATCAATATCAACGCAGTGCTAGGATTGGTTTCCAGAGGTGGAAAACGTAAGCCTGGAGGCTAAGATCCCGGCTTGGCGAACACAGTCGGTGATACCGAACCCGCGGAACCCGTTCCCCGTGACGTAAAGCCCGGGATACCGACCGACCCTTTCTTCGATCCTCGCAACACGCTCAAGGTGTCCCGTCTCGTACTGCGGCAATGCGCTCGGGTATCGATTAACCTCGATAAATACAGGCGGGGCCTGAATTCCAAGAGAAATGCTCAAAAATGTAAGAATTTTTCTCTTCAAAGCTTCATCGCTCTCCCTAAAGACTTCGGGCATCATTGTTTCTGACAGAAACGCGCGCAGAAAAAGGTGCTTTCCATTCGTACTCTGCCCAAGCCATTTGAGACTTGAAAAAGGATATTGAGCATCTTCCATGGCTACGAGGAACCCGGGAACCAGATCCCGCGCGGGCACATCTTCGGACCTGTAAATAAGATTCACGGTCGCGATCGAATCGTACCGGAGGGTCGCAAGCTCTCGAGAAAGCTCGGGCGCTGCCGCCGAAAACAACTTCGAAGAATCGCAGGCGTTCATGGCAAGGACCAAGCTATCCGCACGCAACATTGAGCCATCCTCCATGGAAATCTCCCAACTCTTGTTATAGGCACATTGCCGAACGGGCGCGGATCTTCGCAATTCACACATCCCCAGTTCCCGCATAAGCGCCTGAACCAATCCATCCAAACCATGTTTCAGAGTCAGAAATTCCGAAGATCCTTTTTCTTTTTTGTTTTTCTTGTTCAAAAAAGTTCCGGCAAGACTTCCATGAGAACGTTCGGCTTGCTGCAACCGAGGGAATAAAGCTTCCAGACTCAACCGTTCAGCATCCATCATGTAAAGGCCCTGCACCAAGGATTTTACGGCTTCATGGTAGAAACCATGACCCAGGCGGCGACGGATAAAACTCGCAAGACTTTCGTCCCCGGCTTCTTTCCGGCGTGGGATGAACGGCTCTCCAAGTACCCGGCACTTCGTGGAAAAGCTCAATCGGGGGTCACTTAAAAAGCGGGTGGCATCCCGAAATGTATCGGGAAAACCGGAAACTGAAAAAGGCTTTCCATCTTTCAAAGTAAAGAAGCTCCGAAAGCACGGGGCAGCCTCGATCAAATCTTTCTGAAGACCTAACTCACGGCAAAGATCCGCTGCGTCATTTTTTCCGGCATAAAAAGCATCTGCTCCGGCTTCCATCCAAAGCTCGCCGTGGGTCAGCGTACGCAGCACTCCGCCAAAACGGTTCGAGGCTTCGAGCACGGTGATTTTGAGAGGGAGATTTTCCTGAGAAGCTCTTCGGGAAAGGAAAAATGCGGTACTGAGGCCTGAGAGGCCACCCCCGACGATCACCACATGACTTTCATTCATGGGATCCATCGAAAAAACAGGTGAGGCTTTAGTTCTCTTGGACAAGGATCGTGAAGATCTTGCGGGTCGGAGCTACTTTGGGTTCCCAAGGCCGCGCGTAGACAAAATCAGCCTTTGCCTCACCCGAGATCAGAGCCTTGAATTTATAAACCTCTTGGCCAGGCGCGCCCATCATCGTGGTCTGAGGGGCAACATATCCGGATCCTAAAAGCTTAACGGTCTTCTGATCGTCCGGCAGGGTCATCTCCCAGCCAAATCCGGTCGAGGGGTTGCTGACTAAAGCGATCGAAAATTCTGTACCAGGCGAAACTTTGATAGGCACCCCGGGATCCTGAAACACCAAGGATGGCTTCACCCCCGAAACCGCGGGATCAGGCAGAGCGGTTTCGGTCAATGCCGCCGGAACTGCAGGATCCGCCACCGCAGGGTTCGCCATCGCACTCGAAGGCATTCCGTTCGTTTCAACAGAAGTCACCGGGGATGGGCCGGGCACCTGAGAAGTCGCCTCCGTGACCGCAGGCAATGGCGTAGCTTCCCTCATCTCCTCCGGAACAATGACGTTCACTGTGACAGGATCACTCCAAAGAGGCTCCGCGACATCGCCGTTCTCGCTCATACGCTTAAACCCCAACCGGAAAGTCACCGGTTCGGTCTTATCCTTTTTAGGGATGTAGAGGATGATGTTCTTTTCATAAGCATCGCCCGGCTCAAGAGTAATCTGCTCGAGAGTGTTTTCGTTGCAGGTCCAGGATTGGATAAACACCGCGGCATTGTCCGTCACCCAATGTTTTTCATAGGAGCAGGAATTGCTCCAGAATTCGACCGAGGTGTCGGAACTTGAGTTCAAGGCCTGCGCATGGATCAAAAACATCATCCCTTCTTTCACAGAGTTCTGATCGGGAGTCGCCTGGATCTTAAGGAGAGAATCTTGAGCCTGAACAGGATCCTTTACCTGAAGCGGGTCCTGAGTTTCAGAAGAAGCATCGTCCGGCGAAGGATCCTGGGACTGAAGCGGCTCTTCCGCTCGAACGACCGGGACAGAAAGAAAAAGTGAGGAAAAAACAAGGAGAAATAGGATGCTGGAAAAAAGAACCGAGTTCTTTTTCATTGCTGGGATCAGCTGACCTTCACATAAGGGTACTGGACCTTCACATGCTTTTGAAAAAAGGTCCCGTGCGAGGGAGCAGCCATCAACCCGTGATAAACACTTTCGGGCACTTCCTGATAGCGGTACACACCACCCGCCCGGAATACGACCTCAAGGATCGAAGTTGCAGCATCATAGCCGACCAGCGCGAGATCGCGCGACTTTACAGGTTTTACTTCCACTTCTGTCGCCATCGTGCCCCCCGTTAGAGACAGGAAGCGCCATCGGCGCTTCCGTATTCTAATGTTAACTTTACTATAAAATTTTCATTTTTAATTCTTGGATGACCCTCTGATACCTCCCCGCGAGTCTCTAACGGGGAAATCCTTTCTTTAAAATACCGTTTTCATTGACCCTTACGGGTTAACGGTAAAACGCTACAAATCTTTAATAGCGGTTTTAGGCCTGGGGAGCCCGCGCCTTTAGGGCTGTCTCCAGTTCGCGATATTTATCTATGATCACATCTCGAGCCGGCCGAGAGCTCCCATCCTGAAACTTAAAAAAAATGATGTTATTACCAAAAAGCGTCCGGTAGCAATGCTTCTTCGCCCATTGTTCCGGCTGTTCGTTACGGTAATTCGTCATCAAGTAGACAAGCCCGAAAGGATAAGCGGCCTGGGCCGTATAATCGGTTCCATCGAACTGGACCACGACCGGCGCGGTCCGGAAATAATTCAGAAGGCAAACCATCTTGGCAAGATCATTCGCGGGTTTTTTAAGGAATTCCTGATACGCCTGGGACTGCTCGATAGGTTCAAGCCCCTCCGCGCCGAGGACCGCCGGGACCATCCCCAAAAAGCTAAAACTCAGAGAGATTGATAAAACAATGCTTACTAAGAATTTCTTCATTGCATTCACGTTTCCTTGATCTTCCGAGTGATTAAAATTATGTCTCGTCTGTATAAGATTTATGGCCGACGCTTTTTTTATAATAATCCAAACACTCCTGGCAAATCCCGTCTCCGTTTCCCCACTTGGGATGCTCCTTCAAAATCACCTCGATAATATGATGGTCCGCGTGTTTCAGGAAAATCATCAGATCATGTTCCATCTCCTCTTTGCAAACCGGACATATGTAATTTTCCATTGGGGTCCTTTTCCGGGGGGATGTTTCAGACCTTTATGTGCGGCCCATAGCTTAAACGAACTAATCCTGCATTTCAATTAATTTTAAGGATTCCCAGTGCTAGGCCGCTTCGTCAAAAGTCCAATTGACATGCAGGAAATATTTTTTGATCTCTGCTTTATGATCTTTGAGCTGGAATTGAAAGTTCGCGAGCCCTCCCTGGGGAAGACGGTCCGGCTCCGTTGGAACACTGGTCCCCAAGAGAGGAACCTGGTTCTTATCAAAAATCACCAGCTGGGCGCGGATATTCTTGATGGGATGGCCGATATTGTTGATGACAATGCCCTGGAGGGACGCACCTTCGGATTCATTGTAGTGGGTGCTGGCGCCTTTGATGATCACTTCGCGCGGCAGCTTCTGAAAATTCTCGATCTCCGGAAAGGATTCTATCCCCATGGTCTCTCTCATGACTGCCCCAATTTCAACTTCGTTTCAATTGAAAAGAATTGGGACAGCCATAATTTCCTATTTGACTGTTTTATGAAAATCATGGCCTGCGCGGTTCGCCATACCTCTATACATAAAAACGGCCAATCAGGGAGTTTCCTTACACTTTTTTCAAGCCTAAACGTTTGGGGAGGTCCTAATACTCATCAAAGACCGCGAAGCGTTCATCAGACGATTGGAGCGGGTTCGATCCTCTTCTCTGTCTCTGGGGCCAGACTTTCCAGAAACCCCTCAAATTCATCTTCCAAAGCAAGATAGGGCACGGGCTTGAGTCCCGTGATCCTCTCGATCGCGTCCAAAGTCTTCAGATCGAACGGATCACACATGGCGATCCTCACCGAATCTTCACTCACTCCGATCGGTACCACACGGTGATGAAAAACGAATTCCGCATTAAAAAGATGAAAGATCGCCGGGTCCGGAGTCCATCCCTTCAGACTGAAATAAGGAACCTTGAGCTTCTTTTCAAGCATCCTGCCCACGTCCTGGCTTGAAATAAGATTCATATCGATCAGGGTCTGGCCTAAGCGATGGCCGGTCTCAAGATGCTGTTTGAGAGCCTTGCCGAGCTGCTCTTCGGTGATCAAGCCCGAACTCACAAGAACCTGGCCCAAGGGATCCACACGTTTTTTTGGCTTGGCGGGTTTGATCTCGGGCTCCAGGATGTGGACGGCTTCGTCCAACTGCTTGATCGGGGACGAGCGACGATCCTGAAGATAATGACTCCCCGGCTGGCTCTTGAGGAAGGTCTTAACCTCCGCGGCATCCTGCGCGATCTCGCGGAGGTTCACATAATTCCTGTAAAGATTGGTGCAACCGGCGACCGAACACGACATGAGGGAGAAATTCTCCATCTTGCCGCGCCGGTTCTCCACTCGGATGAACCCTGCATCCCGGTCCTTCCGGTTGTAATAGGTCGGAATGATCCGGTCAAAATCATCGATGAATTGACGCGCAAAGACTTCTTCAAGTTCGGCTGGCAACACCACGATAAAATCGTCCCCGCCAATATGCCCGATAAAACACTCCCCGTCCCGCGCCACAGCATGGCTGGTCGTCACAAGAAGCCGGGCCGTCTGTAGGATCGCCTCATCCCCTTTCTGAAAGCTATAATGGTCATTGAACGCTTTGAAGTTATTGATATCGATATAAAGGACCGAGAATTTTTCCCCCGCCTGGATCTTCTTCAGAACGATTTTTTCGATTGCGTGGTTGCCCGGAAGATGCGTGAGCGCGTTGGCCTCCATCCGCTCCATCGTCTTTGCGATATTCAAATTGACGCGAAGCTGCAGCACGAGCGGACTAAAAGGTCTCACTAAAAAATCGTCGAAACCTTTTTCATGACCCAGCATGAGCTCGGTCAGCTGATGTTCCTCGGTGATCATGATGACCGGAACCGACATAAGATGGGAGCGGGAGCGAATGACCTGGATGAGCATCTTGCCGCCCACGGGTTCCATATCGCTTGAGAGAAGAATCAAGTCCAGGACTTCACGATCCAGAAATCTCACGGCCTGACTGCTTTTCGAAGCCTCAAAGACCTTGTGGTGACGGGAATGAAGGCGCATCAGGATCAATTCCCGCGTTGCGTCGTCTCCTTCAGCAACAAGAATTCTCTTACCTTTGATCATGAGAAGCTCTCCTTCGAAGAAGGAAATTTCTTCTTTTGAACGTCGTGGCAGTAATCAACGGCTGCTTTTTTCATAATCGCTTCGAGATTCGCGTAGCGCCGCACAAAACGGGGGCTCACGCCGGAACGAATGCCAAGCAGGTCATGAAATACCAGCACCTGCCCGTCGGTCTCAGACCCCGCGCCGATCCCGATCGTCGGGCACTTCACGGCTTGTGTGATCCTGGCAGCAAGTTTCGCGGGCACACATTCCAGCACGATTGCGAACGCGCCCATCCGGTCCAGCAGCTTCGCGTCATCAAGGATCATTTCGGCCTCTTCCGGATCTTTTCCGTAAACACGGTATTTTCCGTCTCCGACACTTTGCGGCAGCATCCCGACATGCCCCATCACAGAAATTCCTTCGGCCACAAGCTTTTGGATTTGAGCTTGGATCTTCACACCGCCTTCGAGCTTCACGGCATCGGCCCCCGCCTCCCGGATCAAACGCTTCGCGTTCACAAACGCCTGTTCAGGATCCTTGTAGGAATGAATGGGCATATCCGCGACCACGAGGGAGCACTTCACACCCTTGACGACCGCCGCGGTGTGATAAAGCATGTGTTCAATCGTCATACCAAACGTGTTTTCATGACCCAGAAGCACCATGCCGACGGAGTCGCCCACCATCAGGACATCCACACCCGCCCCATCGGCGATCCTCGCGCTCGGGTAATCGTAGAGACTGAGCGAAGTGATCTTTTCACCGGCTTGCTTTTTTGAATGAATGGTTTGAGGTGTGTGTTTCATTTTTTAAGCTCAACGCGCAAAGCGCAACGCACAACGTAAAAGTTTTTTCGTTGCGCGTTGTGCGTTGAACGTTGCGCGGCTATTTTTGCCATTCATACGCAATGATGAGATTTTCCATAAGCATGGTCACCGTGAGCGGTCCCACGCCTCCCGGAACCGGTGTGATAAAACTGGCTTTTTTGATCGCCTCATCGAACTCTACGTCGCCCTGGAGTTTCCCGTCGACCTCCGTCGTCCCGACATCGATCACGACCGCGCCTTGCTTGATCCAAGCGCCTTTCACGAGCCCGGGCTTCCCCGAACAGGCCACGACGATCTCAGCAGCCCCGACGATCTTTTTCAGATCCTCATCGGTGGTGCCGGTATTGCAAACAAGTGTCGTGACGCGCGCCTCACCCAACAGAAGCTGGAGCGGACGACCGACGATCGCGCTTTGGCCGATGATCGCCGCTTTTTTTCCGCGCAACATGATGCCGCTCGCCTTAATGAGCGTGTAGGCCGCAAACGCCGTAGGCGGGATCAGTTTACCGCGCCGCAAAACGATCAGCCCGAGACTGGTGGGATGAACGCCCTCAACATCTTTCTTCGGGTCCATGGCAAGCAACACTTTGTCGGCATCGATCCCCGCAGGAAGCGGCATGGAAATGAATATTCCATGAACCTTTTTATCAGCGCCAAGCTCCCGCACTTTCTGAAGCAAAGCCTTCTCGTCTTTTACCTGATCCGGCGTGACACGCTTAAAATCAATGCCAAGCTTCGCAGCAAGTTTTTCCTGGCTGTTGATGTACCAGACCGCGGACGGATCATCACTCGTCTGGATCGCAACCAGAGACGGCCTGGGGAGTCCCGCGTCCGTAAAAGAGCCTATCTTCTCGACGATCTTTTCCTGCAAACTCGCTGCGATCACTTTTCCTTCAAGTCTTTTCGCTTCCATGAAATCAATTTCCTTTCGTAAAACGGCCACGGAGTTCCGCCAAGGCCTTCTCGGCGCGTTCTTTCCGTTCTTTATTTTTCATATAGACCACATTGATATGCGCGGTGTGGTATGCCCCTTCAAACGCAGCCGACAAAAGACCGTCGCTGACGATCAAGTCGTTGGCCACCGCTCCCTTCACGAGGGTTTTCATATGCTCGTTCCATTCTTTTGCCATCACAAGGATGAGCGCGAGATCCGCCTGTAAACGGAACGCGTTCTGCAGCGCATCCTCCAGTTTCTCTGGCCCCGCCCCTTCTTTGTAACAAGCCATCACTTCATCATAGACCTGGGGATCAAGCGACACCACTTGCAGCGCATCCGAACGGGTTTTCTCAAGGGACTCGACGATCTCCTGCATGCGCTTGCGATTAGCTTCTTCCTGGAATTTCTGCTCCTGGGTAAGATCGGCTTTGGGCTTTCGCTTGAGCGCGATCCGCGCGACCATCTGCGTCAGGGCCATACCCAAGGCCCCGGCATAGGCTGAAACGCTGCCCCCACCCGGCACCGGCGCGTCACTGGCAAGTTTTTCAATATAATCTTCAAGAGTAAGATCTGTGTATTTTTTCATAGATATTCTCGCTGAACGTTAAAGGTTTCCCGTAAGGGCATTATACACTAAGTGAGCGGCGAAATAAGCGCGGGAAAT
>SESH01070968.1_pt1 | contig 14185 bp, 9 predicted proteins | sample 3171561 | NCBI WGS metagenome assembly SESH01 (sample SAMN10866947, study PRJNA518727) | freshwater metagenome | biome: subpolar coniferous forest; feature: holomictic lake; material: water; isolation source: holomictic Lake 442 2011 16.5 m and 2014 13 m | place: Canada: near Kenora, Ontario
CCTCGCCGGGCTTCAGCCCCTCGAGCGCCAGCGCGAGCCCGGGGATGAACTCCGGGACATCGACCTGTGCCCAGAAGTCGTTGCCGCCGGCCAGCCCGGCGGCTTCCGGCACGATCTCCTGCAGCGGCTTGCCCTCGCAGGTGCCGGCGTAGTCGATGCAGACCAGGTCGCCGCGCGCGGCTGCCTGGCCGGGGGCGGCCTCCTCGAACCGCGCCATCATGTTGCGCAGGCGGTCGACCTGGGCATTGACCTGCTCCTCGGTGACGGCGGGCGTCTCGATCTTGAGGGGGATTTTCTTGTACTTGGGGAGCTTGAAATCCGGCGCCACATCGACCAGGGCCACGAACGAAATGCCGGTCTCGGGGGAGAAGATGACATCCGTCACATCCACGACCGCCACGGCCGTGAGTTTGATTTCCTTGAGGGCCTCGCGGTAGAATTTTCCGATGAGGCGGCTGCGGACATCGCCATCGATCTCGGTGCGGTACCGGGTCTGGACAACCGGCCGGGGGGCTTTGCCGGGGCGGAACCCCGGCAGGCGCCCGTGGCGCACATACTCGTTCACGATTTCCTCGTAATCGGGGCGCGTCTCCGCGGCCTCCGCCTTGATGGTCAGCTTGACGCGGCAGGTGCCGCTGGCCTTGGTATCAACTTTCATGGGAAGGGTTCCTGGTCCTTGTGTTCGTGGTTCGTAGTTCCGGGTTCCGCATTCCGCGCTCCGCGTTCGGGCGCGGCATGCCGCGCCCCTACTCCTTGATCCCCATCAGGAATTCGGCATTGCTCTTGGTATTCTTGAGGCGCTTGATCACCATTTCCATGGACTCGACCGGCGGCACGCCGTTGAGGGCGCGGCGCAGCAGCCAGGTGCGGTTGAGCTCCTCGGGGTGGAGGAGCAGCTCCTCCTTGCGCGTGCCGGACTTCTCGATGTTGATCGCCGGAAAGACGCGCTTGTCCACCAGGGCCCGATCGAGGCAGAGCTCCATGTTGCCGGTGCCCTTGAACTCCTCGAAGATCACGTCGTCCATGCGGCTGCCAGTGTCGACCAGCGCGGTGGCCACGATCGTCAGGCTGCCGCCGTGCTCGATGTTGCGTGCTGCGCCGAAGAAGCGCTTGGGCTTGTGCAGGGCGTTGGCGTCCACGCCGCCGGAGAGGATCTTGCCGCTGTGCGGCTGCACGGTGTTGTAGGCGCGGGCCAGGCGCGTGATGCTGTCCAGCAGGATGACCACGTCGCGGCCGTTCTCGACCTGGCGCTTGGCCATCTCGATCACCATCTCGGCAACCTGCACGTGGCGTTCCGGCGCCTCGTCGAAGGTGGAGCTGAGGACCTGCGCCTTGGTGTGGCGCTGCATGTCCGTGACCTCCTCGGGCCGCTCGTCGATCAGCAGGATGATCAGGCAGGCCTCGGGGTGGTTGGCGGAGATCGAGTTGGCGATCTTCTGCAGGAGCACGGTCTTGCCGGTGCGCGGCGGCGCCACGATCAGGCCGCGCTGCCCCAGGCCGATGGGTGCGAAGATGTCCATCACGCGCATGGCGACCTCGTCCGGCGTGGTCTCCAGCCGGATGCGGCGGTCCGGGAACAGCGGCGTCAGGCTCTCGAAGTGGATGATCTTGCGCGCCTCGGCGGCGGGCTTGCCGTTCACCAGGTCCACGCGGCCGAGGGCGAAGAAGCGCTCCTTCTCCTTGGGGTCGCGGATGGGGCCTTCGATCTGGTCTCCGGTGCGCAGGCCGAAGCGGCGCACCTGCGACGGCGACACGTAGACATCCTCGGGGCACTGCAGGTAGTTGCTGCGCGGGGATCGCAGGAAGCCGAAGCCGTCCGGGAGGATTTCGAGCACGCCCTGCGTGACAGCCGAGCCGCCCTTGCGCAGGTAGCTGCGGACAAACTCGTAGATGATCTCGTGCTTGCGCAGGCTGGCGACTTCGTCGGGCGGCAGATGCGACAGCAGCGCCTGCAGGTCGGCCATGTCTTTCAGCTGGAGTTCGCCGAGAAGGACCGGCGGGAGATCGGCGCGCGGAGGTGGCGGCTGATAGTTGTCGGGAGCATTGCTGGCCGGCATGCCGCTGCCCATCTGCTGTGCCCCGCGGTGGTCGCCGCCCGGCCCGCCATGCTGCGGCCCCTGCTGCTGGCCGTTGTATGGCCGGTTGTCGCGGCCGCGGTCGCGACGATCCATCATGCGCCGGTTGTTGCCGCGCCCGCGCTGGAAGCGTGCTCCCCAACGCATCTGCGCGTGCCCGCCGCCATCCGGGCGGCCATCGGGGCGTCCTTCGGGGCGGCCTTCGGGGCGGCCTTCGGGGCGATTCGAATGGCCGCTATGATCCGGATTCGAGGGTGTCTGCTGGTTCTCTTCGCTCATGTTGTACTCTCCGCCCATTCTGCCATCAGCCGGGCCGCCTCGCGGCGCAGCGTCTGCAAGTCTCCGTCATTCCAAACCACGTGGCTGGCGCGGCGCACCTTTTCGGCTACCGGCATTTGTGCAGCCACCCGCGCGCGCGCCGCATCTTCGGACAGCCCGCGTGTTCGCAGGCGCCGCAGCTGCTCCGCCTCCGTGCAGGCGACGCAAACCACGGCATCCCACGCTCCATCCCATCCGGCCTCAAACAGCAGGGGGACGACCGCGACCTTGTGGCCCTCACCCGGAGCCGCCAGCCAGCGTGCCAATTCTGCCCGAACCAGCGGGTGCACGATGCGGTTCAGGCGCAGCCGGGAAGGGTCATCGGCAAACACCACCTGCCCCAGGCGCCGGCGGTCAATGCCGCCATCCGGCGCCCGCACCTCCGGCCCGAAAGCCTCCACAATCGGCTTCACGGCCGCACCGCCGGGAGATTCCAAGACGTGCACCAGCGCATCCGCATCCAGCACGTCGCACCCAAAATCCGCAAGAAATCCAGCCATCGCGCTCTTGCCGCAGGCGATTCCTCCCGTTAGGGCAATCCGTTTCATCTCAACAACGGGACGATCTGGAACTCGCCTGCCGCGCGGCTGTGCCGCGAACAAACGATGGGGTAACTTTTGCAAGGCGGACTACGCCCATAAACCAAACGGTGTCGGGGTCAAAAATTTGATCCTCATCGCAAAAAGACCCGCAAGCGGAGTCGCGCGCTACGAAAATGTCCATGTCGCGCGGTCCGTCTGGAACGGGTACGGCAAGGTCACGAAGGCCGATTCGTTCGAGCGGCGGGCGGCCTTACGGTGTGGCCGGCTTCACTGCGTCGTTCACCTTTTTGCCGCTCAGGATCGGCTCCATGCTGGTCTTCACAGACCTGCCGGCCGGGTCCACCAGCCGGGCAGTCACAAAAATCAGGAGGTTGCGCTTCTCGGACTGCTCCGCCTTGCTGCGGAAGAGGTGCCCGACGTACGGCAGGTCACCCAGGAACGGGATCTTGTCCTCCGTGGCAACGCGGTTCTCTGTGATCATTCCGCCCATCACCACGGTGGCGCCGTTGTAGATCGAGACGCTGGTCGAGACCGAGCGCACCTTGAAGAACGGCTGTTCCATGGGCAGCTCGATGTACTGCGGAGGCGTACCGCTGTTCGGAACGGGGATGCGCGAGCCGTAGTTCTTCCAGATGGGCTCCGAGACCACCTGCGGATTCATCGTGAGGTTGATCATCTGCCCCTCGGCGCTCACCTCCGGAACCACCTGCAGGATCACGCCGACCTCGCGCGTCTGGAATCCGCCCGGCTCAACCACGGCGCCGGTGGTGGTCGTGGTGGTGGTGTTGCCGCCGGTGTTGTTCTGCAGGCCGGTCACCGTGAACTGGGTCGGGTAGATGTACTCGGTGATCACCTTGATCACCGCTTCCTGGCCGGCCTTGGTCACCACCTTGGGTGCAGAGAGCAGGTCGGTGTTGGAGCGCTGGCTCAGCATGTGGAGAACCGCGGAAACGTCAAACTGGTCGAACACGCCACGCACGTTCAGGACGCTGTCGGCCGCGGATACCGATGAACCGAGCGCGCCGCCGGCCAGGTACCGCAGCCCCTGGGACACATCGTAGGGGTTGTTGCCGTACGTCGTGGGGTTGATCTCCACGGTTCCGGCGCCCAGCTGCCCGCCGCCGTTCAAGGGCGAATTGTGGCTGATCAGGTTGTTCTGGTACCACTGCAGACCCAGCGAATCCAGGTCGGTCTGCGACACCTCGACAAACCGCGCCTCGATTTCGATCTGGCGCGGCGTGACGTTCATCTCCTCGAGGACTTTCTCGAAGATCGCCAGGTTGTCGGTGGTGTTGACCACGCGCAGCTTGCCGATGATGGAGAGGTAGGAAATCGAGGACCCGACCGGCCACTGCACGCCGAGCTCGCCAAAGAGCTTCTTGAGGTCCTGCTGCGGGCCGAGCGTCTCGGCCGTGATCGTGGCATCGGCCCCGCCCAGGCCGCCGCCGCGGGCGGAATTCAGGTCGCGGGCCACGCCGGTGGCGCGCTCGATCACATTCGGCATGACGGTGTAGGAGCGGGTTTCCATGTTCTCGTCCGTCACGTTCAGCGGCATGACAATCACGACATTGCCGCGGATGCGGAACTTGAAGTTGGCCACTTCGGTGACGATCTTGAGCGCATCCCAGAGGGAGACGAAGCGGGCGGAGAAGGTGATGGGCGCGGTGCCTCCGGCCATGGGCGCGGCTGCGTCCGTGGCAAACGGATCGGCGGAAGGCGCGGCTGCCGCGGGCGCGGCCACGGTGACGCCACGCAGCACGAAATTGACGCCGCGCTTCTCGGGCGGCAGCGACGGGTCGTCGTATTCGCGGCTGGAATTCTCGAAAAACGCGATCACGTCGGAAATGTTGGCGTTGCGGAAGTTGATCTCCGGGATCACAATGCCGCGCATCTTCTGCTCGATCGACTGCTCCAGGGTGATGCCGCCCGGCAACAGCACCTTGCCGGAGGACTGTCCGACATTCGGCTCCTTGATGTCCACGGTGTCGAGAGCATAGCGCCGGGGGCTCCAGCTGGCCTTGACATCGCGAACCATGCGGGAGCGGGTGGCTTCAAACTCCTCGTTGGAAACGTCGTAGGTGCGGTCGCCGAGCTTCCGGAGCATTTCCATGGCCTCGGTGTTATAGGGGTGGTCGCGGAGGATGACCTCCAGCTCCTGGCGGCTACGGTCGTACTCGCCAACAATATAGTGCTGCCGGGCGAGGCGCAGGTGCCGCAGGGTGTCGTCGCGATCCTCCTTGTAGGTGGCCTCATGCATGCGGGCCATTTCCTTGGGCGGCGCGACCTTGGGCGGGTTCTCTATCTCCTTCTGGATCTCCGCGGCCAGCTTGGCTGCATCGGCATGCCCCTTTTCGCTCGCCTGGCGCGCGATTTGCAGCGCCTTCTCACGGTCGCCCTTCTTCCACATGAGCTGGGCATTGCGGTAGAGCGCCTCGCGGATGCCGATCCGGGCCTCATCGCGTGCGGCGCGGGTCTCGGGATTATCCGGGATGTAGGTGTCGGCCATGACAAACTGCTTCCGGGCCTCCTCGAAATCGCCGCCGCGCATGGCCTTGCGTCCGGCCGCAAGACTGGCCAGGCCATACTCGCGCAGCGCGCTCTTGCGCAGGCGCTCCAGCGTCACAACCTCGGACACCAGCGCATCGCGCGCGGAATCAACCGGCACGGCTACAGGGGCGGCAACGGACGCGGCTGCAGGGGCCTCTGCGGCGGGTGCGGCGGCGGGGGCTTCTGCGGCAGGGGCCTCTGCGGCAGGAGCGGCCACGGGGGCGGCTGCAGGGGCTTCTGCGGCAGGCGCGGCGACAGGTGCGGCCACGGGTGCGGCTGCAGGGGCGGCGGCGGGGGCTTCTGCGACAGGAGCGGCCATGGGTGCGGCTGCAGGGGCTTCTGCGGCAGGCGCGGCGACAGGTGCGGCCACGGGTGCGGCCACGGGTGCGGCTGCAGGGGCTTCTACGGCAGGAGCGGCGGCTGGTGCGGCGGCAGGAACTTCAGCTACCGGCGCGGCGGCAGGGACTTCCGCGGCAGCCGGAGCAGCAGGCGCTTCGGCCGGTTTTGCAGCCGGAACTTCCGGATTTTCACCTTGCGCGCAAATCCGGCCTGAGACCAGCAGAACGGCGGAAATAACGCCCAACCATTTGGCTGCACACTTCATTGGGGGACTCCTCAACGCCGACAGCGGTTGCTTCCTATGTCCCGGTCGGAACAGGATTTACAACAACCCGATGCTTACGGTGGACTTCTTTCCCGTGAGAATGTTCTCTAATACAACAGAAGTGGGCTTGTCGTCAACCCCGAGATTGACGTCCACCTTGTACTTCTGCCCCTCCACATCCAGTATCCCGCCGGCGGAAACCCGGTATTCGGCCGTCCTGGCTCCGGCGGTCAGCGTCAGCACGAGCTCTTGTTCCATGGTGGCGCGCGGCTCATTATCCTTCAGCAGGAACGTCTTGCCGTCTGCCGGTCGTAACAACAGCACCTCATAGCGGTCGACATTCATGGGGACGCCGACCTTGGGGTCCAGCACGCGCTCGGTCTTCTGGGTGCAGTTGCTGTAAACCAGGCCGGTCTTGCCGACTTCCTCGCCCATCTTGGTGAAGTATGTGCGGCTGTCTGCGCCTTTCATGTTAAAGGTCAGGCGCAGGCTTCCGCCCGGCATCTTGCTGGCGCCCATAAAGACAAACGGATACGCCCGGGTGGTGTTTTCCTTGAATCGCAGCAAGGCCATCAGGTCCGGGTGGTCCTTGGGGTCGCGCGGCGAGGTTTCCGCCTGAAACTCCTGCAGGTTCGTGAAGCCGTCGCTGTCGGCGTCATCCTCGGCGCGCGAGCGGTCCTCCGGCATGGCAAACGCGTGGTTGAAATACCTGACCCGCCACTTGTCGGGGATTCCCCGGCCCTCGCTGTCGATCCGGACATGTTCGACCAGGTTTGTCTCCGAGGGCTGCCGGGCGCGGCAGTACGGGCACTCCGCCGCCGCGAACTGGATCGGATACATGCAATCCACGCACCAGACGCGGCGCTGGGGGATGAACAGCCCCGCCTCGTTGGTGGAAGCGCGCACGGCCTGCGGATGGCGCAGGTTTCGGGTTACAGCCTCGTACGGGTCAATGACCTGCGGCGCCAGGTTGGCCTGCTTCGGGCGCATGTTATTGACGCCTTCCTCGTACCGGTGCTTCCGCTCCTTGCTGGCGGCGGCCGATCGGGCCAGCATCAGCAGCGAGAGCAGCAGCGCCACCAGCACCATCACGGCAATGGCCTTGTCGTAGTGGCGCGCCAGCGAAAAGTTAAAGCCTCGTTTTTGTGCCACGGGCTATGCCCCCTCAAAGGTGTAGACGTCGATCATCATCTGGGCCTTCAGCAGCGGCGCAATTTCGGGACCGGAGACCACGCGCTGCGTCGGCAGGATCACCGCGGTCCGGGCCTTGTCCGTCTCGACCACGGGCTTTTCGAGTCTTGGCTGCAGCCCGCGGCTCACCCGGTCAACGCTGACCTCGGTCACGACCACGAACAGCGGCATTTTTGCCATCCGGCTGAGCACCTCGGCCAGGGCTTTCTCATCCGCCGTGAAGCCGACGGTGAAACGCTGCCGGGGATAGCGGGCATCCTCGGCCGCGACCACGGGCGCAGCCACCGGCGCCGGCTGCTGCCGCGGGCGCTTGCCGGTGGCGGCCGTCTTCTCGGCGCCGTCGCTTTCGAACTCCTCGCGGTCGATCCGGGTCAGCGCGGCCACGCGGCTGTCGAGGATCTCACGCGTGATCGCCTCCATCATCGTGAACTGCAGCGCGAGCCGCTTCACGTTCTCGGGCTTGGGCATGCGGCGGCTGCCGCCCAGATACCGGTCGAAGCCGAAGGCAAAGCCGTCCGGCAGCACCTTGCCGCCGCTGGCGTTCGCCTGCTTGTGCAGCTCCGTGCTGGTGTCCTGCATTTTCATGATCAGGCCAGAAGAGCTCAGGTCCGCATTCGTCGCGGCCGTCTCGCGCAGTTCCGCCACCAGCAACCGGTACCAGTTCGACATCCAGACGGCGTCGCTGCGGAGCACGGCCATATTGGTCGCGTTGGGGAACGGGTTCGCGCTGTAGATCGACTGCAGCTGCTTGTACGTGGCGTCCAGCGTGGTCTTGACCTTGCTGGCCTTCGCGTAGGCGTTGTACGCGAACACAAAGCCGGCCAGGCACAGGAGGAAGGCCGCGCCTGCACCCGCCGTGATGATGATTTTCCGTGCTTTCATGCGAAATTACCGCCTCTGTGCGTCAGCGCGCCGGTGCCGCGATCGTCACCTCAACCGCAAACTCGTGCAGGTACGTCTCCTTGGTCGAATAGCGATCGTTGCGGATCACCACGTCGCCGAACAGATCCTTGCGGCTCTGGAGCCGGTCGCGGAGCAGTTCGCCGGGCGTGAGCCGGCCGGTCCCGCCGGCGGCGGCGATCGCCTTGTCCAGTTCGTCCTTGAACCCGAACCCGGTGAGGATCACCTTCGACACCTGCCCGTTGCCGCCCCGGACCGGATCCAGCGACGTCAGCCACATGCCGTCGACGAGGCACTCGCGCGTGCCGTTGATGATGCGGATCCAGTCGGTCCGGTGCGCCGCCAGCCGGCGCAGGTCGTCGGCCCTCTGCTGTGCGGTTTCGCGCGCCTTCAGCGCCACGCGCATCTCCTCCTCGGAGCGGCGCAGCAGGTTCACGCGCCCCTTGACGTACTTGTCCAGCGCCGTGTAGTCCTCCTTGGCCTGAAGAAAGTAGAGCATCCAGACGACCAGGGTCAGAAGCAGCCCCAGGGCGGCCAGCCCGAAGAAAGGGATGCGGCTGCGGAAGTTCTTGACCTTGACCAGATCCGGCGGCATCAGGTTGATTTCGACCGGGCACGCCAGCGAACGCCGCAGCGCCAGCCCCACGACCTCGCCGAGGCAGGAGACATCGTCGCCGACCTGCTGCAGGTCGAGCGCGGCGCCGGCCTGCACATTGATGAACGGGTTCAGCACCTCCGTCTCCACCTGGAGCTTCTCGCGGAAGAAGGTGTCCATGTGGGGGATGACCGACGATCCGCCGGTCATCAGCACGCGGCCGGGCGCGGTGCCGCCCTGCTGGCTGCGATAGAAGTTGATCGAGCGGCTGATCTCGGCATGCAGGCGCGTGACCACATTGCGCACGATCTTGGAGATGCGGTCGGCCATTTCGTCATCGCCGGCGGAGAACACGCCGCCGAGGGCCACAAAGGCATGCTGCCGCTTGAGCGCCTCGGCCTCGCCAAAGGTGATCTGGAAGCTCTTGGCGATCTCCTGCGTGATGGCGTTGCCCGCCACGGCGATGGTGCGGCTGAAGACGCGCCCCTGTTCGATGAAGACGAGATTGGTGGAGCGGGCGCCGATGTCCAGCACCATGACGCAGCCGGCCAGGTCAGGATAGTTGTAGCGCACGCAGTTGTAGAGCGCCAGGGGAGCTACATCCACCAGCTCGGGCTCCAGGCCCGCCGCGGCGACGCATTCCGCAGCCTCGGTGATGTTGTCGGCCTTCACGGCCACGATCATGGCGTGCTGCTCGCCCTCGCTCGCGTCGCCGATGAGCTGGTAGTCCCAGACCACCTCGTCGATCGGAAACGGCACGTTCTGCTCCGCCTCGTAGCGGATCATCTCCGCGATCTTGTCGCGGGCCACAGGGGGGAGCTTCACGAAGCGCGGGAACACGGCCTGCCCGGAGAGCGCCAGCAGCAGCGGCGCCGGCCGGATGCCGTGCTCGCGCAGGATGTCGCGCAGGGCCACGACGATGTAGGGCGAAACGTCGGTTTCATTGTCCGGCTCAAGCCCCAGTTCGCCGATGCCATAGTTCAGCAGTTCGGGTGCGTGCCCGGGACGCACGGCGAATTCGGCCAACACCAGCTTGCTGGCGCCGACATTCAGCGCGAGAATTCGATCTTGCGCAAACACTACTTCACCGCCTCGTAATCGTCGATATTGATGAGGCCAAACGGCGTCTTGGTGCGGTCCACCAAGCCGTCACGCTTGACCACGCTCTTGTTTTCCGTGACCTTGGGGTCCTTCCACCAGTCCACAGGCAGCACCGACCCCGTGGATTCGTTCTTCGCGTCCAGGAGCGTGCCGTCGGCGGAGGTCATCTCAACCGCGAACCCGATAAACTGGTCGCCGTTGCGCAGCAGGGCGGCCGGCGACAGCACCACGCACGCCGTGTGCTCGCCGCGGGCAACATCGGTGTACCGCACCGTAGTCTGGTAGAAGGAGTATTCCTTCTTGGCCTCCGCGCCGCGGCGCTCGGCCATCAGGTAGCACGTCACGACGACTTCGTCCATCCACTCGGGGAGGGTGGTGTATTCCACTTCAAACAGGGCCCAGTCACGCGGCCGGTTGGGGGATGTCTTGCTGGCCGTGGTGGAGTACTGCGGCGTTTGCTGCTTCACCTTGTTCAGCCGGGGCATCCGGCGAATGGCCAGCTGCCGCTTGTCGCCCGGCGCCGGGACCACCGCGCCCGGCGCACCCATGACCGGCGTGCCACGCACCACCGGCCGCGCACCGGCCTGCGCCCAGGCCATGTCCACCGCTGCTCCTGCCAGCACGATGCCAACTCCCGCCAGCATCCAACCGCTGATTCGTTTCATGGCTGCATCTCCAGGCATACCGGAACTCCGTCCGAGAAAAATGGCCAGTGTTGAAGAGGCAGTGTAGTTGAGCCGGCGCGCCTTTGCAAAAGGAAATGTTTCGTCCGGCAAGATTGACGTGCGCAAGGGCGTTGGTCTATTATGGCAAAGCTTTTGCGTATAATGGACAAGGCGGCCCGGCCGGACGGGCAACACGCCTGACAGGAGTTGATCATGTATACTCTGAACCGAGCCGCGGGGCTGGCTGTGGTGGGCGTGCTGGCAATGGCCGCTTCCCTGCAGGCCCAATCGTTCGACATCCTGTTCCGGGTCACCGGCGTCAAGGGATCCTGCCAGGTCAAAAAACCCGGCAGCGCCGTTTTCGAGCCAGTCACCAGAGGTAAGGCCTATCCCTTCGGCACGACGGTCCGCACGGCCGGCGACAGCGAGGCCACCATCCTGCTCTCTCCGGACGACGCGATCCGGCTGTCGCCCGCGTGCGAGCTGTCGGTTTTTGAACCCGAAGGCTCAACCGCCAACTCCAACCGGACCATCCACCTGGAGGAGGGCCGGCTGGAAATCGCCGTGCGCGACGGGCTGGCCGAAAAGGCCCTCAGCATCGAAACCGCCGTCGCCTCCTGCGACAGCTTTGTGGGGCGCAGCAACCTCGAGCTGCGCAAGGCCCGGAACACCGTGAAGGGCAGGCTCGACCTGCAGCTGCTGGTGCGCACGGATAATGGCGCTGTCCGCGTGACCGGCCCGCAGTTCTCCGTGCCGAAGATGAAGTCCGGCTCCGCGGTCCGGATCGAATCGTCCGCAGACCGCAGCATCACCCGGATCACCAATGAATCCAACGAGTACCGGGTGGACATTGACAACGGCACCGACACGCCCGTCACCATGGAAACCACCACCCACAGCACGGTCCGCATCTGCCGCGAGCAGGCCGCCGTGGGCGGCAAGCTGGTGGTGTCGGTCCTGGAAACCGCGCCGGATGGCAAGGGCAAGGGGAACTTTGCCTTTGTCCTGGGCGAGCCCGCACTGACCGCCAGCGGCCTGCCAACCCTGAACGATGGCGCCGTCACCGGCGGCGTGGCCAGCGCAACCGCCCCGGCCGCAGCCGGACCGGCGGCCACCAGCGCCCCGCCGGTTAAAGTTGAGGAAAGTCTCTTTCAGTAGCTAGTCCGGGGCGAGCGCTGCCCGCACAAACGGGTATCCGCCGGGCGACACCATCGCCCACCCCGCAGGAGGCCCGGCGCGCGTGCTGGCCGTACACCTCCTGCACCTGATCAGCGCGCGCCTTCCAGGATCACACCGTGTTCATCTACCACTTTCACCGCATCATCCGCCATCGCCTCGTGTGGGGCGCCTTTGCCGTCGTTGTCTCACTGGCATTCCTGTCCGTGGACTCCTGCTACAAGTCCGGATCCAGTGGTGACAGCGTGGCCAAGATCGGCGGCAAAAACGTCTCCGCCGACACGTTTGACCAGCTGGAACGGCAAATCCGCGGCCTCGGCCGGAACCGCAAGGAACTGCTCCCCTTCCCGGACGTCGCCACGCAGGTCTGGCACCAGGTCGCCGCGCTCCAGGTTGCCGAGGAGCTGAAGCTCAGCGCCAGCCGCGAAGAGGTCAAGGCCGCCGTGCAGGAGAGCATCGGCGCCACGGACGGCTACGACAGCACCGTGCATGCCGCATACCTGGGGAAGCTGAAGGAGATCAACCTGCGGCCGGCCCAGTACGAGCAGTTCCTGGCGCATAACCTGACGCTCCGCAAGCTCGGGTCCATCGTGGAGTCCGCCGCCTGGGTCACGCCCATAGAGGTTGATGACGAGCTGGCCGGCCTGACCGACGAAGTGACCGTCCGCACCATCACGGTCAGCAACCGCTTCGCCGGCATCCGCGCCACGGACGCGCAGATCGCGGCCTTTTTCGAGGCCAACACCAACTCCTTCCACCTGCCGCGACGCGTCGCCGTCCAGTATGTCTCCGTAGCGCTCTCCAATCTCCTCCCCCGCATCTCCGTCAGCGAGGAGCAGATCAAGGAATACTATGACGACCACGGCGAGAAGCTGACGCGCAGCAACTCCACGGACACCCTTCCGCTCGCCGAGGCCCGGGCGCTGATCATCCCCATCCTGAAGCTCCAGAATGCCCGTCAGACCGCCTACACCAACCTGACGACCTCCTTCCTCGAGCTCGCTGTCAATGGCGGCGACAGCGGCTTTGCCAGGGCTGCGGAAGACTTCGGCCTGGCCGTTCGGAAGACGCCGCTCTTCGCCCTGGATGAGCCGCCCGCCGGCATCGAAGACATCCGGGAGTTCCGCGAGGCCGCCTTCGAGCTCGACCCGGCCCGGCCGGATGACCGCTACAGCGTGGTCCAGGGCGAGTCCTTCGTCTATGCCATGGCCCCGCTCACCAACAGCCCCGCCCATATGCCGGTGCTGGAAGAGGTGGTGGACCGCGTCCGGCCGCTGGCCGCGGCCAAGGCCAGATCCGATGCCTTCCGCGACTCCATCGAGGCGCTCCACAAGAATCTGCTCAAGGGGCTCCAGGAAAAACGCGACCCGGTGGCCGCGGCCAGGGCCCAGTCGCTGAACATCTCCACCTCCATCACCTTTGCCGTGCATACGCTCTACCAGAATCCGTTCGACAACTACATGCCCGTGGCCCGCGCTGCGCTGCACCTGCAGCCCGGCATGCTCTCCGAGGCCGCCATGGCCGGCGAAGAGGATGCCGCCATCTTCGTATACATGGTGAACCGCCAGCCCGGCGATCCGCTCTCCGCGGAAATGCTCCGGCCCAAGGCCAGGGCCAACATCGAGCGCGCCCGGGGCATGGGGCTGAACAACTCGTGGATGGAATGGAATCTCTCCCGCAAGGGGCTGGCGCTGACCCCGCGGATGCTCTCCCAGCTGACCACCCGCCCCGAAGCCTCCCGCCCGTCGGAGGAGTAACGGAGACGCGGGTTGGCTCCCTCTTTCAGAAAAAGACCATGCCGCGCGCCCGGAACCGTTCTTTTTCCTGTTGCGTTCGCTGCACGATTATTCTACGCTCCCTCTCACGTTCGGGGCGGGTCTCCGCCTTCGAAATGGCCTGTAACTGCCGCCAGTTGCGTTAATGTAAGGAATCCGCCATGGGCACGGTTCTGCGAGTGCTGGTCATCGTCATCCTCGTCCTGAGCGGCTCGGCCTTGTTTCTGGCCATCAAGCTCTACGGAAAGCGCGAGCTCCTGATCAGCCGCGCACACATGCAAGAGGAGTATGTCCGGAAGATCTCCAAGACCCTCGAGGCCGCCGAACCGCCCGACGCGGTCCAGCCCAACTACGTGTCCAAGGACACCTCCCCCGTCACCAGCAAGGAGATGGACAACCCCGAGCGTTCCCCCTTCTGGAACACCTACCTGTACAAGCTGGAAACCCCCAACCTGCCGTCCATGAGCCTGGACTCGAACGAAAAGCAGCTCCAGCTCCGCCAGTATTACCAGATGAAGCCCGGACCGGATGGCAAGCTCGCCAGGGTCAAGCACCCGGTCAACCAGGGCGAATTCTCCACCGAGGGCCCCGGCACCATGCGCGAGCTGCTGGATCAGGTGCTGGACCGCGCCACCAAGCAGAACGCCACGCTCAACAAGACGCGCGTGGAACTGCAGAAGGTCCGCGAAGAGCTCG
>SESH01067728.1_pt1 | contig 14178 bp, 10 predicted proteins | sample 3171561 | NCBI WGS metagenome assembly SESH01 (sample SAMN10866947, study PRJNA518727) | freshwater metagenome | biome: subpolar coniferous forest; feature: holomictic lake; material: water; isolation source: holomictic Lake 442 2011 16.5 m and 2014 13 m | place: Canada: near Kenora, Ontario
GCGAAGACGTGGAGGGCGCGAACGCGAAGGCGGTTGGATCGCGGAGTACACTACGGAGCGGATCAACCTGCGGCACATGCTGACATGGCTGATCGCGCTGGAGTCGGCGCAGGCCGATCTCGCGCACAGATCTGCACCGGCTCGACAATCACCGTCGCGGAGTTGCGGGCGACGAGCGGGCTTGATGCGGCCACATCTGCGGCCCCTACGCAGGATAGTTTGGGACAGACGTGCGTTCTCTAGGGTTGTAGATTGACCATCTACAATTTGCAATGTGGTACCATGTGACGGCTCCCAGAGCGAAAGCTCCTAGGCTTTACAGGCTATTTCCGTAAAAACAGGTATTGAAAGGAGTCCACGATGTCCCTGCCGATCAGTCGAATCACCGTCTATAAGCATGGCGTGGGCTACTTCGAGCGGCGCGGGCCGCTAAGTGGCGCGAGTCTGCGGCTTACCTTCGCCCGCGAGGCGATGGACGATGTGCTGAAGAGTCTAGTGGCCCTGGATCTGGGTGCGGGTCAGGTGCAGAGCATTGATTTTGAGACGCCTGAGGATCGCGCGGCGGTGCTGGCGCGCGGTAGCATCCACCTCTCCGATACGCAGAGTATGCTCGATCTGCTGCGCGACCTGCGCGGGCGGCGGGCGCGGCTGGTGCTCGATGTCGAGGGCGAGATCACGCTTGAGGGTCTGATCGTCGGCGTAGACTACGAGCAGGATGAGCCGCTGCGCCGGGCGACCGTGGCGCTCTACGATGCGGAGACGCGCCAGGTGCGCGCCCTGCCCATCGCCGAACTCTCCCGCGTGGACATCCTTGATGATGCGGCCGCCGCCGACCTGGGCTACTTCCTCAAAGCCGCGCAGAGCGAGGAGGATCGCCGCAGCGCGACGATCCATCTCAGTCCCGGCGACCACGATCTGTTAATTGGCTACATCGCCCCGGCCCCGGCTTGGCGGGTGAGCTACCGGCTGCTGTTTGAGGAGAAGGATGAAGGTGGAAGGATGAAGGATGAACCTGCGCAGTCAGATGGGCAGGAAGTTTCATCCTTCATCCCTCTGCCTTCATCCTTTGTCCTCCTGCAAGGCTGGGGCATCTTCGACAACCAACTCGACGAAGACCTTGAGGGTGTGGAACTGACCCTGGTGGCCGGGATGCCGATCTCGTTTCGCTACCGGCTCTACGAGCCGCATACGCCGGAGCGACCACTGGTGGAGGATGAGGAGCGCACGGTGGGCGCGCCGATCTTCTTCGACGCGGCACCACAGGCTCCCCCGCCCCCCGCCCCGATGGACTACGGCGGGATATCGGTGATGGCCTGTATGCCCGAGCCCCCCGCGCTCAGGGCGAGCAAAGCGGCTTTCGAAGCCCGCGAGATCGAGGAGTCGGTGGATGTCAGCAGTATTGCGGGCGATGATCGCGGTGCCCTGTTCGCCTACCACGTCGGGCACCCGGTCAGCGTGGCTCGTGGCCAGTCGGCGATGGTGCCGATTGTCAGTCAGCGCCTGCCCGCCCGCCGCGATCTGCTCTATAACCAGGCCAAGCTTCCCGCGCATCCGGTGGCCTCGCTGCGGCTGACCAATGAGACCGGCCTGACCCTGGAGCGCGGCCCGGTGACGGTGCTCGATGCGGGTGACTATGCGGGTGAGGCGGTCCTCTCGTTCACGCGGGCCGGCGGCGAGCTGATCGTGCCCTACGCCGTAGAACTGGGGATCACCGTGAGCGAGCAGAGTCGCGCCGAGCGGCGCATCCGCTCCGTGCATGTCCGCAATGAACTCCTGGTGTTTGAGGAGTACGATCTGCGCATCCGCAGCTACGATCTGGAGAGCGGGCTGGATCGGCCCGCCGAGGTGATGATCGAGCAGCCGCGCCTGGCCCACTACGATCTGGCCGACACCCGCGCCCCCGACGAGGAAAGCGCCGGCTTCGCCCGCTGGCGGGTGACTTGCCCGGCGCAGTCTGGCACGGAGTTTATTGTCACCGAGCAGCGCCTGGTGAGCCGCAACGAGCAGGTGCGCGGCCTCGTCGGTTCGCGCCTGAAGGAACTGCTGCGCGGCGGCCTGCTCGATGCCAAGGTCGGGCAGGTTCTTGAGGGTGTGCTGGATCTCTATCGCCAGTTCGAGGTGGCCCAGGTCAGCCTGCGAAAGATCGAGCAAGAGCGCGAGGTGATCTACAAGCAGCAGCGCCAGATCCAGGGCAACCTCCAGCCCCTCGGTCGCGAGGGCGACGAGGGCGCTCTGCGCCAGCGCTATGTGACCACCCTCGGCCAACTGGAGGATTCGCTCGCGAACGTCGCCACCCGCGAGCAGGATCTTCGTCAGACGATCACGCGGCTGGAAGCGCTGGTGGCTGATCGGCTCGCGCAGATCACGCCGGGTTAGCGACTCGCCATGGTGATGGTGCAGGATTGTTGTAAGGGCGCAGCAGCGCGGCGCTGCTGCGCCCTTACAGGAGTGACTTCCCCGGTGTCATATTTTCCACAGCGCTGGGTGGCGCAGGTTGTACTCGTCGCCCTGATGGTCATCGGCGCGAATCTGATCGCGTATACGCTGCGCGAGCAGGGCTATCGCCTGATCATCGGCAGCCAGATGGATCGCTCAGTCGTCGCTGGGCTCTACGGGCCGGAGGTCGATAGCCAGGGCACCCGTTACCGCTGGACAAGCGGCGACGCCGGCCTGACTCTGCGCGGCCCGATGAGCGGCCAGAGCGCCCTGCTCAGCCTCAGTTTCGGCTGGCTGCCGCCAGGCACCCCCGCGCCGCGCCGCGTCGATCTACAGATCAACCGCAACCCCTGGGCGCGCCTGGCCCTGCCCGATCAGCCGCGCCGCTACCGGCTGCTGCTGCCGCCGGGTAGCCTCGCCGATGGCAACGTCGATCTGCGCATACGAACGGATACAACCCTGGTGCCGTCGGATACCCGACCAGTTGGCGTGCGCTTCGACGCGGCGGCACTCAGTTGGCCGCTAGCCAGCCTGCCATGGCCCGCCATGCCGCTGCTGCTGGCCCAACTCGGTGTGCTGCTGGCCTGGTTGGCCAGCGCCCAGAAGATTGGCCTGGGCCGCTGGCCCGCGCTAATCGTGGCGGGAATGCTGCTCGGCGCGATGGTCTTCGCCAGCGCATCGGCCACCCTGGTGCTGGCCCAGCCCTGGCTCGTGGGCCTCGCCTGCGCGTCCGCAGTGGGCTATGGTCTCTGCTGGAGCATAATGACGCTGGCCCCGCGCCTCGCGCCGGGGGCCTCGGCGGGATTCCTGCGCGCCGCCCTGCTGATCACCCTGGCCGCCCTGACCCTGCGGCTGGCGGGCGCGCTCTACCCAAGTTTCTTCTCACACGATGCGAGTATCAACAGCGGGCGGCTCTTCAACGTGCAACTCGGCACGCTGGCCCTGTTTGACCGACCCTCGGAGTTTAGTCGGCGCGTGTCGATTGTCTCGCCAACCGTGTTCATTCTGTCCGCACCGATCACGCTGCTCGGGAGCCGCGCCACGGCCATCCAAAGCCTCTACAGCCTAGCCGATGGTCTGACGCCCCTGTTCACGGCCCTGCTGGCGCTGCGCCTTGGGCTAAACGAGCGCGCCGCCCTGGTGGCGGGCACGCTGATCGCGGCCATGCCGATGCTGCTCACCGCTCTGTTCTGGGGCTTCCCGCATCAGATCGTCGGCCAGGCGCTGGCCCTAGCTTTACTCGTCTGCGTAGCCGATGATCGCCCCTACCGAACCTCAAGCTGGCTCCTCGTCGGCCTGCTTATGGTTCTAACCTTCCTCATTCATAATGGCGTCCTGCTGCTCGTCGGGATCTGCCTGGGGCTGTATGTGCTGCTCTGCTTTGGGGTTCGGCGCGCGGAGGTCTGGCGCTGGCGTATGTGGGGCGCGGTGCTGATCGGTGCCTCGCTCTGCTGCCTGCTGCTCCAGTACATCGACGCCGCCCGGCTTATGCTGGGCGGGATCTTCGCCAGCCCGAACGCCGCCCCCGATGTCGCCGCAGATCTCACGGAAGCGGCGGGCGGCGAGGCCGCCCGCCTGTCCCAGATCTGGGTTGGACTCCAGGCATCGTTCGCGCCGCTGTCGGTGGTGCTGGCCGTACTGGGCCTGACCTACCTGATCTGGCGCACCCGCAGCCACGCGCGGCTGCTCAGCCTCGCCTGGCTCGGCAGCGCCCTGATCTTCCTCGGGGTCGATCTGATCGTCGGCATCCAGGTGCGCTACGGCTACTTCATTGCACCGCTCGCCTGCGTAGGCGTGGCCGCCCTCACCGAGCGACTCCAGGGTCGGCTGGTGGGCCGGGTTATCACCTTGGCCCTCGTGGGCCTGGTGGTCGCCGCAGGCGTGAGCCTGTGGGTGAACGGGGCCTTCTTTGGGGTGCGACCGTCGGTGAACGCGATGACCCACTAAAGCGCGGGCAAGCCCTCCCTGGCCCGCCTCATACCGGAGAAGCTTTGTGGTTCTACATACCTTAGGTAGAGACTCTTATGCGCCAGCGTCCATTTGATCTGCGCAGCCTCACGCTAATCCTCAGCGCCACCGCCATCGGCGCGGCATGGGCCACCTACAACCTGATGCTGGCCGGCGCCGTCCGCGATGACTCCACCGTCCGCCCGCTCGTCTGGGTGGTGTTCGCCACCCCCTTGGCGGTTCTGCTTGGCTGGCTCGTCGCCCGCCCGCGCGAAGCGGGGCTGGCTGCCGCCTGCTGCTTCAGCCTCTACTTCTTCAGCTTCTTCATCGCCCAGCGCATCGAGACGCTGATCCGCAGCCCCGATCAGGCGGCGGCCAGCGGCCACAGCGCCTACTTTTGGACGATGATCGGCATCCATGTGCTGGCCGGGGCGGGGTTGGCAATCTGGCGGGTGACAAAACCTGTGTTGCCGTGATCAAACTGCTTTCTGATCCGCGCTGGCGTGACGGCATCATGGCCGGGATATCGCTGCTGATAGCCGGCGTCCTCTTTGCCTTCTTCCGCAGCCATGGGTTCGATGATCCGTACATCACCTATCGGTACGCGGCCAACCTGGCGTCTGGCCAGGGCTTTGTCTACAACCCTGGCCTAGCAATACTAAGTACGACGACACCGCTCTATGCGCTGCTGCTGGCCCCGGCGGCGGCCAGCGGCCTCGATCTACCGCTAGTCAGCAACCTGATCAGTTGCCTGAGCCTGGGCGCGGGCGGGCTGGCGATCTGGCGGCTGGGGCTGGCCTGGGACGATCCGCTGGCCGGGTTGGTGGGGGCGCTGCTCTACCCGTTGTTCCCGCTGCTGCTGATCACCATCGGTGCCGAGACAAGCTTCGTGTTGGCGCTGATCCTATGGGCCTTTGTGGCCGCCTCTGGCGCGCGCTGGCGGGTGGTCGCGGTGCTGCTGGGCCTGGCCACCATGGCACGCGCCGATACGGCACTGGCCGGGTTGGTGCTGGGGCTGGCCATACTGGCTGGACACGTCCGGCTCGGGCGTCTGGCGTGGCGGGATCTGCCGTGGAGCGCGGCTGGGATCTACGGGCTGCTGATCGCGCCCTGGGTGATCTTCGCCCAGGCATTCTACGGGAGTCCCATCCCGGTGACGCTGGCTGCCAAGCGCTACCAGTCGATGATCGTGGGCAGCCGGAGCTTTCGCCAGGGGCTGCTGGATCATGTCGGCGAGCTGTGGGCGCTGCCGGCCTACCGGCTGCTGCTGATCCTGGCCGTGATCGGGGTGGGCCATAGCCTGCTCCGCCGCCGCGCCGCCCTGGGCCTGCTGGGCTGGGTCGGGCTGTATGGCCTAGCCTATGCGTGGTTAGGCGTCACCGGCTACTTCTGGTACTACGGCACGATCTGCCTCGGGCTGATTGTCGCGGCGGCCCTGGGGGTATCGGCAGTGGCGGCGGTGGCGCAGCGACTGGCCCGTTACCGCGCCGCCGGTGCGCTCGGGCTGGCCCTGGCCACGGTGGTGCTTGGTGCCGAGGTAGGTGATATGGCGCGGCTGGCGGCGCAGCCCGACCCGCGTCTGGCGTTCTACCACGAGGTCGGCGACTGGCTGCGGCTGCATACGCCGCCCGATGCCTCTGTCGGTACCCTGGAGGTGGGGCTGATTGGCTATTACAGCCAGCGACCGATGATCGACTTCGCCGGGCTGATTCAGCCTGATGTGGCGATGCAGTTCGACGCCCAGCACGGCTACCTGGAGGTGGCCCGCTGGGCGATGGAGCGCTACCGGCCAAGCTACCTGGTGCTGCAAGACGTGAACTTGCCGCTGCTCCAGACCTCGCCCGATCTGGCTACGCGCTGCACGGATCTGGCCGAGTTCCCTGGCCCACTGACGATCTACCAGTGTGACTGGAGTTCGCCGTAGCAATCCTTCTTCTACTCGGCATGGTTCAAAATGGGTACATTTAGCATGACCGTCCTGCGACGAGGCGACGAGGCGATGACGCGCTCCTACCGCCTCATCACGTCATCGCCTCGTCGCTGAACGGTCACGTGGGTTTGAACCCATGCCTCCACGAAACATGCCAGCTTTGCTGGCATGTTTTTGTGGCGTAGAAGAAGATGTTCAGGGCCTCAGCCCTCGCCCTTACTTGGTGCGCGCCGCGCGGCGGCGGGCGATGCGACCGATGTGTTCGCGGCGCACCACCAGCTTCCACCAGAGCTGAATGAGCTGCACGCCGGTGCGCCACAACCGGGGGAAGTTGAAGAACTGGCTCTGGCCGTAGGTACGGTGGTAGTGATGGACCGGCACCTCGGCGAAGCGAAACCGAGCGTCCTGGAGTTTCTTGACCAGCTCCAGGCAGATCGTCCCGCTATCGGACTCGAGGTCGATCACCGCGAAGACTTCGCGCCGGATGAGGCGGAAATCACAGTCTACGTCGCGCAGTTGAAAGCTGAAGAGGAACTTAACCAGGTGGTGGTAGATCCGCCCGATGATCTTGCGATGCAGCGGGTCGCCACGGTCGATCTTCCAGCCATTGACGATATCAACGTCGTCGGCGAGGGCGGGGATGAGCAGCTTGATCTCGCGCGGGTCGTACTGAGCATCGCCGTCGGTGTAGAAGATCAGATCCTTGGTGGCGCTGGCGAATCCGACACGCAGGGCACCGCCGTAGCCGAGCGCCTTGCGGTGGGTGAAGATGCGCAGATGTTCGTAGTGCCTAGCCAACGACTCGAGGACATCGACGGTGTAGTCAGTGCTGCCGTTCTCGACCACGATCACCTCGTAGTCGTCGGTGATCTCTTCGAGCGTGCTGATAACGCTCACGATCATGCTCCCGATCGTACCGGCGTCATTGCAGGCCGGAAAGAAGGCGGTGATACTCGGCCGATCTGTCATGAACCGTACCCCTCTGCGCTGGTGTTCACCTGGGCACGCGGCGCGCACCGGAGCGCGATTATAGCATAGGATCAGGCCGCCCGCCCTGCCTGAGAGAATATGCTATCATAGGGCCGTGTGTACCTGTATCGCGAAGGAGCGACCCCTGTGCTAGTCTGGCTGACCCTGGGAGTGATCGTGTTCGAGGTCTGGTACGCCGTGGCGTATGGCGTCGCCTTGGCCCAACTGGGCGAACGCATGTTGCTCCTCCAGGTCGCACACGCCATGCTGATGCTCGCGGCGTTTGGCTACCTGATGGTGGCCGTGCAGACCCAGGCTGGCCTCAGCTCATCTATATTTGTCTTCGCGATGCTGCTGATCGGCGCGATGCTGCTGCTGCGATTCTGGCAGCGCGCCCCCGGCAACCTGATGCGCTTCCTGCGCAGCTATCCGCGCGGCATGATCGACGTGCTGCTCTTCCGTCGCCCCAAGGTGGCCGATCTGAAGCGGCGGGTGCGGACAAAGTAGGTGCCAGGGCACCAGGGCGACACGATGACAGGATGCACACTGTCGCCCTAAGCTTGATAGTCAAAGGTGATCGTGATGCAGGTGCTTGGCCTCGATGTCGGCGGGACGGGGATCAAGGGGACGATTGTGGACGTGTCCACCGGCGAGCTGGTGACGCCCCGGCGGCGGCTGCCGACTCCAGCGGGCGCGGAGCCGGCCGCCGTGGCGGCGACAATCACGCAGATCGTGCAGCACTTCAATTGGCACGGGCCAATCGGCTGCGGCTTCCCGGCCGTGATCAAGGACGGCGTCGCCCACACGGCAGCAAATATCGCGCCGAGCTGGGTGGGCACCGATGGCGCCCGGCTGCTGGGCGAGGCGACCGGCCACCCGGTGCTGTTGCTCAACGACGCCGACGCCGCCGGGATTGCCGAGATGCGCCTAGGCGCCGGGCGCGGGCGCAACGGACTGGTAATCATGATCACGATTGGCACGGGGCTGGGCACGACCCTCTTTATGGACGGTCGCCTGGTGCCGAACGCCGAACTCGGCCATATCGAGATCCGTGGCAAAGAGGCCGAGAGCCGGGCATCCGACGCCGTCCGCACGCGCAAACGGCTCAGTTGGGGATCCTGGGCCAAACGCTTCGACGAGTACCTCTGCCGCCTGAGCGCGCTGCTCTGGCCCGACCTGTTCATCCTCGGCGGCGGGGCCAGCCGTTCCTACGAGAAGTTCGCCCCCCGGCTCACGGTCGGTGTCGAGGTGGTGCCGGCCAAGCTGCGCAATGAGGCCGGGATGATCGGGGCGGCCCTGGCCGCCGCTGACGCCTTCCCTGAACTCCTGTCGTAATAGGCCACTGTTTGGTTGCACGTGCCGGCTTTGCTGGCACGTGCAACCAAACAGTGGCCGGTTTTTAGGGCAGCAGCCCTAAGCTTGATTTTGAGGTGTGCGATGTCTATCCTTGGGTCAATCATTTGTCTGGGTGCCGCGCTGGCCTTTGCGGGCATTGCGCTTCTGGCCGTCTGGGGTGGCTCTCAGGCGATCCGTCACGAGTTGCTACGTGGCTTCGTCAGCGCGAACCCCGGCGTCGCCGACCGGGTTCTAACCATCTTGCTCGTCGGCGTGCCGCTGGTCGGGGTGGCCGCCATTGGCTTGCTGTCCGCCATCCGTATGACCATGGTCGCCTTTGGGCAGGGCTAGGGGCGCGGAGCGGGCATGCCCCGCTTTGCTATCTCCCGTTTGTCTATTGCAAGGAGCTGGAGTTATGACGACATCTCGCCCAAGGCCGGTTGTTCTGGCGATTATGGACGGCTGGGGACTCGCCGGGCCTGGCCCCGGCAACGCGGTAGACCTCGCCGATACGCCGAATGTGGATCGCTGGATGGCCGAGCGGCCCTTCACACAACTGGCCGCATCCGGCCTCGATGTGGGCCTGCCCGATGGCCAGATCGGCAACTCTGAGGTTGGCCACCTGAATATCGGCGCGGGCTTTGTGGTCTACCAGGAACTCACCCGGATCAGCAAGAGTATCACCGACGGCGACTTCTTTGCAAACGAGATGTTGCTGTCGGCGGTGAACCACGCCAAGGCCGGCGGAGCCCTGCACCTGATCGGCCTGTTCGGCCCCGGCGGCGTCCACGCCCACGAAGATCATCTGCACGCCCTGCTCGAAATGGCCCGCCGCCAGGGTCTGGATCGGGTCTACCTGCACCTGTTCCTGGATGGCCGCGATGTGTTGCCCCGTAGCGCCCTCGGCTTCCTCGATACCCTGGAGGCGGCAATCGCCCGCATCGGCGTGGGCCAGGTCGCCACCGTGAGCGGGCGCTACTACGCGATGGATCGCGATAAGCGCTGGGAGCGCACCGGCCTGGCCTACGACGCCCTGGTCTCGGCGCAGGGCGAGACGGCCAGCAGTGCCCGCCAGGCTATCCAGCAAGCCTACGACAAGGACGTGAACGACGAGTTTGTGCGGCCAACGGTGGTTCTCAAAGATGGCGTGCCGGTGGCGACGATCAAGGACGGCGACGCAATCATCTTCACCAACTTCCGCCCCGACCGTGGGCGTCAGATGACCCGCGCCTTTGTCCTGGCCGACCTCGATGCGCAGATCACCGCGCACTACGCGAAGCAGAAGCAGGAGGGCCAGAAGCTGCCCGCCACGATCTGGCAGCGTGGCCACCAGCTCCAGGATCTCTTCTATGTGACGATGACCCAGTACGAGGAGGGCGTGCCGGTGCGGATCGCCTTCCAGCCGCGCCCGGTGCGCCGCCCCCTGGCCTTCGTGGCCGATGCCGCTGGCCTCAAGCAGTTCCACATCGCCGAGACCGAGAAGTATCCCCACGTGACCTTCTTCCTCAATGGCGGGCGCGAGGAACCCTTCGCGGGTGAGGATCGCGTGCTGGTACCCTCGCCCAAGGTCGCCACCTACGACCTCCAGCCCGAGATGAGCGCGGAGGGAGTCAAGGATCACCTGCTGGCGGCGATCACCAGCGGGCAGTACGACCTGATCGTGGTGAACTTCGCCAACCCCGACATGGTCGGCCATACCGGGATCATCCCGGCGGTGATCCGAGCGTGCGAGACGGTTGACGCCGACATGGGCGAGGTCGTGTCGGCCATCCAGGCCCAGGGCGGGGCGACGATCATCATCGCCGACCACGGCAACGCCGAGCAGATGATCGACCCGGAGACGGGCGGCCCGCACACGGCCCACACCACCAACCTGGTGCCCTGCATCCTGGTGGCGGCCGAGGGGCTTGGCCTAGCGAAGGGGCAGGTGTCGCTGCGCGCGGGCGGGCGCCTGGCCGACATTACGCCGACCTTGCTCGACCTGCTGGGCCTGCCCAAAGACGAGGACATGACGGGCGAGAGCCTGATCGTGCGCGGGTAGCCAGTTCCCGGTTCGAATCATACGGCCCGGTTGAAGTTACCAGCCTCGCTGGTAACTTCAACCGGGCCGTATGATTCAGCCGGCTAAAGCCTTGACTCCTCCGCAGAGAGATCTACCGCCGGGCCGCCCGCGCGTCGAGGTGGCGCTCGATCTCGCGCAGCAGCGCATCCTTCCCGTAGGTTCCCTTCCGCAGCACGCGCTCGGCATACTCGCCCAGATCGCGTCGCTCATCCTCCGTCAGATCCTTGGCCGTGATCACCACCACCGGGATGCCGCCCCACTCAGGGTGCTGGCGCAACTCGGCCACGAAGCCAAACCCGTCCATCTGCGGCATCATCAGGTCGAGCAGGATCAGGCCGGGCCGGTGGGCGGCCACCTGAACAAGCCCGTCCTTACCATCGTGCGCCTCGTAGACCTCCCAGCCCTCGCGCTCCAGCAGCCGACGGATCATGGCCCGCGTGACATTGTCGTCCTCGACGATCAGAACCGACTGGTTCTGACGCCGCTCGATGTGGCGCTGGAGTATGGTGGTGAGTTGCTGCGTATTGATCGGCTTAGTCATATAGTCGGCCGCGCCTAGCGCAAAGCCGAGGCGGTGGTCATTCAGCATGGTGAGCATAACCACCGGGATATCCGCCAGGTCAGGGTCGCCCTTGATCGCCGCAAGGATTTTCCAGCCGTCGGTGCCGGGCATCGCCACATCGAGGAGGATCAGGTCGGGGTGGCGCAGGCGGGCCAGGAGCAGGCCGGCCTCGCTCGTGTTGGCGGCGTAGATCTGCCAGCCGCGCTGGCCGAGCGCACGCTGGAGGATGGTGTGAACATCCGGGTCGTCGTCAATGATCAGGATGCTGGCCGTGCCGCTCACCAGCGTGCGCTCGGCGAGGCTGGGCAGGCTGTCCTGGCGGCGCTCGGCGGGGCGCGAGTCGGCGGACAGCGTGATGGGCAGGGTGATCGTGAACGTGGAACCGCGCCCGGACTCGCTGCGCACCGCGATGTCGCCGTTCATCATGCGGCAGAAGTGGCGACTGATCACCAGGCCGAGGCCGGTGCCGCCATACTTGCGGGTGGTGCTGACATCGGCCTGGCTGAACGGCTTGAAGAGCCGGGCGATCTGCTCCTCGCTGATGCCGATGCCGGTGTCGGAGACCTCAAAAAGGATAAAAGATGAAGGCGGAAGGTCGCTGGGATCATCTTCATCCTTCATCCTTCGACCGTCAGCTTTTTTGACGCGCAGCGTCACCGTCCCGCTCTCGGTGAACTTGCAGGCATTCGAGAGGACATTGAGCAGTACCTGGCGCGTCTTGGTCAGGTCGGCGTAGATCATGCCCAGGTCAGGCGCGCGCTCGATCACGAGGCGGTTGTGGTTGCGGGCCACCAGCGGCTCGATGGTACTCACCACGCTGTCGATAAGGTTCGCGATGGTGAACTGCTCACGGTAGAGTTCCATCTTGCCCGCCTCGATCTTTGAGATATCAAGGATGTCATTGATCAGACCGAGCAGATGTCTGCCGGCGACGTGGATCTTCTGTATGTCCGGCACCAGGGTGGCGTGGTCGCTCTCGATCAGATCATCCTGAAGCATCTCGCTGTAGCCGATGATCGCGTTCAGGGGCGTGCGCAGCTCGTGGCTCATGTTCGTCAGGAAGGCGCTCTTGGCCTGGTTCGCACCCTCGGCGGCCTCTTTGGCGTGCTGGAGCGACTCGTAGAGCCGGGCGCGGGCGATGGCAGCGGAAGCCTGGTTGGCGGCGGCCGCCAGGGCGCTGGAGCTATCCCCGTCGCTCTGTCCACCACGTGTGATAATCGCCCCGACGATCACGCCCTCGATCATCAGGGGCGTCGACCGCTCGCGGTCGTCTGTTGCGCTGGCATCCCCGGCGCTCGCGCGGATGGTCATGATCTCGCCCTCCATCGCGATTGCGTAGATCGCGACCTGCGCGTAGCCAAAGTTGGGGCTGTGCAGGTGGCTCGCGAGCTGTGCGTAGACCGTATCCTCGGGGAGTTGGGCGGAGAGGGCGGCGCTCAGCTCGAAGAGCGCCTGCTGTCGGTGCGACTGAATACGCTCGGCGGCGAGCAGCCGGGCGTTCTCAGCCGCCGTCTGCTCAAGGCGCGCGGTGCGCTCGGCGACGCGATCCTCAAGTGAGCTGACCAAGCTACGGATCTGGCCGGTCATTGTGTTGAAGGCGCGGGCCAGGGTGGCGAACTCATCGTGGCCGAGATCGGGGATGTGCTGGTCGAGCTGGCCCCGGCCAAGGCTCTCGGCGGCAGCGGTCAGGCTACGCAAGGGGATCGCGATCTTCCGAGTGAGGGCCAGGGCGGTCAGCAGGGCACTGAGCAGGGCAAGCAGCAACACCACGGCGATGCTCACGCTACTGCGCATGTTCACATCGGCGATCTCAGCGCGGGCGCGGATCAGCTCTTGCGCGCTGATATCGCTAATCTGGCTGGTGGCCGTGGTAATGTCGTCGGTCAGATCGCGGAAGATGGCGGTCTTGCTGGCGATATCGCGGTCGAGGGCCACGATGGCGCTGAAGGACTGGGTAAAGCTATCGACGCTAGCGAGGATCGTGCGCGCCCCAGGGCCAACTCCCAGCACATCTTGCATGTGGCCGATGCGCAACTGCACGGTGTCGGCAAACTCTTGGCGCTGGGTGGAGAGATATGCCAGGCTGTCGGAGCGCAGTTGAAGGACGAGGATATGCACGGCGGGATCCGGCAGATCGCGGGTCGCGATCTCAAGCTGGTTGAGGTCGGCGCGTAAGTCATTCTCCAGTCCGTCGGCGCGCCCGCGCCGGCTGATCCCGGCAACCGTGGCGTGAAAGGTCTGCTCATAGCTATCAAGGAGCGGGCGCAGGCGCGTGGTGGCGATGCGCAGGGGCTGATCTTGTTTGGGATCGTCCCTGATATGGACGAGGTCGATCTCATCGAGGCGGGCGCGGGCATCGGCCAGATATCGGCGGTTGGCCTCAACGATGGGCTGGGCGTCGTCGATGCCGACCACGCGCCACGAGCTCATAAACTCGCTCTCGCTCTGGCGCGCCAGCAGAAAGGCGTTCTGCACCTGGAGGCTCAGATCTTGCTCCTGGGTGGCCTGCTGAAGTGTATCGTTGATCCGGCGCGTCACCGCCTGCTGTCCCACCGTAGAGATCAGGTCGGTGATCAGCATGAGCATAACGATCAGCCCGAGCCCAACACCGAGCTGGCTGCGGATAGTGGCGAGATGACGGGTTCGGCTGGTGCGAGGTGTCGGGTGCATGCGGCAAGATCTCAAATAGCCGGTAGCCGATGGTACTACCGTTGCGATCACCTTTGGCGGAGAGGCTCAGATGGGCGCGGCCGCTTCGCAAGAAGAGACGTCTTCTCAAGGCGATGAGGCGATGAGGCGATAGGAGCGCCTCATCGCCTCATCGCAGGACGGTCACGCTGAATGTACCCATTTTGAACCATGCCGTAGACAAAGGTTACCGGGAACAGGCAACGGGCAACAGATATTCCGCACCCTGATGCAGTGCAATGGTCTGAA